>VFQN01003055.1_pt1 | contig 24703 bp, 27 predicted proteins | sample 3512371 | NCBI WGS metagenome assembly VFQN01 (sample SAMN10412370, study PRJNA504923) | tailings metagenome | isolation source: Replicate 2 from Balatoc abandoned mine | place: Philippines: Itogon, Benguet | collected 2017-08-28 | reverse complement strand
CGGCCGTAAGCGACGCCTTCGAACAGGAAATATCCGTCGAATTCGGTCAGCGTCGTCGCGCGTACCCGGCCTTCGGCATCGACGAGTTCGAGCGCCAGCCCCTCGATCGCATTGCCGCCGTCGCGGCGCAGCGTCCCCTCGATTTCGCCTGCCGCCGCCATCGGCAGCGACACCCGCGTCGCGACACCCGGCCGCGGCGTCACCACCACGCCCGGCAGCGCGGGTTGCACATAAGGATCGGGCAGGCTGCCCGCGTCGATGCCGATCAGCACCGGGCGGAACGGTTCGAGCCCGTCGATCGTCCCCTGACCATCCTTGCCCGTCGCCTGCTCGATATAGGCATGGCCCGCGGTCAGCGGCACGCCCGCCAGCGCCGCCTCGCCCGGCTGGCGGATGCCGTCGCCATTGTCGTCCATCCAGACGTCGGCGATCACTTGGCCGCGGCTCGCCAGCTTCTCGCTCGACACGCGCCAGCCGCCGTTCGGCTTCGGTCCGAAGCTGAAGGCGAGCGAAAGCGACGCGGCGACCGATCCGTCGCTTGCCACTTCGCCAAAACCGCTCAGCTGTAAGCGGTTGAAACGGCGCGTATATCCGGCACCGACGCGCGCCCGCTCCAGCCCGCGGTCATAGCCGAGCTCGGCGCGCCATTCGGCGTCACCCTTCCCGGCCCATTCGCCCACCAGTGCCATACGCGTGTCGCTGCTGTCGCCGGACAGCGCAAAGCGCGCCTCGCCGCGGAGACGCACACGCCCGATGCGGGCATTGGCGAGCAGGGTGGCGGTCAGATTGTCGGGCGGGTCGGGGCCGACCGGCACCTTGGTGCGGCTCCAGTCGAGCTGGCCGGTGAAGGTCAGCGCCCGAAAACTCGCCGACGCCCGCGCGCTGGCCTCCAGGCTGGAAATTCCGGCGCGCCGATCGATCTGGCGAACGTCGAAATGCAGCGGCAGTACGGTATGCCCCAGCTTGACCGACTGGTCGATCGAAATCGAATAGAGGCCATTGATATTGCTGAGAAAACGGTCGGAAACAAAGCCGTTCCAGCCGCGCGTCGCATCGGCGCGAACATAGGTTTCGCCAAAGGCCGCGAGCCAGCTCGCGCGCACCGCGCCGCCGCCCCCAAAGCCTTTAGGAGCATCCGCATAGCTGGCGCCGACCTCGAGCAAGGTCGGCCCGATCGAGCGGCGCAGCGCGGCCTCGGCATAATTGCGCCGCACATTCTCGATCATCAGGCTGTGCGCATAGGCGGCGACCGACGTGCGCGCATCGAGCCCGCGCTCGATACCCAGCGTCCCGCGCCAGCCACGCCGGAACGGCCCACGCCCGCGCCCGCCAAATTCGATCAGGTCGGCGTTTTCCTGCGCAAATCCGGCCCAATACCAGGTCTGCTGGGGCGGAATCGAATCCATCCCCACCTGCACTTGCTTGATTTCACGCCGGATTTGCCCCTGCGGACCATAGAGCACGATCTCGAAGCGGTTCGCTCCATATTGCAGCGGCACGTCGAGAAATTCGTAGCGGCCGTCGCCATTGGGGCTGGTGAACGCCAGCAACTGGCCGTTGCGATACAATTCGGCATCCCACCCGGCGGGCAGGTCGCCGCGAAAATTCGTCTTGTCGAAGCTGTCGGGGCGCTCGATCGGACGGTTGGTGACCACCGCGCCCCGCCCCGGCGCCGACGACGCGACGATCCCGGTCGACAACAGGCTGACATCGCCCGCCGCATAATGCGTCGCCTTGAGCGGCCCGAGCAGCCGTCCCTCGGGATCGGTGCGATAGAGCCGCATCCGCAGGCTGTCGGGCACGCCCTCATTGTCCGACGACAGCCGCGCGTCGAAGCTCTGTTTCAGCACTTCGCCCGCCGCGAAAATCTCGTACCGGCCCTGGACGTAGGAACCGCCGCGCTTGTCGGACACGAACCCCGCCGATGCGACGACATCGACCGACGGCGTCGCCCAGCCCCGATAGGGCCGCGACGCCTGCGGCAGGCTGGCGAGGTCGAACCGCGCCGCGGGCCGGATGGCCGCCGCGCGCGCGCGCCGTTCGGCGGCGAGCTGGAACGGCAATTTGTCCTTGCTGTCGATCCGCAGCACCGCGTTCGACAGGTCGGCGACGATCGGCACCCCCAACCATGCGTTGAGGCTGTCGAGATCGACGCACCAGCCTGCGGGGGTATCGCGGATCATCGTTGCGGAAAGCCGGAAACTCTGGCTGCCCGCACGCACTTCGCCCGCCTCGCGGTCGATCGTCAGGCTGCGCCGTTCGTCGAACACCCAGCCGGTTGCGCGGCGCAACTTCTTGTCGACGCGTACCGCCAGATCGAGCGCGAGCACGACATCGGCGAGGTCGACGCACACCCCCTGCGGCGTCTGATAGCCGCGCACCCCGTCGCCCAGCCGATATTGGCCCGACCGCATGTCAAATAGCCAGCTGTCGTCCTCGTTCGGCGCCCACCCGTCGCTCGCCAAGGAAACCAGCGCTTTATCAACGGCCTCGGCGCCGGTGGGAACCAGTCCCACCAGCGCGAGCCCGGCCAGGATCGCCGGTTTCCATCGGGTCAGCGCCGCGCGAATCACGGCTGTTCGGCTTTCGCCCCGCCCTTACGCCGTCACTTCACCACCCGTTCGGCCTCGTCGATCGTCCCGCCGCCAATGTCGCGGTCCTCGCTGTAGCGGATGCGCACCGGCCCCTTGAGCCGGGCGGCGAGTTCGGGCGGCACGCGCAGCGATACCTCGCGCGCGCGCACCTCGGGATAGACGGCGATGCCGCGCGCCACCAGCAATGGCTCGCTGACCCCCGGCCGCGTCACTTCGATATCGCCATAGACCGACCGGTTGCCCGTGCGCGTCAGTCCGAAATTGAACGCGGGGCCGTCGGGGGTGTCGCCCACCCACGCCTCGCCAATCGTCGCTTCAGCGCCAAGGTCGCCGACGCGGATGATGACCGGGATCGTAATGCCATAGATCGGGATGAGCGCGATCGAGACGTCGTTGCCCGCGGGCTTGGCCGGATCGGCGGCGACCGCGGGCGCCGCATCGGGAACCGCGCGGAACAGCATGTGCGCGCGATATTCGCCCGGCGGCGTGCCTTCGGGAATGCGCACCCCGACGCGGATCACTTGCGGCTGGTTGGGCGGCAGCGTGACGCGGCGCGGGCTGAACGCGATCATGTCGAGCGCCATCCGCTCGGCGGGGGTGACGTCCGCCTCGGCAATCTCGTCGAGCCCGCCCGCGGCGGTCATCCGCTTGATCTCGAGACTGATGCGATAGGTCGCCGGTTCGGAACCGATATTGTTCAGCACCACCTCGGTGCCGCGCGAACCGTCGAGGACGACGCGCGTCGGCGCGACGAGCAGGTCCCCCGCCGCTTGGGCAGGCGTCGCGACGGAGCCAAGCAAAAATACGGAAAGCAGGCCGAAGCCCTTGAAAAAGCGCAACATCGATACGATCCCCACAATCGTTTGTCCGGAAAGGCCCACACCCCTCCGCTGGTCGCACCCTGCCTGCGCTAACATGGTTGATATTTCGCTAACCATGTCCGTCGCTTGCGCATCGCGCATGAAAAAGGGGTCGCCGGACCTGCGCCCGGCGACCCCTTATCTGGCTGGCGGGCCATTCAGCCCGCCATACCCCCCACCTTATTGATAGTTGGCGGTGACGTTGAACGTCCCGGTATAGTCGCCCGCGGTCTGGTTGGCGCCGACGCTCAGCGTGCCGCCGACCTGGAAATTGCCGCCGGTCGCGCCGAGCGTGATGTTCGGGACCGAATAGGTCAGCGACGACGTCATCGTGCCGCCCAGCGACCCGTTGAGCGTGACGCTCGGGTCGCCGCCGACGAGCACGACCGCACCGTCGGTGCCCTGCACGTCAAAGTTGGCAGCGGTCGTGGTGCCGGTGCAGGTCAGGCCCGCGCCGCAGGTGCGGGCGCCCGCCGTGCTGACCTGAACGGTCGAAGCGGTGGCGCCGCTGATGATCGTGGCATATTGCAGGGCGCTGGTGTTGGTCAGCGTGATCTGACGCAGGATCTTGGCGGTGGCCGTTGCCGTTGCCGAAGCCGCATGCGCCGCCGGAGCGTTCAGGGCGAGGGCAGCAATCGCGGCGCCGACGACGGCGCGCTTCATTCCAAATTTGCGCATATGTTTGGTCCCTTAATTCGAAAACTGATTGTCGAAACGCGAATGGATATCCCACCCCATTCGCCGACCTCTTTAGCGGGCGACAGGTTCAGCTTTTGCCAGCAAGCTTGGTTAACAGCGCAGTAGGAATTGGCTCGCCTTACCCTTGGTAAGCGAGATAAATCAGGGGCTTATCCTGATATCGAGCGGGTCGCCAGAACCTCCCGCCCTGCTTTAACGGCCCGGAGTGGCACAAATTAAGCGCGGTGGAGAGAAGCGAATATCGGGAAAAGACCGCGCCTGATTCGCACCACCTATTCGTCATCCCGGCAAAGGCCGGAATGCCGCGCAAGCTTCAGATCCCCTCGCCGCTCAGCCGCTGGCAAATCATGTCGAGCTGATCGAGCGAGGCGAATTTCAGGGTCAGATGACCCTTGCCGCCGCCACCATATTGGATCGCAACCCCGATCCCGAGCAGCTCGGACAAGTGACGCTCGACCGCGACGATATCGGGATCGCGCCCGACCCCGTCCATGCTCTTATATTCCAGCGGCGCCTTGCGGCCGCCGCCCTTGCCGTCGCGCACCAGCGCCTCGACCGCGCGCACCGACAGCCCTTCCTTGACGATCCGCCGCGCGATCGCTTCGGCATCGGCGGCACCGATCAGCGCGCGCGCATGCCCCATCGCGAGCGATCCGTCACCGACCAGCGCCTGCACCACGTCAGGCAGGTCGAGCAGCCGCATCAGATTGGCGACATGGCTGCGCGATTTGCCGACGAGCTTTGCCAGCGCTTCCTGATTATGTCCGAAATCGTCGATCAGGCGGCGATAGGCGCCGGCTTCCTCGATCGCGTTCAGGTCCTGTCGCTGGATATTTTCGACCAGCGCAATCTCATAGGTTGCGGCGTCGTCGAGTTCGCGCACCAGCGCGGGTATCTGGTGCAGTCCGGCGCGCTGCGCCGCGCGCCAGCGACGCTCACCCGCGACGAGCTGATATCCCTCGCCATCGGGTGACCGGCGGACGATGATCGGCTGGAGCAATCCGCGCAGCCCGATCGAATCGGCAAGTTCGGCGATCGCCGCCTCGTCGAAATGTCGCCGCGGCTGGCCAGGCAGCGGACGAATCGACCCCAGCGGCACATGCTGGACCGCATCGCCCGACACCGTCGGCGCGGCCTTCGCCGCACTTCCGGCGTTCGCCAGCACCGGCGCTTCGGCGGCGACGTCGCCGAACAGCGCGTTCAGCCCGCGGCCCAGCCCCGACGGGCGCTTGCGTGCCGGAGAAGAAGGGTTTTCATCTTTATTATCAGCCATTTATGCAGCCTTGCGGACGTTGGGCAGGCGATCGATCAGCTCGCGCGCCAGCGCGATATACGCCGCCGACCCGGCGCAGCGATGATCATAGATCAGCGCCGGCAGGCCGTGACTCGGCGCTTCGGACAGGCGGACGTTGCGCGGGATGACGGTTTGAAACACCACCGGCCCCAGCACTTCGCGAACGTCGTCCGAAACCTGGTCGGTCAACCGGTTGCGGCGATCGAACATCGTCAGCGCGACCCCCAAAATCGACAGCTTCTGGTTGAAGCGCTCGCGCACCCGCTCGACCGTGGTGAGCAGCTGGCTCAGCCCCTCGAGCGCAAAAAACTCGCACTGCAGCGGCACGATCAGCGATTCGGCAGCGATCAGCGCGTTGAGCGTGAGCATGCCCAGCGATGGCGGGCAATCGATCAGGCAGATGTCCCATTGCCCCGCCTCGGCACCGGTCAGCGCCTGCTCGAGCCGGTGGAGCCGATCGGCAAATTCAATGAGCTCAATCTCGGCGCCCGACAGGTCGACCGTTGCCGGAACGATGTCCAGCCGCGGCACCGCCGTCGGCACCGCGCAATCGGCGAGCGGCGCATCGCCGCGCAGCAATTCATAGCTCGAAAATTCGCGCTGCGCCTGCTTGATCCCCAGCCCGGTCGAAGCATTGCCTTGCGGATCAAGGTCGATGATCAGCGTTCGCCAGCCCGTCGCCGCAAGCGCGGTCGCTAGGTTGATCGCCGTCGTCGTCTTGCCAACCCCGCCCTTCTGGTTCGCCACGGCAATGCGGATCATGCTTTTCCTCGCTGTTTTGCCGGGATTTTCCCGACACCGACCAGTATCTGGCTGTCGGCGTCGGTACGGCTTTGTTCCACGTGAAACAGATTCTGCCACGGCTGCGGCAACAACGCCAGTTCCTTAACTGCGTTTCGGCCCTTTGGCAGCAGCCAGTGCGTCGATTCGGTGGAAAAACGCGCGGATAAATCGATTAATCGATCAAGCGGTGCGAACGCACGCGCGCTGATCGTCGCCGCGGGCCGCGTTGCGACCCGCTCGAGCGGCGCTTCGGCGACCTCGATATGATCCAGCCGCAGTTCGGCCGCGACGCCGCGCAGAAAATCGCACCGCCGTTTGCGCGATTCGACGAGCAACATCGGACGGTTGGACAGGATCGCGACGACCAGCCCGGGCAACCCCGGCCCGCTCCCCAGATCGATCCAAAGCCCCTCGCCGCCCCTGTCGAGCGCCAACAATTGTGCGCTGTCGGCGATATGCCGCACCCAGAGCGTCGGAATCGTCGACGCGGCGATCAGATTCTGCCGATCATTCTCGGCCACCAGCAGCGCCGCAAAACGCTCCAAGCGCGCCCATTGCTCCGCCGTGGGCGCGAACACGCGCTCCAGCCAGTCGCGCGCAGCGCCTTCATCATGCAATAGCTCGGCGTCCGCCACTGTCGTTCTTTCACCTTCCCGGCAACGCCGGCCTATCCTTCTTTGCGCCTTCGCGCCTTTGCGTGAGATTGTCGAAAACACGCCGCCGGGACATCAAGCCGCCCGCCGCCGACTATGCACCATGATCGCGGTGAGCGCCGCGGGCGTCACCCCATCGATCCGCCCCGCCTGCCCCAGCGTTTCGGGCCGCGCCTTGGTCAGCCGTTCGACCATCTCGCGCGACAGTCCGCCGATCGCGGCATAGTCGAGCGCCGGGTCGAGCAATATCGCCTCATTCGCCGCCAAGGACCGCAATTCGGCGTCCTGCCGCGCGATATAGGGTGCATAATGGGCATCCTCGGCGACCTCCGACAGAATTGCGGGGTCAATCGCATCGAGTTCGGGCGCAAGCCGCGCGAGCCGCGCCATCGTCATCTCGGGATAGCGTAGCAGCTCGATCCGCTTGCGCGCGATCCCGTCGCCGGGCAGCGTCAGTTCGACCGCGGCATAGTCCGCGGTGCTCACCACGACATCGAGCAAAGCTTCGGCCCGCGCCCGCTCGGCCATCCGCGCCGCGAACAGCGCCGCGGTCGCCGGACGCACCAGCCCCAATTCGATCCCTTTCGGCGTCAGCCGTGTCGCGGCATTGTCGGCGCGTAGCCGCAACCGATATTCGGCGCGCGCGGTCAGCATCCGGTACGGTTCCGTCACTCCCTGCAGGACCAAATCGTCGACCATCACGCCAATGTATGATTCGCTCCGGTCGAGGACCAGCGAATCGCGCCCTTGAACGGCGAGCGCCGCATTGGCCCCCGCGACCAGCCCCTGTGCCGCAGCTTCCTCATATCCGGTCGTGCCGTTGATCTGCCCCGCGCACCAGACGCCCGGCATCGCACGCACCTGCAAGGTACGGTCGAGCGCGCGCGGATCGATATGATCATATTCGACCGCATAGCCCGGAACGACCATCTCGACCGCCTCCAGCCCGTCCATCGTACGCAGCATCGCAAGCTGGACGTCGGCGGGCAGCGAGGTCGAGATGCCGTTCGGATAGACAAGGTGCGTGTCGAGCCCCTCGGGCTCCAGGAACACCTGATGCCCGTCGCGGTCGGCGAAGCGGTGGATCTTGTCCTCGATCGACGGGCAGTAGCGCGGCCCCGCGGCGCCGATCGCGCCGGTGAACAGCGGCGAGCGATCGAGGTTCGCCGCGATAATCGCATGCGACTCACTGTTCGTGCGCGTGATCGCGCAGAAAATCTGCGGTACCGTGCGTTCCCTGTTCCACGTGGAACAGGTCCAGCTTGCCCCTTCGGCGCTGTCCGACGCCTGCTCGCCGAGCCGCGCCCAGTCGATCGTGCGCCCGTCGAGCCGTGGCGGCGTCCCTGTCTTGAGCCGCGCCATCGGCAGGTCGGCTGCGCGCAACTGGTCGGCAAGCCGATGCGCCCCGGCTTCACCGATGCGGCCGCCCTCCATGCGCTCCTCGCCGCGGAACAATTTTCCACCGAGGAATGTGCCCGTCGCGAGCACGACTGCGCTCGCGGTCAGCGCCGTGCCATCAGCAAGCTCGAGCCCCTCGACGCATCCTGCGTTCGACAATCGCAGCGCTGCCGCTTCGCCGGCAATCACCGTGATGCCCTTCTCCGCAGCAAGCAAAGTCTGGATCGCGTCGCGATAAAATTTGCGGTCGGCCTGGATCCGCGGCCCCTGCACCGCCGCTCCCTTCGACGCGTTGAGCATCCGGTAATGGATCGCCGCCGCGTCAGCCGCGCGCGCCATCCAGCCGTCGAGCGCGTCGACCTCGCGCATCAAATGTCCCTTGCCGAGCCCGCCGATCGCGGGGTTGCACGACATCGTGCCGATCAGCGCCGGATCGAAACTGACGAGCGCGACGCGGGCGCCGAGCCGAGCTGCCGCCGCAGCGGCCTCGGTCCCGGCATGCCCACCGCCGACGACGATGACATCAAAAATCGCTGAATCCTGCATGATCGTGCGGCGCATAGCCGAAACCGGCGCTCGAATCCATCAGCGCATAGGTCATGAAATATTTCACACAAAGACACAAGGATGGCGCGTCCGCCAGCAGACTTATACGCAGTCTTTGTATGTTCGTGTGAGACGAAATGGGGCTTACGTCCGCCGTCTCGGGAACTGCCGTTTCACGTGGAACATCATTTGCCGATGCAGAAACGCCCGAACAGCGTGTCGAGCATATCCTCGACCCCGGCACGTCCGGTGATGCGGTCGAGCGCTGTCGCCGCGAGGCGCATCCGTTCGGCGAGCAGGATCAGGTCGCTCGCCTCGCGTGACCCGGATTCAATCTCAAGCCATTGTTTTGCTTCGGAAAGTGCTGCACGTTGACGCTGGCGCAGCGCCGCTTCGCCTTCGCGCGGCAACAATGTCCGCGCCATCGCGACGATCATGCGATGCAGCTTGTCCATCCCCTCGCCCGTCGCCGCCGACAGCGTCAGGTCGCAGCGCGCCGCGTCGGCTTCGGCGGCGGCATCGCCCTTCCAGCGATCGGCTTGCGCCGCGATCAGGATCGCGCGCGGATGGTCCGGCGCTGCCTTCGGCGGGCCAAGCCAGAGCAAAATGTCGGCGGCGTCGATCGCCGCCTTCGCCCGGTCAATTCCGATCGTCTCGATCGCATCGGCCCCTTCGCCGCGAATCCCGGCGGTATCCGAAAAACGCATCGCGATGCCGTCCAGCGCCAGCGGCGTTTCGATCACATCGCGCGTCGTTCCCGCCACGGGCGATACGATCGCAAGTTCCCTTTGCACCAAGGCATTGATTAAAGTTGATTTTCCGGCATTTGGCGGCCCTGCGATCACCACCGAAAGTCCTTCGGCGATCACCTCGGCCGCGGGCCGCGCCAGCCATTCGTCCAGCTCGCCCGCCAACGCTGCCATCCCCGCAATCATGCGCTGCGCGACAACTTCGCCAACTTCCACATCATCTTCGTCGGCAAAATTGAGCTCGGCCTCGGCGCCCGCCATCAGCATCAGCAGCCGCTCCTGCCACCCCGCGACGGCGCGCGATACATGTCCGCTGGCCAAGCCCAAAGCCTGCACCCGCTGGCTTTCCGTCTCAGCCGCGAGCAGATCGGCCAGCCCCTCGGCCTCGGCGAGGTCGATCCGGCCATTGTCGAAGGCGCGCCGGGTAAACTCGCCCGGCTCGGCGCGGCGCAGTCCGGACATCGCGCCCAGCGCTGCCTCGACCGCCGCGACGACCGCGCGACCGCCGTGCAGGTGCAGTTCGGCAAGATCTTCGCCCGTCGCCGTCGCCGGCCCCGGAAACCACAGGACAAGCGCCCGGTCGAGCGGGGCACCGTCCCCGTCGCTGAGCTCGGCCAGCGACGCGCGGCGCGGCGCGGGCAAGCGTCCCGCCAGCGCCTGCAGCGCCGATGCGGCGTTAGGCCCGCTGACGCGCACGACACCGATCGCCGCCGGCGGCATCCCGCTCGACAGCGCAAAGATCGTGTCGTTCACCTGGCTTTGGTTCAGCTCTTGCGCCCCTTGGCGGGCTTGTCGTCGCCGCTTTCGCCGGTCGACTTCGATCCGCCCATCAATCCGCCACCGAACTGGCCGAGCAGCGACTGGACAAGCTCGAGCCCGCTGCCACCCATCGGCACCCAGGTCTTGACCATCGACTGCACCATGTCGGGCGTGATCCCCTTCGCCATCAATTCCTTGACGCGCGAAAGATAGATGTCGTGCAGCGGTTCGAGGTCGGGAAGCCCGAACAGGCGCCGCGCCTCTTCGGGGGTGCAATCGATCTCGATATTGAACTTCATCGCCTGTCTCCGCCCCGAAATGCCGGTTAGCCGCTTGAGCCATGCTCGCGGCCCCGCTAGCTTCGCGCTTTCACAGCAAAGAAGCAAGAGACAGGAGAGCTCCCATATGGCCGCGACCAACACCACCATCCCCGCGCTCGATGGGACCAACGCTATTCCCGCCTATGTCGCGCGTCCCGACGCCGACGGGTCGCGGGCGATCATCGTCATCCCCGAAATCTTCGGCGTAAATGCCGGGATTCGCGAAAAATGCGACGATTGGGCGGCGCAGGGCTATCTCGCGATCGCCCCCGACCTGTTCTGGCGTTTTGCTCCCGGGGTCGAGCTGGACCCCGATGTCGAGGCCGAACTGGAGGAAGCTTTCGGCTATTTCGGTCAATATGATGCCGACGACGGGGTCAAGGACATCGAGGCGGCGATCCGCTGGCTTCACGCCCAGGGCGCCGCCAAGGTCGGCTGCGTCGGCTTCTGCCTTGGCGGACGGCTGGCCTATATGGCGGCGGCGCGCACCGACATCAGCGCATCGGTCGGCTATTATGGCGTGATGATCGACCAGATGCTGAACGAAAGCCACGCGATCGCGCATCCGCTGATGCTGCATATTCCCACCAGCGATCATCTTGTCGGGCCGGAAGCGCAGGCGAAGATGCACGAAGGGCTCGACCGTCATCCCAAGGTGACGCTCCACGACTATCCCGGGCTCGACCACGGCTTTGCCGCGACGAGCGGGAACCGCCGCGATGAAGCGGGCGCCCAGCTTGCCGATGGCCGCACCAAGGCCTTTTTCGCCGAGCATCTGGCATGAGCGGCGGCGGAACGGCCCACGCGGGCGTCGCAGCCTGGCACGCCTATATGAATGGCGGCGGCGATCCGCAGGCGCTGCGCGACATGCTCGACGCCGATGCCGTGTTCCACTCCCCCGTCGTCCACACCCCGCAGGAAGGGCGCGACAAGGTCTTCGCTTATCTTCATGCGGCGAGCCATGTGCTCGGCGGCGACGACTTCCGTTACGAACGCGAAATCATCGATGGCGACCAGGCGATGTTGGAGTTTGCGACGACGCTCGACGGCATCCACATCAACGGCGTCGACATCATCCGTTGGAATGGCGACGGCAAAATATCCGATTTCAAGGTGATGGTCCGCCCGCTCAAGGCGATCAACAAGGTGTGGGAGAAGATGGGCGCGATGCTCGCCGCGCAAGGATGACGCGCTAGATCAGCATCAGCGCGGCGAGTTCGCGGTAAAGGTGCGGCGGCAGGTCTGCAGCGCCGTCCCGATCCGCCATGCCGTTCGGCGCATCCTCATCGGCGAGATAGCGCCACCCCTGATGCGCGCGCTTGGGCAGCGGCGGCAGGATTTCCAGATCGTCCGAACAGACTATATCGACCCGGCCATCCTTGCGATCTTCGAAGCGCAAGATCCGTTGCCGCGCGACGATCCGGTGCTTGATGATCCAGTGCAGATAGCCACCGACCAGCTCGTCCATCCGCTTGGGCCGCATCCGTGTCGGTACGCGCAATTCGCCTTCGCTCGCCCGCGCCGCAACCCGGCGCGCAAAGGTTTCGACCTGCGCACAGCCGACCGCAACCTTGGTGAGATGAAGCAACGCCATCGGCAATAAATGGGGCGGCGACCGCGAAAACCAAGTCGTTTGGGGCAGACCCTGTCGCGCGACCGGCCGAGCCGGCCGCGCGAACAAGCACCTAGGCCTGGTTTAGCCCAGCAGCGTCCCGAGCCCGACCGACGGGTCGACCCAGCCGTCGTAGATCATCTTGACCGCGACATAGACGATGACCGCGAGACCGATGTAGGCGATCCAGCGATAACGCTCGATATATTTGGCGATGATGTTCGCCGCGAGACCCATCAGTGCGACCGCAACGATCAGGCCGACGATCATGATCCCCGGATGATCGCGCGCCGCCCCGGCGACCGCGAGCACATTGTCGAGGCTCATGCTGACGTCGGCGATGGCGACCGCCCAGGCGGCACCGGCGAAGCTCTTGGCAGGCTTCAGCCCCGAATGTTCGTCGCCGACAATTTCGGGCGAACCGGCCGAATGCGCACCATCGCGCAATTCGCGCCACATTTTCCAGGCCACCCAGGCGAGCAGCAGGCCGCCGATGAAGATCAGCCCGACAATCTGCAGCAGCTGGGTAACGACCAGCGCAAAAGCGATGCGCAAGACGAGCGCGGCGAGGACGCCGATCAGGATCACCTTGCGGCGCTGTTCGGGCGGCAGCCCCGCGGCAAGCGCGCCGACGACGATCGCATTGTCGCCCGCCAGCACGAGGTCGATCAGCAACACCTGCAAAAACGCCGCCATCGCGGCGGGTTCGGTGATGTTCGAAAAATCATTGACGATATGGCCCCAGATCTCGCTGGGGCCGCCAAAGCCCTGTGCGGCCGTGGTGGCGGCGGTCAACAAAAGGTCAATCACACAGGCTCTCCGAAATAAAGCACGACCGGCATCGGGTCATAAAAGGGATGCAACAGCGCCCGCCACTGCTCATATCGTTCGGAGCGGCGGAAACCATCGCGATGGTCTTCCATGCGGTCCCAATGCACGATCAGCAAGTAGGTTTCCATCGCTTCGCACCCACGCCGCACTTCCATGCCCAAAAAACCGGGCGAGGCGGCGATCAGTGGGCGGGCGGAGGCAAGGGCGCGTTCGAAAGCGGCGCCCTGCCCGGGCCGAACCTGCAACAAGGCCTGTTCGACGATCATCCCGCCGGGGCGCGACTATTGATTCATCGAATCGAAGAAATCTTCGTTTGTCTTGGAATCCTTGATCTTGTCGAGCAGGAATTCCATCGCGTCGATCGTGCCCATCTGCATGAGGATGCGGCGCAGCACCCACATTTTGGACAGCTTGTCCTTCTCGACGAGCAATTCTTCCTTGCGGGTACCCGACTTGCCGACGTCGAGCGACGGGAAGATGCGCTTGTCGGCGACCTTGCGGTCGAGGACGATTTCCGAGTTACCGGTGCCCTTGAATTCTTCGAAGATCACTTCGTCCATGCGGCTGCCGGTGTCGATCAGTGCGGTGGCGATGATCGACAGCGAACCGCCCTCCTCGATGTTGCGCGCGGCGCCGAAGAAGCGCTTCGGACGCTGGAGCGCATTGGCGTCGACGCCGCCGGTGAGCACCTTGCCCGACGAGGGGACGACAGTGTTGTAGGCGCGGCCAAGGCGGGTGATCGAGTCGAGCAGGATGACGACATCCTTCTTGTGCTCGACGAGGCGCTTCGCCTTTTCGATCACCATTTCGGCGACCTGGACGTGGCGCGTCGCGGGCTCGTCGAAGGTCGAGGAAACGACTTCGCCGTTCACGCTGCGCTGCATGTCGGTGACTTCCTCGGGACGTTCGTCGACGAGCAGGACGATCAGATAAACCTCGGGATGATTGTCGGTGATCGCCTTGGCGATATTCTGCAACAGCACCGTCTTACCCGTACGCGGCGGCGCCACGATCAATGCGCGCTGGCCCTTGCCCTGCGGGCTGACGAGGTCGATGACGCGCGCCGACTTGTCCTTCACCGTCGGATCGACGGTATCGAGCGACAGCTTCTGGTTCGGATAGAGCGGCGTCAAATTGTCGAAATTGACGCGGTGGCGAACGACGTCGGGATCGTCGAAATTGACGCTGATCAGCTTGGTCAGCGCGAAATAGCGTTCGCCGTCACGCGGCGCGCGGATTTCGCCCTCGACCGTATCGCCGGTACGCAGGCCATATTTGCGGACCTGGTTCGGCGAGACATAAATGTCGTCGGGGCCGGCAAGATAATTGGCATCCGACGAGCGCAGGAACCCGAACGAGTCGGGGAGAACCTCGATCGTGCCCGATCCGATGATTTCTTCGCCCTCTTCGGCGAGTTCTTTCAGGATCGAGAACATCAGGTCCTGCTTGCGCAGCGTCGATGCGCCCTCGACGCCCAGTTCTTCCGCCATTTCGACGAGCTGGGCAGGCGCTTTGGTTTTGAGTTCTTTAAGATGCATGGGATGGATTCCGGGTGATATTCAGGAAAAAATGCCGTTGTTTTTCATTGCACCGCAAGGGTGCCTATCCGGCCGGGGGACGACCGTTTGCGATAGCTCCGACGCTGGGGAAGCGCCGCCCGACTGGCGGGATTGCCATGGCCCCTATCCCTCGCGCCATGCCAAGTCAATCGGGCTGGCCTCGATCTCCGCGCCAGTGGCGCGCGATCAGGGACGAATGACAGCCAGGATCACGATGATCGCCGCGGCGACGCCGGGGACTTCGTTGAGCAGCCGGAGCTGCTTTTCGGTCAGCGGCCGCAAACCCTGTTGCAGCTTTTTGAAATAACCGATCATCCAGCCATGATAGCCCGACAGCGCAAGCACCAGGATCAATTTGGCGATGAACCAGGTTTCACCCCAATAATTGCCGTTGAAGGCGAGCAGCAGCCCGAGCAGCCAGACGATCGTCAGCGACGGGTTCAGGATGATCCGGCGGAGCCGGTCCTCGCGCTCGATCCACTTTTTATCTTCGTCCGACCCGACCGGGCATTGGTGGTGATAGACGAAGAAGCGCGGCATCATGAACAGGCCGGCCATCAGGAAAATCACAAAAATGATATGCGCGGCTTTGACCCAAAGCATCGTCGCCCCCAAAAATCCTGCCCAGTCTGCCATAATTACCCGCCGCGAACGCGCCTGATCAGATGCTCGACATGCGCGATCGGCGTGTCGGGCACGATCCCGTGGCCGAGATTGAAGATATGGGGACGCGCCGGGAAGGCCGCAAGGATGCGGTCGATCGCGGCGTCGAGCGCTTCGCCGCCCGCGACGAGCGCAAGCGGGTCGAGATTGCCCTGCACGGGAAGGTGCGGCGGCAACACCGCGTCGGCCCACACCGGATCGACCGTCTCGTCGAGCCCGATCGCGTCGACGCGGGTTTCGTCGGCATAGGCGCGGAGTTTCCCGCCCGCCCCCTTCGGAAAGCCGATCACCGGGGTGTCGGGATGGATGGCCTTCAGACGGCGGACGATTTCGGCATTCGGCGCGATGACCCAGCGTTCGAACTGCGCCGGGCTGAGGCTGCCCGCCCAGCTGTCGAACAATTGCACGGCTTCGACGCCATGTTCGATCTGGCCCGCGAGGTAATTTACCGTAACATCGACGATCGCGTCGATGATGGTCTGAAAGCCTTCCGGATCGCCGAATGCCATGCGCCGCGCGGCGGCCTGGTCCTTCGACCCCTGCCCCGCCACCATATAGGTGGCGACCGTCCACGGACTGCCTGCAAAGCCCAGAAAGGTCGTCTCGGGCGGAAGCGCCGACGCAACGCGCGCGACGGTTGCATAAATGGGATCGAGCCGCTCGGGCGCGGCTTCGAGCGATGCCAAGGCGGCGTCCACCAGCGGCGGAGCGAGCCGCGGCCCCTCGCCCGCCTCGAACCATAAATGCTGGCCAAGCGCGTGCGGGACGACGAGGATGTCCGAAAAGAGGATCGAGCCGTCGAAACCAAAGCGCCGGATCGGTTGCAACGTCACCTCGGCCGCCGCTTCGGGATCGTAGCAAAGCTCGAGAAAGCCGCCCTTGGTTTCCCGCAGCGCGCGATATTCGGGCAGATAGCGCCCAGCCTGACGCATCAGCCACAGCGCTGGACGTTCCTGCCGTGCTCCCCGCAGCGTTGCGAGCAGGTTCTTCGATGACGCCTTCACGCGGCCCCTCTTTCTCTCTTCATAAATATTTAAATAGGATTGTGGTGGTTTGTTGGTCGGCGGACAAGCGCGGCTTTAGGCCGGGGCGTCCCTTTTGCCAACAGCTTGACTCCCCGAACGATACGTTGGCGGCGAGAGTCGCAAGGCACGATCCCCCTAATTCACAGCCTGTGGATAAGATTCGTCCCTTGTGGAAAACAGGTGGAGCGGAATCGGCAGCGTCGGGGATGAATCCATCGTCCCGATTTGCTCCCGGCGCTTGCCCCAAACTTATCCACAGGCGGGGCCGTGGAGCGTTTTCGACGAGCCGCACGACATATCCCGTTCGTTTCGAGCGACGTCGAGACACGCTTGGAGAGCGCACGGCTTCGGGGTGTCTCGACTTCGCTCGACACGAACAGAAATGGGGATGATCTGGAAATCTCCCGATCCTCCCCTCCACCTCCCTGCTTGCCTTTTTCCACGCCTTTGGCCCAAGTGGCGCGATGGGCCGGCTTCACCTTCATCTCATATCCGACTCCACGGGTGAGACACTCGAAAATATCGCCAAGGCGGCGATCGCGCAGTTCGACGATGTCGAGGTGGTGCGCCATTTCTGGCCGATGGTGCGATCGGAATCGCATCTCGACCGGATCATGGCCGAGGTGCAGGCGAGTCCGGGGATGATCCTGTTCACGCTGGTGAACGGCGAGCTGCGCGCCAGCCTCGAACGCCGCGCCGGCGCGCTCAATCTGCCGCTCGTCCCCGCGCTCGACGCGGTGACCGACGCCTTGTCGCGGATGTTGGGCCAGGAAGCAAAGGCGCGGCCGGGCCGCCAGCATCAGCTCGACGCCGCCTATTTCGCGCGGGTCGAGGCGATCCAGTTCACCGTCGCGCACGACGACGGCATCGGCTGGGAAAATTGGGAACAGGCCGACATCGTGCTCGCCGGGGTATCGCGCACTTCAAAGACGCCGACCAGCATCTACCTCGCCAACCGCGGCTTCAAGACCGCGAACATCCCGATCGTCCCCGAATCGCCGCCCCCCGACGCCCTGTACCGGCTCAAGCGCCCGATGGTCGTCGGGCTGACGACCGGGCTCGACCGGCTGGTGCAGGTCCGACGCAACCGGCTGCTCTCGCTCAACCAGGCGCCCGAGACGAGCTATGTCGACGATGAACGCGTGAAGGCCGAGCTGGCCTATGCGCGGCGGATGTTCGCCGACAATGGCTGGCCGGTGATTGACGTCACGCGCCGCTCGATCGAGGAAACCGCCGCGGCGGTGATCAAGCTGGTCGAGGATCGGTCGAGCGCATGACGTTGCTGCTCGCCTCGCAAAGCAGCGGCCGCGCCGCGATGCTCCGCGCCGCCGGGCTGGAATTTGAAACCATCGCCGCGCATGTCGATGAAGAAGCGCTCACTGCGTCGCTGCTTGCCGCCGGTCAGACCGCGCGCAATATCGCCGACGCGCTCGCCGAGGCCAAGGCGATCAAAATCTCGTCGCGCCTGCCCGGCGTCACCGTGATCGGCGCCGACTCGACGCTCGCGCTCGACGATGGCGCGATGCTGACCAAACCCGTCAATCCCGAAGAGGCGGCGGACCATTTGCGGCGCATGGCGGGGTCGCGCCACCGGTTGTTCAGCGCCGTGGTCGCCGCGCGCGATGGGGCTCCGGTGTGGCGCGCGGTGGGCGAGGCGAAGCTGTGGATGCGTCCCTTGTCGGACGCCTTCATCACCGCCTATGTCGCGGACCATTGGGACAGCATCCGCTGGACCGTCGGCTGTTACGAGATTGAAGGAGCGGGCGTGCAATTGTTCGACCGGGTCGAAGGCGACCCCTGGACCATCGTCGGGATGCCGATGCTGCCGCTCTTGTCGTGGCTCCGCACGACCGGGCTGGCACCGTCATGAGCGGGCCATCCTATGCCGAGGTGATCGGCGATCCGATCACGCAATCGAAATCCCCGCTGATCCACAAATTCTGGCTCGACGCCTTGGGCCTCGCGGGCGATTATCGCCGTTCCCACGTCACGCCCGACGCGCTCGCCGCCTTTGTCGAACAGCGCCGCGCCGACCCCGATTGGCGCGGCTGCAATGTCACGATCCCGCACAAGGTGGCGGTCATGGATCTGGTCGATGATCCGGGGAATATCCGCGGGACGATCGGCGCGATGAACACGATCGTTCGCCAGCCCGACGGGTCGGTCATCGGTACCAATACCGATGCCGCGGGTTTTTATGCGCCGCTGGCCGACCTCGATCTGGAGGGTGCGCCGGTCGCCGTGGTGGGCGCGGGCGGCGCGGCGCGGGCGGTGCTGTTCGCGCTCGCGCGCGCGGGGGTCGGACATGTGACAATCCTCAATCGCAGTCCATTGAAAGCCATGGGGCTGCTCGCGACCTTTGGCCTCAAGGGCGAGGTTGTCGGGCTCGATTCATCGCTTCCGCCGGTATCGCTGCTGGTCAATTCGAGCAGCCTCGGGATGACCGGCCAGCCGCCGCTCGACCTCGACCTTTCGCCGCTCCCGGACGATGCGATCGTCTATGACCTCGTCTATGCGCCGCTCCAGACCGGGTTGCTGGGGGCCGCCGAGGCGCGCGGGCTCGACACCGTCGACGGGCTCGACATGCTGATCGGCCAGGCCGCGCTTGCCTTCGAGCTATTTTTTGGTGCTCCGCCGCCCGAAGGCCGCGACGACGAACTGCGCGGGCTGCTCACCGCATGAGGCACCATCCGCGCCCCGGTTCGCGGCTGCGGCGACCCTTCATCCTCGGGCTCACCGGATCGATCGGCATGGGCAAATCGACCGCGGCGGCGATGTTCGAGCATGAAGGCGTGCCGGTGTTCGACGCCGACGCCGAAGTCCACCGGTTGCAGGGGCCGGGCGGCGCGCTCGTCGCCGCGATCGAGGCGCGCTTTCCGGGCACCACCGGACCCGGCGGCGTCGATCGCCAGAAACTGGGGGGGCTGGTGCTCGGCAACCGCCACGAACTCGCCGCGCTCGAGGCGATCGTCCATCCCGCGGTGTTCCGGGCGCAGAAAAAATTCCTCGCCCGCCACCGCGCGCGCGACGTCGTGGTCCTCGACATCCCGCTCTTGTTCGAAAAGGGCGGCTGGCGCCGCGTCGGTGCGATCGCGGTGGTGTCGGCGCCGACCTGGATGCAGACCAAGCGCGTCATGCGCCGCCCGGGGATGACCTATGACCGGCTGAAGGCGATTCGCCGTCTGCAGGTCCCCGACCGCGTCAAGCGCGCGCGCGCCGATTTCATTATCGAAACGGGCGGACCGAAAAGCGAGACGCATCGCCAGATTCGCGCCATCGCCTCTTGTTTCCGCGCCCGATAGGGTCCAGATTAACCGCTCAATGCGCGAGATTATCTTCGATACGGAAACCACGGGATTCGATCCCAAGACCGGGGACAGGCTGGTCGAAATCGGGTGCATCGAACTGGTCGACCGCCGCGAAACCGGCCAGACCTTCCACGCCTATTTCAACCCCGAACGCGACATGCCCGCCGCCGCCGAGGCGGTGCACGGCCTGTCGATCCAGTTCCTGTCGGACAAGCCGCTGTTCGCGACCCGCGTCGACGATCTGCTCGAATTTCTCGGCGACGCGCCGCTGGTCGCGCATAATGCCGCGTTCGACTTCGGTTTCGTCAACGCCGAACTCGCGCGTGCAGGGCGCCCCGCGCTCGACATGGCGCGGATGTGCTGCACGGTGCAGATGGCGCGCAAGCTCCATCCCGGCGCAAAGCACAGCCTCGACGCGCTCTGTACCCGCTACGGCATCGACCGCAGCCACCGCGTCAAGCATGGCGCGCTGCTCGATGCGGAACTGCTCGCGCATCTCTACATCGAAATGACCGGCGGCCGGCAGATCGGGCTGGGACTCGCGGCGTCGGCGACGAATGCCCCGACGCCGGCCGCCGCTACCCCTGTGGCCCCTCGCGGCGGCGATCGTCCGTTCCGCGAACCTCGACCCCATATGGCATCGGCCGCCGATCTGGCACGCCATGCCGAATTTGTCGCAGGGCTGAACCAGCCGCTGTGGCTCGATACGGTGTGATGGCGATCGCATAAGCCATCGCACCGGCCAAGAAGGAGAAGAAAAATGGAAATCCGCGTCTCTGGCCACCAGATCGAAACCGGCGAAGCGCTGCAGGCGCATGTGTCGGACCGGATGAACGCGATTGCCGACAAATATTTTTCGCGCGCGATCGGGGCGCACGCGACCTTTGGCAAAGGGCCGCACGACAGTTTCCAGTGCGACATCGTCGCGCATGTGATGCAGGGGTTGGTGCTCAAGGGGCACGGCCAGGCGCAGGACGCGCATGTCGCGTTCGAGGGGGCGGCCGAGCGCATCGAAAAGCAGCTGCGCCGCTATATGCGACGATTGAAGGACCGCAACAACGGTCCGGCGCAGCCTTCGCCGACGGTCGATGAGATCGACGACAATGCCAGCTATATCGTTTTCGACGGCGGCGGCGAGGAAGATGCCGGCGACGCCCCCGCGATCATCGCCGAAACGCGCGTCGACATCCCCAACAGCAGCGTCTCCGACGCGGTGATGATGCTCGACCTTCGCAACACCAACGCCTTGCTGTTCGTCAACAGCAAGACGGGTTCGCACAATATGGTCTATCGCCGCGACGACGGGACGATCGGCTGGGTCGAACCACGATAGGGCTGGATTTTCTTCGCCAACCGGCATAAGGGCCGCGCCCAATACGTCCTATGCCGGTATGGCGGGGCTCCGGTATGACCTCGCCGCGATCGTCCTTGCGGAGTGCCCGGCCCAATTGCCCGGCGGCTACACAGATTTGACCAGAACCATGAACCTTTCTTCCCTTCTCTATCCCGCGACCGTGCGCGCGCACGTCCAGCTCGATTCGAAAAAGGCGCTTTTTCCCTTTGTCGGCGACCTCGCCAGCCGCTCGCTCGGGCTCGACGCGGGCGAAGTCAGCGAAGCGCTGCTCGAACGCGAGCGCCTCGGGTCGACCGGGTTCGGGCGCGGAATCGCGCTGCCGCACGCCAAGATGGCCGATCTGACCGGGGTGCGCGGGCTGTTCCTGCAATTGTCGCGCCCGATCGACTTCAACGCGGTCGATGGCCTGCCGGTCGATCTGTTGTTCGTGCTGCTGTCGCCGCTCGACGCGGGTGCCGATCATCTCAAGGCGCTGGCCGGGGTGTCGCGGATGCTGCGCAACGAAGCGATCGCCGAACGGCTGCGCGGGGCCAAAAGCGACGAGGCGCTCTATGCGCTGCTCGCCGATACCGAAACGCGTGACGCGGCCTGACGCCGCGGCGCGAACTGGCGCATGACGCGGCTGACCAGCCGCTTCCTTGTCGACCTGTTGCTGCGCCGCACCGAATCGGCGGGCGGATTTGCGACGATCCTCGTCAAAGGCGACGAGCATTCGGGGATCATCCTTGTCCAATGCGCCGAGCGCGGCCAGCCCGGGCCGCTGCTTGAACGGCGCTTTTCCCCGTCTGGCGACTATATATGGGAGGCGGTCGGCCCCGCCGACCCCAAAGATGGTGAATCGCGCGCCAACTACCAGAACCGGCGGCAAAAGGCCGATCCTGATCTGTGGATCGTCGAACTGGATATCGCAGATGCGCCACGACTCGTCGCGGAGTGGGCCGCGTTAACTTGACTCTGTTGCAGCGCACAATAGGTGGCGCCCATTCGATAACGCGTAGGTCGGCCCGCGGGTTGCATCGTCTCGACGATGCCCCGGCAGAACGGGCTGGACACGCAGTCGGACGATGACCGCAAGCGGCGATACTGGACCATAGTCCCCCGCTTGTTTTGAGAGGTTCGGTTCATCGGCCGCACTTTTGACGGACAATATGAGTCGCATCCTGAATACAGCCAGCGTGGCTGCCGTCGGCATGACTGCCGCGACCATGCTGCTTTTGGCGGAACCCGGTTTTGCGAGCGATCTTGCTGCCGACGCCAATCTTCCCGCCCTGATCGCCCCGAGCGCACTCGCGCCGGTCGCGACCGATCAGGCGGATCTGTCGATCGAGGCCAATGCTCCGGTTGCAGACATCAGCAAGAACGACGAACAGACCCCCGCGCCGGAAGCGAAGCCGACCCCGGTGACCGCCGAATCGCTCGCCGCGCTCGTCGCCGCGACCCCGCGCCCCGCCGACATCGACCCCGAACTGCGCTGCCTCGCCGGTGCGGTCTATTTCGAATCGCGCGGCGAATCGCTCCCCGGCCAGCTTGCGGTCGCGCATGTCGTGATCAACCGCGCCCAGTCGGGCCGTTTCCCCAAGAGCCTGTGCGGTGTCGTCCATCAGAAAAGCCAGTTCAGCTTCGTGCGCGGCGGCAAGATGCCGGCAGTCCGCGAAGGCGCCCAGTGGCGCAACGCCCTTGCGATCGCACAGATCGCGCGCGACGGCAGCTGGAAGAATCATGCGCCGGGCGCGCTGTTTTTTCACGCCCGCTATGTCTCGCCCGGCTGGCGCAAGACGCGCATCGCGCAGATCGACAACCACATCTTTTATCGCTGAACCGGACGCCGCCGCGCCGCGGCGGCATCCCATTCATTGCCAAGCCATATTTGCTGGCGCATGATGACGGGATGACGCGTCAAATTTCTGTCGCCCTGCTTTGCGCAGCGGCGCTTTCGCTCGGCGGCTGTGCCACCGCAGTCCCGCCGGTCGAAGTCACGCGCTTCCACAATGCCGCGCCGGGCTGGGCGCCCGGAACGCGCTACGCGATCGCGACCGCGCCGCTCGATGGCCCCGCGGCAGGCATGCCGTCGCTCGAATGGAACAGCTACCGCGCCGCCGTCGACCAGCAGTTGCAGCGGCTGGGGCTGGTCGCGGCGGGCAGCAACGAACGCGCGCCGCTGCTTGTCCGTATCGTCTTTGAGCGGAGCGAACAGCCGATGGCGGCGCGGCGCTCGCCGGTATCGGTCGGGGTCGGTGGTTCGACCGGCAGCTATGGGTCCGGCGTCGGGCTCGGCATCGGGGTCAACCTGGGCGGCGGTCCGAAGCGGATGGCCGATCTGCAGCTTTCGGTGCGCATCGACGATGCCGCGACCGGGCAGGCCTTGTGGGAAGGCCGCGCGCTTGCCGCGATTCCGGTGAAGGCACCGGCCGCGCAACCCTCGCTCGCCGCGGCAAAATTGGCCGAGGCCTTATTCAAGGACTTCCCCGGCGAATCGGGACGCACTATCAGCGTCCCATGACCATCACCATCAACGCCGCGTTCGACAGCGGCAACATCGTCGTGGATTCGATCGACGGCACCGCGGCGCGCCTGTCGATTCGCAAGGATCGCGAATCCGATTTCTTCCAATGGTTTCATTTCCGCGTGTCGTGCGCGATCGGCGACCCGCTCGATCTGGCGATCACCGGGCTCGACAGCTCAGCCTATCCCGACGGCTGGCCGGGCTATGCGGCGTGCGCAAGCTACGACCGCGACTATTGGTTCCGTCTCGACACCAGCTATGATGCCGACACGCTGACCATCCGGCATACCGCCGAAAGCCCGATCCTCTACATCGCCTATTTCGCGCCCTTCTCGATGGAGCGCCACCACGATCTGGTCGCCAGCGTCGCGGAGTGCGAGGGCGTCACCTATCGCTGCCTCGGCACCAGCCTCGAAGGCCAGTCGATCGACTGCCTCGAAATGGGCAGCGGCGACACGCAGGTCTGGCTCTATGCCCGCCAGCATCCGGGCGAGAGCATGGCCGAATGGTGGGTCGAGGGTGCGCTCGAAAAGCTCACCGACCCCGCCGATCCGCACGCGCGCTCGCTGCTCCGGAAATGCCGCTTCCACATCGTCCCGAACATGAATCCCGACGGGTCGTGCCGCGGCCATTTGCGCACCAATTTTGCGGGCGTGAACCTCAACCGCGAATGGGACAATCCGACCGCCGAGCGCAGCCCCGAGGTCTTGTGCGTGCGGAATGCGATGGACGAAAGCGGCGTCGACTGGGCGATGGACGTCCATGGCGACGAGGCGATCCCCGCGGTGTTCCTCGCGGGCTTCGAGGGCATTCCCTCGCTCAAGGCGGGGCAGATGGACAGCTATCAGGCGTTCCGCAAGGCGCTTGCCGCGAACACCCCCGATTTCCAGACCGACCTCGGCTATGTCGAATCGGCGCCGGGTCAGGCGAACCTCAGCATGTCGACGACGCAGCTTGCCGAACGCTTCGGTGCGGTGACGATGACGCTGGAGATGCCCTTCAAGGACAATCGCGACCTGCCCGATCCCGTGCAGGGCTGGTCGCCCGAGCGCTCGAAGCTGCTCGCGCACGCCTGCCTCCAGACGCTGGACCAGCTGCTCTAATGCCGCAGGCGGACGACGTCTGGCGGATCGTCGAGGACGATCTGTCGGGCGCCGCCATCCGCGCGCTGCTCGAGGTCCATTTCGCGGGGA
>VFQN01003054.1_pt1 | contig 24711 bp, 16 predicted proteins | sample 3512371 | NCBI WGS metagenome assembly VFQN01 (sample SAMN10412370, study PRJNA504923) | tailings metagenome | isolation source: Replicate 2 from Balatoc abandoned mine | place: Philippines: Itogon, Benguet | collected 2017-08-28 | reverse complement strand
GAAAAACAATCTTAAAATAATCATCACAAAGTATGAAAGTATTCCTAAAGGCTCATCTTCTCTGCAGAAGATTGAGTGTGATGAATTAAATTTTGAGTGGCACTTACCGGTATACCGACTGGAGACTCAGTAGGATAGTTTCATCACAATCTATCTATCCACTTCACTCACAACGAGCCTGCTTGACAACTGTGGAAAAGGAATCTGTTTTATAAAACAAAGAAACAAGAGATCACCATGGATCGTTATGAAATTCAAAAAGTTGTTGGTCAAGGTAGTTATGGTCGTGCAATCTTATGTAAAAGAAAAAAAGATTCCAAACAATGTATTATTAAACAAATATCATTAGCAAAATTATCAAAACGTGAAGCTAAAATGACAGAACAAGAAGCACAATTATTAGGTAAATTATCACATCCTAATATTGTTGCTTTTTGGGAATCATTTGTTAATAATTCTAGTTTACATATTGTTATGGAATTTGCTGATGGTGGTGATTTAGATTCATATATTAAAAATTATTCTAAGAAATCATATGGAAAAGAAATGCCTGAATCACAAGTCTTAAATCTATTTGTTCAAGTTTGTTTAGCGATCAAACATATTCATGATCGTAAGATTCTTCATCGTGATCTTAAAGGACAGGTATGATTAACTAACTATCCTTTACTTGGTTTCTTCACTTACAAGTGTCTTTTCACCCTCTATAGAATATCTTTTTAACATCTTCAGGCTTGTGTAAAGTTGGAGATTTTGGTGTTTCTCGTGTCTTACGATCAACTATTGAACTCGCTGCAACACAGATTGGTACACCTTATTACATGTCACCAGAGATTATGAATAATCAAAAATATAATTCGAAGACTGATATATGGAGTTTAGGGGTGATTCTATATGAATTAGTTTGTTTACGATTACCTTTTCAAGGAAATTCAATGAAACAATTATGTTATAATATTATCTCAGGTACTCCCGCACCACCACCACCTTCTTTCTCAAAAGATATGAAAGAATTATTAACAGCTATTTTAGCTAAAGATCCAAAGAAAAGACCAAGTATTAATCATATTCTTTCAAGATCTTTAATTAAAAATCGTATTCAAAACTTTTTAAATGAAACAAAGATACAGCGAGAGTTCTCTCATACCATCCTGCATGGAGTAAATGTATTACATGCACCCAATTCCGCATTAAATCCTTCTGCTGTCGTGGCGAATCCACCGGCTAATCCAGTTGTTCCACAGCCTCCTAAACCTGTTGTTCATGCCCCTCCAGTGGTGGTCAATCCGAAAAAGGACGCGCCCCCTCCTGTGGTTGTTCAACAAAGTAACACCCCTGCTGCAGTGGCAGCGAGATATCGAGTCATGGCTCCTGCTGCTCCTTCTGCTCCTCAGCGAGTACAAGTACCCCCTCAACAACGTCCTTCGAGTGCTCCGAAGGTTGCACCTCCCAAAAGTGTTGATCAGATTATTCGAGAGATATTAAACAGAGATAACGAGCGTTATCGTCAAAACCCTGTACAACAAAAAGCTCCCGTGAATAATCCAAACTTTAATAAACCTAATGTTGCTGTAGCACAGAAACCGCCTGTTGTCGCTAATCGACCTGATAGTCGCGGAGCGCCAGTTATCAGACAGCAACCGGTGAAAGCGCCTGTTCCAGTTCAACAAAATCCGGTGAAGATTGAAGTAAAAGTGAATAATAATGGAAATCCTTTTCAAGCTATTGTCGGAGGTAAGCCACTGGCTCTCAATCAGCGAGAACCGGAGAAAAAGCCTATCGTTGCTGCTCCCAAGCCTGCTGTTCCTGCCCAAAGAAAACCAGATGATCCGCCTAGCAATAGGAGGCAAGAAGAGAAACCAAGAGCATCGCCTGTTGTTGTTCCTCCTTCAAATAACGCTGCAAAGGTCCCCATGCCGAATAAGGTCAACAAGCCACCACCAGACATTGAAATCGTCGCAGCGCCTCCTGCTGCACGAAGAATACCTGTGAGTCGATACAACCAACCAAATGCTATTCTTCCATCTCCTTCTCAATCGCCTTCAGTGGTGAATGACGACATTTCTGTTGCATCGAAGGAAAGCAATGTCAGTAATGCGTATCGATCACCACAAGTTCCTCTATCACAGCAACGACAAATTGCAGTTAAAAGTGAGGGAAACTCTGATAGAGTAGGAAAGATTGATGCTATTATCGAGAAGGCGGCTGCTGTCTTAGAAGTCATTAAGAAAGAGAAGTTGAAATCGGAGCAAATGAAGATTGCTCGTCAGAATACTCCCTCATCGAATGATAGGGAAGACTATGGCTATAAGGAACCGCCTAGTATAGCAGCTCCCTCTTTGCAGCCATATCAACCACCGCAGATTAATCGAATTGTGGCAGCACCATCTTCCTCTCGCCAATCTACGCCTGCTGCAGTGACTCCAAGTAATGTCAGTCCTATTCCAAGTGGCGCAAAGGCCGATTTGCCCTGGCTGCAGAATTTACAAAATCAAATGGGAGCCTTGAAAGTACAGGTACAGAAGCTGCAAGACAACAAGAACTCGCCTATTCCATCAGATCCACCGAGCGATTTATCTTCTCCGCCCTTTCAACAAAGCCCTGCTCCTGTACCAGTCGCCCAACTTCGAAAGCCACCTACTGTTCCCAGCACGCGCCAGTCATTTCCACTTGATAAAAATGCCATTTCAATCTCTTCTAAAAATCCATCTGTTGTCTCTAAAGAGAGTAACTACAGTGCTGGGAGTAACATCAGCAATAAGAAAGGACCGGTAAAATCGATCACAAAGCCAGCATCTGTGGTTAGTGGAAGTAATAAGAATAATGGTGTTGTAAAGAAGCCAGTGGATGGCCTGAAAAGTAAAGTAAATTCGGGAACTACCAATGCTAATAAAGGAAAAGGAGAGAATAAAAAGCTGAAAGTCTCTGTGCAAAAGAAGAAAAAGGAACCAGGTAATCAGCCTTACGATAATGCAGTGATTTATTTATTAATTATTCACTTTCCTTACTTTCCTTTTAGAGGGACCATCTTCGAAGGAATTACTTGAGCAACGAAAAGAGATGAGGCAAAAGCATCAAATGGGATTCAAAGAATTTCTGAAAGCTCAAAGAGAGGCTGTAAGAGTTGAGATCGTTAACAGTTTTCAATTTTGACATATATTTTCCTTTAGAAAAAGCGAGGTGGCGATGAAGGAGGAGGAATGGGAGATGATGATGAGAAGGAGGATGACGAAGAAAGTGGTGATGAAGATCTTGAAGAGCAAGATGATGACAATGAAGGTGAAGAAGAAGAAGAACAAGAGGATAATGGGGAAAATGAGGATTTTGAAGAGGAGAATGATGAATATTCGCAACGCGAGGTTGACTCTGCGGAGCAGAGCTATGATGAGAGAAGTCACCCAGTTGCACAGAAGGCCGATGTTTACATCGCATCTCTCTCCTCCGCCAGCTATGAGAATATAGAGGTTACTGCAATCAAGTCTAACTTCTCAGAGAAAGGAAATAAGAAACTGGCATCCGGTAAATCGGTATCTAGATCAAGCAATGACGGAGATCAAAGCACTGGTACCACTCCTACTGCTTTAAATACCACAAGCAGTAAATACCTTCAAAATCCGAAGTTCCGTCAATCCTTCCCTTCGAAAGATAACGTCAACGTTCTGATCGATGATAATATTGAGATCCTTTCACCACCAAAGCCTCCTACTACCAGACAGATGCAACCTCCTCCATTGCCGCTCCCTGGTAATAATTCGGGAACTTCAAGTGCTGCCTCGAGTGCTCGCTCCCAATACCATATTCCTGAAGGTGTGACAGACAGCAAGAACTTCTATAAGAGTCGTTCGAATGTCTCATTGCAAGGCGTAAATAACTCACCTGTTATCTCAGTGGAGGAAAGCAATGATGCTTGTTGTGGGAAAGTATTTACCAATATGTTTCGATCGAATAATACTAATGTGAATGCGAATTCACAAATTAATGCGAAGATTGTCCCAACTTCACCAATTAGAGGAAGGAATATGGCATTCGAGTTTACCGAAGAAGAATTAAAAAATACGAATCATAAAAGTATGAGTGAACGAAGCAAGGCAAAGGCAATGTTAGACGAGGATGAGAATGGTGAACTACCAGAGCAAAGTGAAGCTGATCGAGAGCGAGAGCAGTATGACATGGAACTTGATTATCAAGAGCAATTACTCCTCCAGCATCCACTGATCAACGCGGAAGAAACTGAAGAGGGAGATACAGAAGAGGAGGATTACCTGGGGAAATCTTTCGTCCTTCAAGTTCAAAGCAATCAAATGGATAACCTGGAGATCGATGAAGAGACGGCTTTAGAATATTCGATGATGCTTCAACAAATGCAAGAGATTCTACAACTTCCTTCGCAGAAATCCTTTATGTCGCCGATGAAGTCTTCACCGCGAGCTTTGGAAGCAGTTAAAGAGGGCGAGAACGAGGAAGAAGATGACGATGACTGCTTCGAAGAGAAGGCTTTCACCTTCTATTTGAGTGATTCAGAGGAAGAGGATACCCAGAAAGAAGGAGAAGCGTATATGGAGGAGTTCGAGATCGAGCAAGATGATAACAATGAGCCTGTTGAGTTATTGCATGAGCCTCGCACACAAAAATCTTTTCTGACTCAACATCTATCATACACTCATACGATCCCCAAACCCAAGCCGAAGGTTAAGGACACTGAAGATGTCGTTGAAGAATCGCAAGCAGATGTAGAGGTGGATAGTCTAAATGCCGACAGACATGAGGATGATTATCAGACTTTAATTGAGGATAGCCTTCAGTTGAGCCAGCGTTTGATCGATCTCTTAGGGTATGAAGTATTCAGTCGTGGTATGTCATTCTTATCATCCAATGAGATGATTGACGAGTCTTTGGACGAGGACGAGATATTAGTCAAATTAGAAGGTATACTAGGTGTTGAGAATTTAGCTTACATTGAGGAAATGTACCAACTCCTCACGTATCAACAATTGATTCAAGAGGAAGAGAAGGGGCGTCTCTCTCAGAAGGAGGAAGCAGAGGAGGAGATTATCCCAGAGAGAAATCGCTGTCCTATTCGTGACGTTGCTCTCGAAGAAGTTTAGAGTTCTGGTGAAAATGTAATCATTTGATAGATTGCTTGTTGATTATTGTTATTTTGTGATTGTAAACATTCAAAATTGTTAAAGTGTCATAGAATTGATTTAAAATGTGAGATAAAATTTAAGAATAAGATGAATGAAGTCCCCATCATACCACCGGTTTCATTGGGGCCAGCAGTATTGCATGGACGAGATTCAAGGCACTGAGTAGCTTAAAGAAGAATCTTTTAAACCAGAATCCAGGGACACCGCCCAGCGTCTGAATATTTCCCAGGATTCTTGAACCAGCAGCAATGAAGAAAGTGTGAAATTTTCTTCTTTTCTCGAATTCAAAGGCCAATGATTGAATTTTTGTCGGTTGAGACACTTTAACGATCGCCCAGGTATCAAAAAGTCGTTGAATTACACCGTAAAGATAGCCAAAGAACAAATTGAGATAGTAATTATCGAAAGCAAAAACTTTTCCACTATTGATTTTATCAACAAGAGGTAAATGGGTCCCTTGATTGTAATGAAATATTAAACTTGCCAAGCAAAAAGCATCTTGCAACGCTTGATTTGCTCCTTGTCCCAAAAATGGCGACATCGCGTGCGCACTGTCTCCGATTAAGAGGATTCGCCCAGATTTTGAACTCCAGGATCGAAGAGGGGAGGAAGAATCTCGTATTCCAACCTCGAAAATCTGACCTCCGGTAAGAGATACAGCGTCTAACAAGTAATGAAGATCGTGGAACTCATCAAATCCAGCATCGTAAAGTCTTTTCTTGATATCTGACTTTGATTCGTTCGCGGATCTCCATCCTAAGTTCGGTTCATGCAAAGTCTCGGAGTTTTCTTTGTAAATAGAAATGAATACATTATGCGTTGTTTCGATTCCTCCAACGTTCAAAGTCAAGACATTTGATCCATCGCCGCACCATTGATGAATTTCTCCGGAGCAATTATGCTTCATCTTTGTCATCAAATCCTGCAACTTCGTAGCTGTTTTGGCGTCTGCATTCACGGATCCTCTTAATGGAGTTAGACACTGCGCGACACGAAGACCTGTGTTTTGGAATCCTGGAATGGAGGAGAAGAGTGTCTTATTTGCTTGCTGAGTGTATTCGCGCACTTTAGAACGAACTCCATCCGCACCGATCACTAAATCAAAATCTCTCTCTTCAGTACCGTCGTCAAATCGAAGGGAGACCTTTTCTGTAGCCTTATCCTCTTCAATACTCTTCAATCTTTTGCCTGACTTGAAGAATATTTGAGTTTCAGTAACTTTTCTTTCTTCATTTGCGCTTGCCACACTTTTTTCATCTTCCCCTCCTTTCGGCTTCTTCCCTTCTTCTTCAGGAGGAACTTTCCCCTCTTCTTCATGATCATTTTCCTCTTCAATAATCGCTAAAGTTTTAGTTTCTTCTTGCACAATACTTTTGCGGCGACGGGTAACACAGTCTTTCAACACTAATCGTAAAGCACTCCATCTTAACAAATAAATCATCGGATCTCCGGTTTCGGGTTCAAGTGCATAATTCGGAAACACATCCTTTGCTTTCGTTAGGTCCACGTTAATCAACTCTTCGTCGTGATACGTGTACAGGATCCTTTTAACTTTACTTGAGTGTTGTTGTAATTCATGTAAGATTCCAAGCAAGTTCAAAATCACTGCCCCTCCAGAAAGGCCAATAGCACCACCTTGATTGTAATCAATCGAGTCCCCATGAGGATCAAATACAATCACTTCACTCACTCCAGTAGGAATCTGCTTCAAGCAAGCTGCCAATCCCAACCCAGCAATGCCAGTCCCTATAATAGCCACTCTCTCCAACATCGTCCACGATCTACTCTTCGATCAATTATCAATGAAGTACTCGAATAATCTGAAGATGGTTTGTAAATTAACTTGTTGTAAATTAATTCGATGATCATCACTTCATTTCTTCTCTCTTCCGATGACATCGAATCTTGACGGGATTTAAGCAGAAAATTTCAGGATCTTTCAGCATGCGCGCAGTGCCTTTTCATAAAATTGTAAAAATCTCCGTTTAGAAATTATTAATTATTAATTATAATTACAATCCAATCATATTATTTCTCTCTAATCAAGTGAAATTAAAACATATGCCTTTTATGATAAAAGACGTAAGTAAAATTTTCATCGATAAAAGTAGCTTAAAATTCGTCATGGTCTTCGAGAGTCGATTCCACCATCGATGCTTTGGAGGCTTCTTCTTCTTTCTGCTTTGCTAATTTTTCAGCTTTTCTTCTTTTTCTAATGATTTCTTGCTTTGCTCTTTCCTCTTCTTCCATTTGTTTCTTTTCCTCTTTCCTCTTTTGCTCTAACGCAATTTCTCTTTCCCTAACTTGCTCTTTGTAAGCAACTTTATCCTTTTCTGATAAATGCGGGAGATTTTCTAAGTCAAAAGGGATAGAAACATGTTGATGAATCCATTTCATCATTGGTTGCACCTTTCCAACGCCAGAATAATAATTCCATGGAGGATATTTCACATTTGCTGGAATAATCAATAGTAAAGGTAACGGACCATTAATCATATTTAATTCAGCTGGCGGAGTTTCTTCACCGACATCCATACGAGCAATCAGAACAGAATCAATTTTTAATTCACGGAAACGATCCGCCATGCGCTTGAAATAAACATTAAAATGTGAACAAGCTTCACAGTTATTAGCATAAAGCAATAATACGATATCACGTGTATCATCTTGTAAGATGATTTCATCGAAATTTTTCATAGTAATTGGTAAAACAGCATTATCACCTTTTAAACCGTCACCAAACTGCTCTGAAACACCCTGCACTACATCCGGTGCTTTCTTTTTTTCTTGTCTCACCGCTTGGTTCTTCGTACTCAGCGGGACAGCTCGTTGTAATGCTTTCTTTGCCATTTCTTTCGTATCTTCAACCGAGTGTAGCTTTCCTGAGATAAAATCTGCCATGAACTGTAAAAGAGTATCACTATTAATAGGTAATTCCTCCGGGAAAGGAATTTTCTTTCCGTCACGAGTATTAAAGGCTAAAGATGGTAATCTTTCTTTCCCACCATATAGACCTAATAATTTCATTTGATCTTCATATAAATTACCATCCAAATAAACACATAAGATACGATTTAAATGTTCTTTTGCCGCAATACGCATTTCTTCGATTAATATTTCATTTAATATTCCACCTGATCTACCACCAATAATGCGTCCTGGTTGTCTGCTATATTGTTGCTCATTTGTCAGATTTAAAAACATTAATAACATTGGTAATTGTTGTTTTTCATACAATAAAAAGTTCTGTGGTGTCATTCTTCCTACTAATGGTATTGAATGTTGTAGGATCCATTCCTTTAAACCACCTTTTTCATTATATAATTCATCTAGATTAATAGTGTACGGTGTATCAATATCACTTGATATCATATAGACTGATGGTGTACGATCAATAATTTTATTTGATTTTAAATAATTTATTAAGGTTTTATTTTTATTTACCACACCAAAATAAATTTCTTCATTATTCTGTAGTTCTTTTGCTATATCTAAATATTCTTGATATTCATCTTCTTCAATATCTTCATAATCAGTGAATAAACCCACAACAATAACCGTAGATAAAGCATAATCAGAATGATGACGTAATGCTTTAAAGTCTTCTAATTCTTGTAATGTTTGTAACTTTTTCGCAGGTGGTTGTAATTGCTTTTTCACGTATTGCATGACAGCAGATTCTTCATGAATACCTTTATAGACAGTTGGTCTCATTTTCTTTAGAAATACTAGTGATGGTAATTCATTGGCTCCTAATTCCGCAACAATACTTTTCATTTTATCCGCATCACCTCGCATGAAAGGAATCTTTAGATCTTTAAGCCTTGTGGCAATTTTAGCATATTCAACTTCAGCCCGGATGCATTTATGACAAGAATAAGAGGAAAATCCAATAAGGAGGAAATTATTCTGACTGGTTGCTTTAGTGAAGTTTTTCCTTGTCACATTCATATGACCAGCGGATAAAATAGGAATAATGGTATTTTCATCTTCGACAAAGGTGGTACTACAATCGTCTCCGTGATATCCAACAAAACAATGACAAGAGTAATCAATGCATTTCCCATGACCACTACAGTTATTAAAGCAGACTGATCCATCTTCAGCCTCTTCCAAACAATGGATATAAATCCCTATGGTAAGAAGAAGAATAAAAGCGAGAACTGAAGACATCATTCTCTATTTCTCTTTCGCGTTTCTAGAAAGGAAGACAATGTCCAATTACTCTCAATACAATAGTATTATCCTCGCGATGTATCAGATTCGTTACATTTTTTCATTTTTTGTTTATTGATTTGTTATTTCGAACTGAAGAAATGAAATCCCAGGTAAAGATTCGTAAAGTGAGCACAGCTAATGCCAATACAAGACAAGGTGCTAATAGGAAGACAACAGTTAGTCGAGGGGGATTGTTTGGAAGGAAGAAGAAGAAACAACAAGGATTGATTGATATGGATGATATATTTATCAACCCTGACTTAATCTACGCTCAAAGAGAATTATGGACACCTTTAAATGTTATTTGGAATCGTTATCGTGTGAATAAGCCTCGGTTACCTCAAGAGAAAGATGAGAATAATCGATGGGTTGATTTACCAGAAAATTCTCCTCGTGCTCTCAGTGGATTTTTTGGAAATCACAATCAAGAATTTTTCAATCAATTACAACAACAATTTAGTAATTATGAAAGTACTTTTAATCTTCCTGAAGTAATGGTCATTACAGGTCCATCAGGATCAGGGAAATCATCAATTATGAGAATCTTCACACAAAATTTATGTGATGAACAAGGATTAACACAAGCACAAGCAAATAAATGGGTATTGTACATTAATGCAAAAGATTATGAAAGTGATTTAAGTATATTATGGAATCGTATATCAAAATTTGCTGAACCAAATTTTGAAAAATTTATGATTTCAAAATTTAGATTAATTTATATTGATAATTTTCAATATATAACGCCATCTAGTCAACAAACATTAAAAAAATTATATTTAACATATATTAATAAATTAAAATATATTTTTATTACACCTGATCCTAAAGTAACTGTTACTGCCTTCTTTTTATCTAAGGCTATTACATTAAAGACGAATGCCATACAAGAAAGAGATGGTGTAACAGTTATATTATCTATATTAAATAGAAATCGGATTGGTTATGAATTTGATGGGATTAAAGCTGCTTTTGATATACATAATAAATCACCTGAAGAGAATCCTGCTTTAAATTTAACATTACCTTCTCCGATCAATCCTCTCAATCCAACAACGATAGCCAATACTACTACAGCAACGACAAATACACCAAATATATTAGGACAAAGAAAAGAAGATGTTAGTTTACAATTTATGAATATTAATAGTAATATGATTAGTTTATCATTATTATTAGATTTATTACAAAAAGTATTCTTAGAAACTTCTTATATTAGTAAAGAAAATATTTATAAAGTATGTGGCAAACCATTAGAATTACCTATTATACCACTGCGTGCTGCCATTGAACCTTTAGAAAGATGTCCAATTTGTACTTTATTACCACCATGTAATCATATTTCTATCGATGAAATTAATGAATTTGCTGTTGAACGACGCGCTGAATTACCATCAAAATCAAAAGGATCAATTCTATGCCCTGAATTTCAACGTTATGGTCGTTGTACAATGTTTAATGTTTATGGTCATTGCTCTTTAAGTCATCCAAAGAAAATACATCAACTTGAAAAGCCAATTATACGATGTGAACAATGTACTATTCCTTGGCCTTGTAATCATTGCTCTTACTCTTCTTACCGTCGTTCTTTACTGAGTATGATCGAGGAGATAAAAGTTCGTATCGGAAGATTGCGACAAATGAATGTCCCGGAGCCATCAGCCTACCTCATGAGATTTCTGGAGATTATACCGAATTGGCGCGAAGAAGTTTTCCGATTAGATCGAAGATTTGTCAAGCCTAAAAATATTCAAATTCTTAAAGATGTTCAAGAATGGTTGGAGACGGCCTATTGTACTTCACCAATGATTTACGAACAAAAGACAAAATTATTAATGGAAACATTTGGTGATTTAGTTGTTACAGATATTTTAAATATTAATATCGGTGGAAAGAATAAACAAGATGGTAATAGCGTTCAACCATCAAACCAAGATTTTTTCAAAGACGCAGGCTCTGTGAAGGGTGGCTGGTACGATTCAAGCATTGCCTCAGATAAATAGATAGAACCTAAATAAACAGAAATTAGTTCACTATAAAGAAGAATAACGTAAAATACAAACAAATTGAGAGTTAATGGTCGAGTCAGAGTAACTATGACATTTTGTATATTGGTCATCAGTTCGTAGAATGCTCTGATAACCATCGCATTCTAATAAGTGAACCATCTATACGTAAGGAAAATAACATCACCCCCGAAACCAATAACCTCAAACACAACACAAATTTAGCACGAAGATAGTCAGTGAACTTTGAAGACTGATATTTGAATGTTTCAACATCTTTAAAGAAGTTTTTGACGCTCCTTTAAAGCCTCAGTTCACTTTATCATCACTCTATTTCACTAAATTCGCAAACACAAACACGTAAATCAGAATTTGAAAATTTACCTTTGAGTTTGCTCATCACCAAACTTATCTTCAACACTTATGTCGACTCCTTGGTAAACAGAATCGCATCTAATAGAAAGAAAATTTTGTTAAATAGAGTTCTTTGAAAGAGAGAGAAAGATATAAATCTTGAAATCATCAGCTGGATTAATCATGCATGTACAAGAATCAAAATATTTTTTGTCCTGTATAATGAAGGGGAATCCACAGTCTCATCACATGATTTCAACATACAATAATTAGTTGCTTGAACATCAGTAAAAACGATAACATGATGCACTCGTCACCCTTCCGAAGAAGTAAGACTGGGGCGGCATACAGTGATTCATCATTTGCAAGCAACCAAATACAACAAACAATAACGATAAGTCGACAAAACCCATCAGAAAGACAATTATTTTCAATAGAATTATCCTTCAATTAGAGCTAATATCTTTGCATAAATTCATAGGGATGTCGACTCGCAAAACATATATAAAGTTGTCTGAATTGGCTTACCTCATCATCGATATCAGAAATTACTTTTTACTCTTCATGCTTCACAATTTGTTTTAAAGCACAAACTATATCAATATATGGGTTAGTAAATTGTTGAATAAAGTGAAGGCAGATATGTGGAAGGTAGAGTGATGACAGTGTTTGATTCAGATATAATTGAGCATTTTCTCGAAACACGGTTTGTTCTGAAACTCTAGTCCGATAGCAGATATATCATCATAATCAAACCAAAACAATCATATTCTACAACCATAACATGGAAAACCTCAAATCACCAGGCTCATCAAGAGAGATTATGACGGGTAAACGGCATAATTGATAGTGAATGAATCTATTTCATCGGTTTCTCTATGCTCACCAACTACCATGCACTCAAAACGTGGGTAACATCATCTTACCTTATAAATAAAATGGAGAATCAAGCCATTATTGACACAATCACAGGAAATGGGTTTCGTTGCAATTGAATTGTGATTGCTCAATCACTATTTTCACCACCCATTTTCAAATTCGAAATCCTTCTTTTTTCCTCAATAATTCTTTCCTTTTTCCGGATAAAAAGAATTCCGCAAACAGCGACCCATCAAATTTCATTTTCTTTGATTAGATCCAAAGACAATTTGCTAAAAGAACTGCAATTCTATTAGCCTTTGGATACATTATCTATCATCTATCTACTATTAAGCACCTTCTCTAAGATCCCTTGGCAATCGTTCAAAGGCTTTGAGAATTTTTTTTTGACTTGTGGGGAAGGTGGACTGATCCGTTTCGCTTCAATCCGGTTCATTTGTTTCTTTGACTTCTTTGAGACGTTGTATTGCGTAAACTGTGGTTATTTCAGTTTAATCGATTGTGTTAAATTGAAAGACAAGCATCTTTTTCTTCTTTTTTTTTGGAGGTTTTCCTTTTTTGTTGTTGTTAGAAGTGTCGTAAGTAGCCTGGATTACTTATTGCGATACAGTTTGATTTATTCCTAGTTGATCCATCATGTCAGTTGCAAGGTAAGTAAGTAGACTTTCAAAGTCATTCAATATCTTATTTCATTCTCTGGTTAGAGTGTATGCTGATGCAAATTCTTCACGACCGAGTGAATATTGGGATTATGAGAATTTAACACTGAACTGGGGGTAAGTTCAAATAAACTTTTCCCTTTCTTCCTTTCACCATTTATCATTAATATCTATTCAATCCTTTCTATACAGAAATCAAGATGATTATGAAATAGTGAAAAAAATAGGACGTGGTAAATATTCTGAAGTATTTGCTGGTGTAAATGTTGTTAATAATACAAAATGTGTAATAAAAATATTAAAACCAGTGAAAAAGAAGAAAATTAAACGTGAAATTAAGATTTTACAAAATTTACGTGGTGGTACAAACATAATACAATTATTAGATATTGTCATTGATGCACAGTCTAAAACACCTGCATTAATTTTTGAATATGTTAATAACATTGATTTTAAAGTATTATATCCAACATTAAGTGATTTTGATATACGTTTTTATATTTTTGAATTATTAAAAGCATTAGATTATTGTCATAGTAATGGTATTATGCATCGCGATGTGAAGCCACATAATGTGATGATAGATCATGAAAGAAAAATATTAAGATTAATTGATTGGGGATTAGCAGAGTTTTATCATCCTGGACAGGAGTATAATGTTCGTGTTGCATCAAGATACTTCAAAGGACCTGAATTACTCGTTGATTTTCAAGAATACGACTATGCATTAGATATGTGGTCTTTGGGATGTATGTTTGCTGGAATGATCTTTAAGAAGGAACCATTCTTTCATGGACATGATAATCATGATCAATTAGTGAAGATAGCTAAGGTAAGATATTCTACTCTGTCAGAGATGAAGTTTTGTTAAACATCGCTGTTTATAGGTTCTGGGTACAGATGAACTTTATGATTATTTGGAGAAGTATGATATAGAGTTGGATAGTCAGTTTGAAGGTCTTTTAACCTCTTATGCAAGAAAGCCATGGGGAAGATTTGTTACTCCAGAAAATCAACATCTAGTTTCTGAAGAAGCTTTAGATTTAATTAATAGATTGCTCAGGTACGTAGCATCTGCTTCTCCACTCTTTGAGTAATTTTTCATCTCCAATAATGTGTAGATATGATCATCAAGAGCGCTTAACAGCCCAAGAAGCTATGGCTCATCCTTATTTCCTTCCAATACGATCCAATGATGGTGACTATCCTACAAAGAAGGAAGAAGTTATATCATTAGTCGATAGTGATTGAAGAGTTATTCTTCTCCCATAAGGGAATGTTGAGATGAGATGGAAGAGTGATATATAATAATCATGATTTTTGTTTGTACCTTTTGTTTGTTTTGTGGGAGGAGGTTTCAGAGAAGTTTAAAATTCCTTCATCTATCTATATCATATCATAATATTAACAAATTGAAATGATTCAATTACGCATAAATTTCAATCATTTACAAATAAAACAAATATAGAGCAATATAAACTACAACTTAAAATTTCAATTTTCGCGACTGAAGACCCTCACCCTCCTCTCTAAACAGTATAAGGTATTCACGCACTTGTTTGCAATCAAGAAACATCCTTCTTGACGTAAACAAGCGACCAGCTTCAGAATCATAGGAATGACTCGATCCCTAACATCATCCGTAAGAGTATGCAATTTCACCATCTGTAAATCGAGCAACATCGGCGATTCTTCATCCGCGATTAATACACCCAGAAGCCATAATGCCTTCTTTCTAACCACTTCCTTCGATGTGGTGAAGAACAGTTCGATGGCAATAGCATGCACTCCAGTAGAAATAACCATAAACGGAGAACGGAAGAGACCATATCCAAAGAATACCAAAGCTTCAGCTTGCAATGATGGATTAGATGTTTTTCTTAAAAGCTCAAGAACCAGCCAAAAGATCGTTTCGTTAGTTGCGACATGATCGTAAAGACTTGAATCTGATGAAGCAATCAATACTAACAACTTTAAAATTGGGTAAAACATTTCTTCTAAATCAGGTGAAGAGTGATTTGCAGGAAAATCAACAAATATCTTCTCAAGACGATTTATGAGCTTGTGTAAGAAGGGAATCTTATCCATATCACCAGATGCTATGAGAGCAAAAAAGAAACAATAGGAGATATCACGAATTATCTCTATGTCATCTATTGATTGATAATATAAAAATAATAGTTCTAGTAATCTATCTCCTGGTTGAAAGTAATGCTGAGGTGATGGACGTGATTTCCAAATGCTTTGCAATGTCCAAGTAAGATTACGAAGATAGGCAAGTGTATAAAATGAAAAACGCGATTCATTATGGTCATGTTGTAAGATAGTTAGAAGATGAGACTCAAGTCGCTCTAATTCTGATTGAAGCAGCTGATAGATATGAAATTCAGTAAGAAGTTTATCACGATATTCGACAGAAATATTCGCGAGATTACCAAAGACAGGGATAGTATCACACTTTAGATGAAATCCCCATTCATCTTCATTAGAGTTTCGAATAATATCAATTAGGGCGTGAAGAAGCTCAGTATCTGATGCTATGAGGGATTCATCTTCTCCTAAAGAGAGGGAAGTAATGAATCTAACGGCCTCCTGCAGGATTTTGTTAGACGTTTGAAAATCTCCTTTTTTGATTAACTCGGAAATGGCAGGGAAAAATCCAGCAGCAATCACAAGATGTAATCCAGTTTCATTACTTCCATAATCTACACATGAAGTGACAATGATGAAGAGAAAAAGAAAAAAGACAGCATCTAGTTTACCTATATATGAATTAATATATTTGATACCAGTTAAGATATCCTCCTCGCTCTCAGATCGAACTTTATTTGCACAATCTATATCAAAATCATTCCCTGCAATCATCTATCTCATCAAGACTTTGTTGCTGCGACGTAAATTAGAGCAAACTTCTTGTTTTGGAGGAAGAAATTTTAGTTAGAAATGCAGCACAGTCATTTAGAGTTTTTCAATAACTCTGTATCTAAAAATATTCAAGGAAATAGTAGTGGACGTGGAATAACTCTTGGTGGAACTGAATTAATCCCAAGTTTACAGTTTAATTCTAGAAATAATAATAATGGTCAAATTGAAAGTAAAGAAGGAGAAAGAGTCAATGTTGATCATAGAACAACTTTAGAAAAGCAAATTGATATTGTAGAATATTTAAAGAAGCTACCAAGTGATTCAAAGGTAATTTCACTTTGATTGATCTTTTTCTTTTCTTTTAACATGTTTCTAATAGGCATCATTCATAGATATCACTAGAGGTAGAATTCCTACCTCTTTTCTTCTACATTGAGCACTCTAACCGTTGAATGAAATAGAACTTCAAATTAATCTCGCAGAGGATATTCTTCTTTTAGAAAAACTGAAAAATCACGAGTACATCATACATACAAAATCATCTGATGGAACTCTCTTCTTCAGTTATCGATCAAAATATATGATTAGGCAAGTTTGCAGTTCCATCAATTATCATTCTTTTACGATCAGTCTCTCTTTCTTATCTATAGGAATAAGAATGAGCTATTAATCACAATAAGTCGTGTTAGGACAGGTGTTCCTGTATCTGATATAAAAGATTGCTATGAAAATATTGGTAAGTTCAGGGTGCTTCTTCCCAAAACACAATCTTATCGGTTAAACCTTTGCTATGTGATGATAATAGAGTCTGATATAAACTCTATGATGGTTGGAGGAGAGTTTATCGCAGTGTATAATAAAGATAAGAAGACAAATATTCTCTTCCCGCGTGGTGCTCCGTTCTTATCACAGTTATCTGGTTCAGTCATTGCAACACACGGAAAGCAGAGTATTATCACATCTGATAAGCTTGTGGATGAGATTCGACGAGGAGAAGCGATTAAAGTAGGAGAGTATTGGTATCGTGTATCCTGTGCTGTTGGGACAGGAACAACACAGAAATCATCCGCACCAGTATCAGTGACATCTGATAAAGATCCTTCTGCTGATAATGTCTATTGTTTACCTTATACTGCCACAATGTTACCGTTAGATGGTGATTTTGATATTGGTGATTCATCCGCACCATCAACTTCATTAAATCAATCGAGACCAGAATATCGTGGTTCAATCTATAAACACGGATGTACCAATGATATTAAAGATTTATGGAAGAAAACGTCAGAAATGGTAAAATCATTAGTGAATGATGAACATAATTTACACCAAGAATTAATTAAACTTGGATTGATTCGTAATCAAATCTTTCATTCATCTTCATCATCAAAGAAAAGGAAAAATGATGATGAAACAAAGGAGAAAAAGAAAAGACATCGTTTACGTGATTTTGAAATACACTCACATAATCGTGTTGGTGAAAATTCTCATTTAAAAGGAACAAAGATGGAAAGTATCCTAAGAGATGTGCGTAAACAATACAATGATCAATTAAGAAAGTAATCTGCAGATATTTCTTTGAACAATAGTAATACTAATGAAATACATCTTTCTCTCCTTATTAGGAATGTTTGCCTGTGGCGTATAGATAAAAGAACCTGATCTTTGAGATTTGAGAGAACGACAAAAGGGAAAAAATTATGAAATTAAATGGAGAATTTTCAATTACAGCGCCACAATCAACTCAATGAAGACTTTATCACGGCAGTCAATGCCTCGCTTTATGCCAGATATGATAGATTATTCCCGTATGCAGATGTAAATGCTGTGGATCAATATGGATATAGTGCGTTACATTATGCAGCAAAAAATGGAGATATTATCTTAATGAAAAGTCTTATTAGAGCTGGAGCAAATGTCAATTTTGTATCCAAAGACAGATTAAATCCTTTAGCGTATGCAATGGATTTTATGATTCGTAATGACTTCGCTTTTTCTACTGCATACGAAAACGTTGTTGAATTATTGATAAAATCTGGAGCGGAGAAAAATTCATTGGAACCACTATACGAATATTTTAAACCTTCAATAATTAAAAACCAAGTTGTAGAAGTAGAGGATTTTATTACTGAAATCACTTATTCTGAAGAAGAAGCAGAGGCAAACTGTTCGCGTCTACCAGCATGAACCGCCTGTAAATTGAAGAATTGGCGATCGAAACTAACCACGTTGTTCCCGAGCCCTTTGCGACAGAACTTATCCACGACGAATCTCAAGACAACGCCACAAGTATCATATTGCTGAGTACAAAGCTATTTATGTTAGACCAAAGATTTCTACTTTGATATTCCAATTAATTGAAATATAATAAATGAAAGTAGAGACAATAAACAAATATTCAATTATAAATCCTAAAAATGGATAAAAAGTTGTAACACGATTATTTAGTGGTAATTGGAAGACACTGACATCATTTGGATAATGAGAAGTATATTGTCTCGCTAAGAATTTACCGTAGGGATCAACTATACCACTTTCACCATCTGATGAACAGCGAAATAAAGTAAATCCATTTTCAATAGCGCGTAAAGCATCGCCTTCAAAGTGACGGAAATTAATTGCATTCCAAGTCCATGAAGGTTGTAAGAAGATGTCTACTTCATTCCTTCCCGCATCGGCGATGTATTGGGGGAAATCTAGATCAAAGCAAATTGCACCAGATAAATATCCGTAATTTGTATGAGCATAAGGGAGCTCAGCTGGGCCAGCTTCAACATCAGATTCAACCAAAGGAACAGGATGAGCTTTCTTGTACTGCCAGAGAGGAGTAGTTTGTTCACTCGAAACCAAGATGAATTGATTTGTCGAATATTCTTTACCTGGAAGATCGAGGATATAGGTAAATCCTATTAACACTCCAGTAGGAACGGTTGTCGCTTGGGCGAGATTTATGGCATTCGAAATAACTTCATTTTCTTGTGATGAGGAGGTTAATTTCATCGCTTCTTCTGACATTAAAATAATATTATCACCAGCAATCACACGACTTTGAGTAGTATTCCATAATTGGTAATATTCTGGAGAATTAAAGTCAACAGTCTGAGCAAAGACACACGAAACAGGAATCTTCTTGGGTGTTAATTTAGGAATATGTACTTGATACAAATATTTTGATTGAATTAAAAAACCAGTAGTAATAAAAATTATGACTAAAGCACGAAGATAATTACGTTTTAAAGTATTCATAGAAATTTGATTCAATTGATTATAACGTGAAGTTAAGAAAGCAGGGAAAGAACCAATTAAGACAGTGACAAAATTGATTCCATAGATTCCTAGGAGAGTTGACAGCTGTCTTAATGGTGTATAATCTAACACAGAATTTCCTAAAGCAGCAAAGGTGCTAAATCCGTTTCCAAGCACACTGCAATAAGCCACGGTATGAAGAACAGGAAAGACAAAAATGGAAGTGATGCTTGTAGGGTATTTCCGAAGATAGGAAAAAGAAGGAAGCAATGCTAAAGGAATATACGAGATCCAAACTAGCGCACCGAAAGCAATAGCTTGAAATACAGAAGCAGCTGTCGTTTTGGGGTATCCCATCATTCCGACAAAGCCGAGGCAAAATCCTAATGCTTGAGTGATTAGGATGAAGCCACATATCTTTGCCGTATTCCAAGAGAAAATTACATCGTCACCCAAGACAATTTCAAAGCCAGTCAATAAAAGATAGATATGGACGAAGCTTAAAATTGAAACAGGCTCCAAACTATTTCCAAATCCGGCTGCAAGTGCGGAGAGAATTAGAGCCACAAAACCATTCTCCTGCCGCTTCATCCATGGAATAAGTCGATCACTATCCTCTGAACTTGATGCATTTTCGCGGTCACCACCAAAAACAACATTTTGATACATAATGAGAAGTTTGTTTTGTGTGTAACACAGAATGTGCTACCGGTCAAAATGTGCTACCCCTGGGGTGCTCACTCAAACTTGAGTGAGCACCCCAGGGGTAGCACATTTTGACCGGTAGCACATTCTGTCCGCTACTCGATTTCAAAAATCGTTAGGAGCTAAATGGGCATATGCAGGGGGTAATGGGCGCAGGCATGGTTTGGGCAGGGTGTGAGTGACTGTTTTTTCATTTTCTTCTTCTCTCTTCATCTACATCATTATTTTTCAAAGAAAACGATCACTATACTGAACAAATAACACGACTTCTCGACAATTAATACAACTCTATACACCTGTCACTTCTACTGTCTTCTCGACTGACTATCTGTGTTCTTTTTTGAGCGAAATTGAGGTTGATTTGTGTTGTTTTCATCGTTTAGAAGTTCGTTTCGAGAGTTAAGATAACTGGGAATAGAATCTTTTTGTTTCTGTGATTCAAGTAGTGTAAAGGTCAGACTTTCTTCAAATATTTAAGTTATCTAGTGTTTTAAAAGTATATTTACAGTTGATTTCAGTGATTCCTATGACTGGTTAGAGTTTACTCGCTCCTTTATTTCATTTGTAAACAAGTGTCCCTCTACCAAACCACTCCGGAACATTCAAATTTCATCATTTATTCAAATTTAAAGTCTTTCACCTTTACATTATAATATTATTTCATTAATAAAATCTATTATTTCTTTCAATATGAGCGGGAAATATAACAGTAATACAAGTACAATGAATTCACAACAAGTCACTCTTGATAGTTTAGTATTTGATTACTATCGATACGCGATTGATGCAATATTAAAGGATCGTAAATCGAAGATGAATCCGATTATATCATCATCGCAGTTAGTCACACAGGTACAACCACCTGCCTCCTTCGCTGCCCAAACAATAGACCATGTCGGTTATATCTCAAATACATTACAAGGATGGAAGAAATCATTAACAAAACCAATGACTTTAGATATTTATTTATATCATAGTCAATTAAATCAACATATCTTAATTGAAAGATGGTCTTTCTCTTATCAAGCGAATAATGATTTCTCGAATAAATCATCTTCGACTGGTGGTACATCTTCTTCCTCATCATCTTCTTCAAATTCCAATCGTTTAGTTGCCATTGTAAATAGACGAATACAAACATTTGTTCGTTCATTGTATTGTTTTGTGAGATTATTACCTGGTTTTAATTTATTACAATTAAGTCGTATTGAACCGTTTATGCATTTTCAAATTTATGAGTCACGTATGAGTCCATCCAATTTCTTTTATGAAGTATCAAAGCATCACTTTCCTCCTATCGCTACGACGAAAGGGAAATTAACCACTTCTTTACAGTTTATTGATTCGATACATGTGATGGTAAGAATGCTTTGTGATTGATTTGATTTTCCTCTTATTTAAGCTTTTCTGATAATGTAGGAAATTATAAAAACTATCAATGGAGGTGCTCTGATCGGTGCTGGTCCTGCTCTCTCCTCGTCTCCCGAGGTTGCGAAGACAGCTTCTTCCCCGATCCCCATCTCTGGTAATGCTGCTCCTCGTGCAAGAACTCACACAGCAGATGACCCTTATAAAAGAAGTTTTCATCGCCCAACTGAACTGCCCTTGATGGAAACTGGACCACATGCTCGCTCTTATGAATCAAATGTACCTGAGACAGTCGCCAGAATGAATAGTCATCCAATTCGAATACCAGGTTCTCAGAGGCATCGTGACAGCTTCGAAGGAGATCCGATGTATTCCAATCCTACTGGATACTCTTTCGGTTCGACACCTCCTGTTTCAAGTTACTCCCAAAATACACCTCCATTCGCTCATTATCCTATGAATCAGAATGATGATGGAAGTAGTGATGGAAATAGTGTTGAAATGACAGGTCCTAGTCCACCTTATTCACAATACAGTTCATCATTAAATTCTACTTCTCCTCATGGAACGAATTTAGCATTAGTTGATCGAAGAAATTCCTTTCGAAGATCTCAAATTAGTTCATCTTTTGGTCGACCAACATCGATTAACTTTTATGATTATGACAAACTTCGTACAAAAATTACCCTCCCTGCATCGCCATTTATTTTACCTCATCAAAATAGTGCAAGTAGCTCAGGTACTCAAGTGACGACAATAGCTACAGGAACTCCAAACACGGCAGGTGATGCAATAATAACGCACCAACAACGCCAACAACAAAGAACTCGATCAAAGGAAGATAGTAATAAGTTAGACTTTGTTCTTCAGTTTGAGAGAGAAAAAGAACGACAAATATCTGGTATTTATGTCGATGTTCTCGATCGTAGTCGATCTATTAGTGGGATTACACGTGACGAGGAGCTTGAGAAACTTACTGATCTATTTGGTAGCAATCATCCGAATCAGCAACCATTATCTGATCATCAAAATAATGTAGATGATGAGGAAATGCCTTTCGCTGTCCCCCCAGCTGCTTCGAATGACATTGCATCATCGATCTTTGGTTATGGCCGCCCTGTTCATAGTAGCAGTATGAGTGAGGCCAACACGTATTACTCATTGACGGTAAGTAACGTATTTGAAATACGTTTTTTCTTGAACTAATATCTCTTTCTAATTAGGCAGTTTCTGGAGAATTGATGAGCAAGTTAAACGAATTCAAAGAGTTTCGTTCCAATATATCTCTATTGTAAATAGTTATCACAGAAACATGGTCTGTGTGATTGATTTTATTATTTGTTTTCAATATCATAGCGATGTTAGTTGAAAAAGATTGTTTTCATTGTAATTTTGGACGCACGGGGAAAATCTCTCCGCACATGTTTATAACTGATATGGCGCTCTCATGAAGAGACCTTTTCTCAGAAAAATAATTTTGTCAATACAATAGTTGTTATTTTTTTCTTCTTCTCCTCTTTACAACCCCCTCTTTTCTTTCTTTCTTCATTCTGTTTTGCTGTTGTGATTGAAAAATAAAGATTGATTGATTTGACATTTTTGCTTTTCAACTTATTCTTTCTTCGCTTCATATTTTTAAAAATGTAGAAAAATGGTTGTGATTAAGAAATGGTTTGAGTTATAATGTGTTTGCTGTATTTGAGTGCTTGATTAATGTAAACCAAAGAAAAAAAGGCAGTCAACAACGAAATTCCAAATTTTCAATCTTTTCCTTTATTTTACACTTCCCACAGCCCACAGTGCACTACACACTTCCTCTTCTTGTGATGTTGCTCATCAAAAGAACGAAAACAATCTCTACTTTCCTCTCTTCTTTTGTTTCGATGGGACATTAGAAGGATTGTTTTCTCTTTACTCCTTTCACAATTTTAAATGACAACGACTGTGGAGGAAGTTGATTCTCTTGACTTGAATGAAGAGCTGGCGAATCAAGCTTACCTTGTATTTGGAGAGACTCCTAAACTACGACAAGAGAAACTCCAACAACTCAGAGAAAGAATAAAACGTCTTCCGAATCAAGCAGATCAATTAAAAGATTTATCGGATAAGAATCTTATTCGATTCCTAAGATCAAAGAGATTTTGTCTTGATGAAACACTAAAGAGTACAATAGAATACCAACACTTCCTTGATACACATCAAGAAAGTTTACAGAATATTACATCAGAAGAAATATTACATTTTAAAGATGTATTTACAGTCTTTCAAGAACCTAAAAGTTTTCAAGAAGGATTAGAATTATCAACAAGAACAGCTAATAATGAAGGACGAGAAAATGATGAAAGACAAGGTAATCGAATAATATTAATATTAAATTTGAAAAAATTATTATCTAAAATTGATTCGTCTTATAAATTGAAAAACCCCTATTTTATGATCAGATTATCATTTATATTTGAACAATTAAGTTTTAACCCATATTCACAGATATATGGTATCATATTAATTATATCATGTCATAATTTAACACTATGGGAACAAATGACATTAACACAATTAGCATCAATACCAGAATATTTAGCTTGTTTCCAACATTTTCGTATCTTAGGAACGAAGTTTAAAGGTGCTTATCTGATAGAAGAACCTCCCTTCTTATCATGGTTATGGTATTTTGTTTCACCTATATTAAGTGAAAAGATTAGAAATCGATGTCATTTTTGTGGTTCTGATTATTCTAAGGTTCAAGCTGCTGCGTCTGATCTGAGGATATTACCGAAGAGTCTCGGTGGTGAACGCGATGACGATGATTATGGTGACTGGCTGACGAGACAGTGTAAGAAAGATTTGAAATAAAAATGTTAAGTTGTTAATAACATTTGATTGTTATTTTTTGTTGTACATTTTTGTAAATATTATAATTATATTTAATGTTCTTACTTTTTTTCTCAAAAATATGTGGTGGATAGAAAACCTTTGCATATATCTGTTAATATATCTCAAGAATCCTTTCTCTGTAATAGTTCAGCAAAATTGTTTGACAATGTGTAGAGTCCTTTATTCGAGCTCTATTGAGTTCTTTATGAAGCTTGATGTCGTTCCAAAGTTCTCAAGTGTCTTTCCAAAGCCGCGCCATTTTAAAATAAATCCTGACTGAGGTGAATGAAGTAGAGATCCCATGCTCAGTAATCACAGCAGATAAAAGGAAAAGACTGTGTGTTTACATGAGACCTAGAAGAGATCATTAGAGAAATGATCTCTGAGTTTCAA
>VFQN01003053.1_pt1 | contig 24719 bp, 19 predicted proteins | sample 3512371 | NCBI WGS metagenome assembly VFQN01 (sample SAMN10412370, study PRJNA504923) | tailings metagenome | isolation source: Replicate 2 from Balatoc abandoned mine | place: Philippines: Itogon, Benguet | collected 2017-08-28 | reverse complement strand
CAGGATTATCATCCATTTGTAAGAATCGAATCAAAAAGGGAACAACACCACAGTCAATAACCTGTTGGATTGGAGGATTTTCATCTATTTAACATGAAATCAGAGAAGATTTACAATGATATAAGACAGAACGAATGAACTTACCAAATGATAAGATATTACGATAATATTGTATTGATGTTAATTGATTGTCAGGTTGATCTAATAAGATTAAATGATCATTGAAAATGATATTTAAAATACTATCAATACGATTCATAATCTTATTATTATCCTCCTCAAAGGCTTGTAATCTTCTTATTACAGTGATTCCATCACAAACACATAGAACCTCAACCACTGAATCTAAACTATTCACCTTCTTACCAACAAGTAGCATTCTCTCTATTCCTTCTAATACTAGTAGGAGAAGGTCATGATCAGTTGTCTCTTGTAATAAACGACATAGTGGTGGAATAGCACCATTATGAGTTAAATGCCATATTTGCTTTGGTTTACCATACACTATAGCATTATATATTGCTATTGTTGCGTTTTTACAAATTTCAGGGTTTGATGGCTGTAATTGTTCGAATAGCTTTGGAAAGATTCCTGTATCTATTACAGCTTGTATTTATTTTGTTGTACCTGCAGTAATATTAGATATTGCTAAACATACTGCATCACGAATACTTTCACTAGTATGATCTAATAGTCTGAATAATGCTGGTAATCCATTACAATGTAGGATCATCTTTGTATATAAATTATCTCCTGTCATAATATTCCCAATAATCGTTAATACTGTCTCCGTTACCTCAGGTGATCCATGTTCTAATAGCTCTATGAATCGTGGTATTATACTTCTATCAGATGCTACGATACTTCGAATGTAAATCTCAGATCCATAAGAGATATGGCATAATGCTAAACATGCATTCTCTATAATCTCTAGATCTTCTGACAGTAATAAACGAGCGAGGACTGGGAATACTGATTGAACAACGTCGATATCAGGGAATGGTAAGAGAGCGAAGAAAATAGATATTGCATAGAGAACCTTTTTCACAGTCTCTACTTTTGATAATTCGTTGAAATCTTCTGTTGGAAGGTAAAAACCATCTCTTTCTATCAGATCATTGACCACTGTATTCCCGATGATTAGAACAGCTTGTTCATTGACATCTTCATGAGGGAAGCGAAGCACGGTGTGCTTTGACTTCTCTTTGAAATCTTCAACTGCCTGGAGTAATGCAGGTAATGCCCCGTCAGCCAACATCATATCACGGTATTCAAGACGATTCGCTGCTATATTACCTAAAGCCCATGCTACTGTTGCACTGATTTCTTCATTTGGTGATGATAATTGTCGAATCAAGATTGGAATTGCACCAGCTTCCACCACAGAACTGATATGATCTGATGTATTGGAAAGCGTGATGTTAGTGATAGCTCGAGCAGCCTGTAACTGAACATCAGCATTATCATCCATTTGTAAGAAGTGAATCACACAGGAGACAATATCAAAGTCGATATGAATTGATACATCTGTCATATGATAAAGAACAATAATATGAGATTGAACCTAAACGGAACACAGTAGGAGTCTCACCTGTTAATAATTGACGAAAAAGTTCGATTGACTCGGATTGCTTTGCTGGATCATTCACTGTAATCAGATCTTGAAGCTCTTTAACTTGTGTTCTTGATTTTTATCTCTTCCATCTATGATTGTGATTATTTCGAAGAAAGCGTAAATATACGGTGCCTTTTCTCGGCGTCTTTTCTCGATTCGATTCCCATTTCGTGAATTATCGTCCTTTATTCGTGTGATGTTAAAAGTAATTAGCGTTCAGAAGATAACAACATTTCAACTCTTTCAAATGCTTAAATAGGAAATAAGTACCATAATCTCAACTATCTATTCGACATAAACTCATGCCTTTCAGAGAAACAAAAACAAAAAAACTCATAAGAAGTTAAGACAATATAAATGAGAACAAAGAAAGAAAAAAAAAAAAAAAAGAACAAACACACAAATCAAAACAAAAAAGAAAAAAAAAGGATAAGATGAAACAATGAAATTAAACCATTCAAAGAAAGTTTTTGTACTATTTTTTGTTTTTCTTTCAAAGGTTTAAATCTATCTATAATTCTCTGTGACAATACAATCCTTTCTTGTCACTGTCTTCTCTTTCTCTGACTGTTTCTCTTTCTTTTCATTGTTAGTTTATAAGATTATTATCTATAGAGATCTATTTACATACAACGAACAGATTGTGCTTCAACTGTCAACATAGGGATAGAAGAGGAGGATGGATGAAGGTTCACTGGGGTTATCACACTGTCAGACATCGCTTCGGCAATATGAACTCCATCAACCGATGACACATTAACTTGACCACAAGTCACCATATTATCACTCATAAGAGAATGATTATGATCTCCCGCAATGCTGGGGATCGTGGGGTAAAGAAACACAGGTAAAGTGATCTCAGGATTATTCATACCAATCTGTGTATTAACCTTCATAGATATCATATATTTCACTTGAATTAAATCTGATTTCATTGTTCCAATAATATGATTATGATCATCCATGATAAGGTCATTAATAGTATAATTTGATAATAATGATAATTTTTTCCATTCTTGTAATAATTCATCTTCATTACTATCACTACTATCATTATTTTCACTATTATTTTTCATCATATTTTCTGGTATTGTAGGAAGACATTGGACTTCATTACCAACTAAACGTTTATGGTAAGGAATTCGAGTTGTTTCTCGTTGAATGGAATGAGCTGTCCAGCTCACAACTTCAACTAAGCTAATGGTAACTGATTTAATCTTCGCAGCTGAAGATCTGTTATGAATCAAATAAGTGATTTGAAAAGGTTCAGAGGGCGTTAATACACATGTCGGTGAGTAAAGACCTAATATCATCTCTCCTTTTCTAAATACATCAAATAACGCCATTGGTATGGTTGTAGGTATCGTGTAAAGAGGGAATGTCGCGAGATTCGTCATTCCACTATTTCTCACAAAGAATTCAGTTACTTCATGTTTCAAACATGTTCCATTTGACTCTATAAGTTCTGCTTCAACATAGTAAGAAACTGCACATTCTCCACCATTACAGTCGTTTAATGTTGCAGTGATACTGGGAGGTAATCCCCGCGGAAGAATCATACAAAATGGAACCTTTTGACTTCCTGGGAGGATGAGGTCCCCTTCATCCTGTTGTAAAGGATAAGAATAATTTAAAAACTCGTTTGCTTCAAAAGCAACATTTGGAGATGAAGTATGACGATCCCCATGTATCATTCCATTCTGAATAGAACAAACACATTTCTCACATCCTACCAGTTTCAAACTCAAGGAAACTGAACCTTTCATCCCTATTGGGATATCTAGCCAAATAAATCCGCTTAATTCATCACCTGGAATGACAATAGTTTGATCTAAACTAATACCAAAACCACTATTCGCTTGTCCCATCTTCACAAACTCTTGTGCGGGGTTGCGCTTTATGAAAAGCTCAATTGTGTTCAATTCTGTCTGCTACACTCGACACACACAAAGATCATTGATTCTGTGAGAGCCCACGGCTCTTCCATCTTTGAAACACATCTTCCTCGGGACCCTCCTTGTCTCTGCACACCATAACTGCTCTCCCGACCCCAAAACCTGCCAATCATGCACTTATATGCGCACAGAGAGGCGCACGAAAATTATCCTGACGTCATCGTGGCAAATGGGCTAAGAGGGCACTTTGGGGAAAACCTAGAAAAGTGGGGAAGTCATAATATAAAAACTATCTTATTCAAATTAAATGAATTATTTAGACTTATTAACCTTCCTTTTTTATTATTGTGATACTCTACATTCATATTGATCATTCTTTTCTTTGTAAGATAAAGAAGATTCTTAATGCACCAGCATTACGAAAGATTAAAGTTTTATTATCAATATAAATAATTTCATTTAATGCTATACCTCTTAATGATTTCCAATAATCTTCTGCTTGATATTTTAATTTTGTTACTGTCACATCTTTTGGATAATGTCGAAATAATATACTTAATTCATTCGTCATAAATGATATCTCTTTCACAATTTCATAATTCCCTGTTATAGTAATAGGAAAGATTGGTTTATTCGGTAATATTGTATTCATTACCTTTTCTGTGATTAATGTCTCTGATAGATAACCATCTGATTGAAATTCCATATCTAATGACATTAATTTGGAACCAGGTAATATATTAATAAAACCAGATAAACCATTATAAAAATAAAACATATCAGAATTTGTATATAATAAATTCCATTTACCATTTAATAATCTTAATATTTCTTGAATAGTCTTGGATTGTCCTAATTTAGGACTATTATCTGTTAATAATTGTAATAAATAATTAAATTCACGATCAACTGATTCATAATCTTTTAAATTAACATCTCCAAACGTCTGCCGTTGTTGTTGTTGCTGCTGTTGGGTGTTTTGTTGGTCATCAGTTGTTGTTGTTGTTTCTTTTGGTTGTTTACTTTGTTCATATGATTTTTTCAATTCTATACCACATCTTTCTTGACGTTGACCTAATGCTAAGATCCGCTCAACAATTTCTTCAACAAATTCTTCTTTTTTTGTCTTTTTACTAACTGCTCCTGGAATACTTTGCAAATTTTTCTTTTCTTTCTCCAGAGTTTTTACAGCTTCTAATCGTTCATCATCGGTATCACCTATTAATTGATCAAAAGATACAAAAGAACCTGTATTTAATAGATTATCAGCTTGATCTAAGATTTGTAACATTTCATAATCTTCTTGTGATAATTCACCTTTATCATCATCTGTTAACTCTGTTTGCTTCTTCTTTGATGAAGTGGGGTCATTGACAGCGGATGATTTTAGCTTTTCTTCGATTTCATCTAACATATTACGATTAATTGAATTTCCTTGGACTTCGTCATCCAAGAAGAAAGATGAAGTACTTCCTTTTGAGGATTTGGAGAACTGCGGCTTCAGCTCTTGATCTTTTGAAGGCATTCGATAGACATCAGTCTCTTTAGCGTTTAATGCAGCTGGAACGGGTGCGACAGTGGTTGATTTAGACTTTCCTTGAACTTGACGAAGACTGTTATCCTCTTTCTCTTCTTCCTTTGTATCAATCAAAACATCAATCATATTATTTAACATAATGAAAGATTCGACATTAATACCAGCATTTTTACCTACTTTAGGTAAAGTATCATATAGTTGTTTAATTTGTTTTTCACTTAATACCCCATCATCGATTAATTCTTTCACTTCATTCCATTCTAGAATATCATTGAAGAGGAGAGTTGGTTTCTTTAAGACACCTGTTAGTTCTGAATATTGTTCACGATAGAAAGATGATGAGTCATTTGCTTCATCTTCGATTTCATCCTCATAATCACTTTCATTCTCTTTGATTTGCTTCTTTGTCTTGACATCCTTCGAATTGGCAATTTGCTTTTCAGAATTTTTCTCTTCACCCGTAAGTTCTTCCTCTTCTTCTTCTTTATCAGCGAGAATGTATTCTATGCGAGCGTTAACCCGTAAGAAGAGGTCGAAATTCACTGTATCTGCTGTTGATGGGTTTGGCTCTGGTTTCTCACTCCCTTTGACCTTTTTACCTTTCTTTTCATCTCTGATAAAGGCCGATCGATGCTTCAAAGCTTCTTCCCATACTTCTTTGAGTTCATTTTCCGTTAGGAGTTTATCTTGGAGAATCTCTTGAACATCACGCCAACCAAGAAGCTGTTCAAAGTTCAGAAAAGGAAGGGCGGATGAACTCTTTGATTTCTGCTTCTTTGTCCCTTTGGAACCCTCATCCTTTGATGAAGCTGCTGGACAGAGGGAAAGGTACTCATTTCTTAATTCTTCGATTGTTTCTTCGTCGTAGATTGGGGAAATATCAAATGACGGCTTCCAAAGATTATCCCAATCTATCTCGTCTTCGTCTTCTCCCTCATCGTACTCACCTACATCATCATCTTCTTCTGCTTCGTCCTCATCGTCGTCATAATCAGGAGTTGCATCAGTTGCCCCAGCTCTTAAGGAAACTTCATCCTCCGCTAACTCGCGCTCATCGAGTATCTCATCAATCAATCGATTCAAATAAAGGAATTCTTCGATATCAATAACATCGCTCGCGCTGATTCGTGCGGCACCCCTCTTCTTTCCGCTCTCTTTCTTCTTTGTCGTTTTGTCCTCTTCTTTGCTATCTGAGGTGGTAGGAAGGGACTTTCGGAAAGGATTCGCTGGATTAAAGACTTTTGCTGCCTTTGTTTGTTGCCAGAGATTATCAATCTCTTCTCTACTCAATACTTCATCTGCTAAAATCTCTTGTAGCTCTTCCCATTTTAACAAGGCTTGATAACTTAATAAACCATATTGGACATGTTTCTTCTTCAATGGGGTTTCTGATACTACAATACTTGATAGTTTCAGATCATTTAATGATGATAAACCTAATAATTTCAATTGTTTTTGATTTTCTTTACTTTGTATTAATTCTTCAAAACTTTCACGAAATGAGAATTCTTTATCAATATCATGGAAATCATATAACATGGATAATACTTCTAATGATTCTTCATAGGTTAATGGTAGTGTTAAAGGAGAAGGATGATCATCACCAATTACTTGACTCCAAGTATCAATCACATCTTCTGGTGTTACCTTTCTTGTCCTAAAGAGATCTTCTTGAAGTTTTTGGTAAGTTTTGAATTGTTCAAAAGTTATAGCAGGTTCCTTGGTTTCATCTGTTGTGTTGGAGATAGCTTTGAAAAATGCACTATAATCAGCCTCGTCCAATGGTACAACAAAGTCCTTGTAGGTCAAAACACCTTCTTCATGATAATCCTCTTCTTGGTCGTCTTTTTCGTTTATGGTGCTTTGAAGAGAGAGTAAATCACCGACCAGACCACTTTCTCCATCAGTAGAGATTATAGACGGGTTTTGAGAGGTCTTTGTAGAAGCGGAGGATCTTTCCCCTTTCTTTGCAGAGAGATAAGTTGTTGCAGCGTGAAAATGGTCTAGTTGCCTGGACTGGATGATTTTTGAGGTTCTTGGTTTAGTTCCCAAATCTTTGGATCGAATTGAGGGGAGATGAACGAATCCTCGACATAGGGTCGTTAGAACCACTAATAGGAGACCAATAGACCTCATACTTGAAGGATATTTCTGTGTGACTGTGACGTAATTCACAATTATACGCTAGTGTCCTGCGATCAGTAAAATTACGTTAATCCAAGGTTTATACGGCAGTGGCGATGGATTGAGACTTGCAACTGACGTGGGAATAATCAGAGGAGACCGAGATTGAGATGGATTCAGGCTTGGAGTATTGCTCTTCTTAGTTACCATGGAAATGGAGGAGGATCGGAAAGATGGGTTTCTGGCAGAGACGGAGCGTGGGTGAAATGATTTGGGGTGTGTATTACACCAAAGCTTCATGCTGCTGTCAAATCCAAAGAGACACATTTACCAAGATCTATGGGCAAACGTTACTAGATTGTGACAATGGAATGCAATAGAATATTGTGTTGTTTAACACAACATTCTGAGTATGTTAGAAGAAGAAGCTCTGTTATCTAGCTCACAGGAAAATACGCACTTATTTTCAGCAACTATTCGTTGCTGTGGTCATTTTCTCTATCACAGGCGTGGAGAATTCACAACTTTCCCGCGTTAATGCCGTTGATTTAGACTGGAAAGCATGCAAAAGAGCGACAAGTAAAGTTGAGGAGTCAAAGAATTCAAAGAATAATGAGGCGGCAAAGGTCTGATTTCCAGCTTTATCTTCTCAAGTTTTATCGATATAAAATAATCAAAATCATAGTGACCTCAGCTTACCTCACCGGAATCACCAATGCTGTTCTAGAAAGGAGCTAAGAAAGTAACCCCACACTTGTTGAGACTAAGAGTTGTAAACACTTTCTTGAATATATTGCACTCTATCCTGGTGCTGAACATAAAGCAACATCGTCTCAAGAGCCAATGGCGAATTCACCAAATGTGGAAACAGAGGCGATGAGCACAAAGACAGCTGCTTGCAACCATTCTTTCCAAGTTAAGCTAAGAAGAGGTCTATTAAAGAGTTTAGATTGGGGTTGAATGAAAGGGATTGAAACTTTCTACATCTGATAGACTTGGCTCCAACTTCCTCCCTAAGCGAAACTTATATACTCTATTAATTACCAGTATATTCAAATCACAAGCCATCATTTCCAAAGGTGACGGAAGTTCGTCAAAGTGACAGAGGTATTCATCTCACTTATTCTTTTACATCACAAAAATGTGTGCTTTGATACATCTAAAAAAAGAGGAATGACAAAAAACTGCTAAATAAATAATTATATTGCAAAATGGAAAGATAGAAAGAAAAAAAAGAAGGAAGAAGAAAAACCCAAAACTCTTTTTTGATTTCTATGGCAATATCAAAAATGTTTGTATCGAAAAGGACTTGAGTCATATTTAACTATACATGTGAATACTAAACGACATGAGAAAGGACAGCGAAGTTGGGGATGACACGAATGAAGTAGTAGAAGCAGTAGTTAGCAGAGATGAATATGTATATCAATATGAAGATGGAGACTAGACAGATGTAGAATAAAAGAAGAAGAAAAAAGAATAAATGTTTTCTTAAAGCAAATTGACTTTGAAATGGGTTCGGATATAGACTTTTTCTGTATATCAACAATGTCCAATGATCAAGTAATAAAATCAAGACCATTGGATTTCGAATACTATTCGAAGAAATTGTAAACACTTATAAATTTGTCAAAAAGTAAAAAATAAAACGACTGGGTTTTTTTTCTCTCGTTGGATTTAAAACAAATTCTCGCTCTCCCTTTTTAAAGAACACAAGGGGCGAGAAATGTATACAACAATAATAAAGAAATCACCGAAGTAACAAAAGCAAATTATATTATGTATATATTAAAATTATTAATGTTTGTTTTTTTTTTTCTTGAATTTATTCAAAAGTTAATAACAGAATGAAGGAGGAGCGTTTAAAAATCTTTTCTTCTGTTTCATCTTTGAATAAAAATCATTCATTATTCTTATTCTTCTTTAATATTGGAGCCCATTCCCCATCTTCAAACCTTCGAAGAACAATAGAGAAAAATAATACCTCATTTAATTTAATAACCAAGAATAATCATTCTCTAATTTATGATAATATTCTGGAGTATAATACATCATTCCTGGCTGAGGTAAAGAAAACGACTTTTTCGTTGTAATTGGCGGATTTGCAGGCATGTAGATCGAGGCTTCGAAGGATCTTGTTAAGCAACAGTCGTAAACAACATGATCAATTGTTGTGTGACAAATGACTGAGACAGCTTGTAACGCGGCCCCCACCTCATTATGATCATGGCGGAAGCGAATAAATCCATAACCGTGTTGAACTCGAGAATTTGGTAAATTATGAGTACGTTTAATGGAAACATCTTCAACAACACCAAATTCCATAAATATATTCCGAATAGTCTCTTCTGTGACAAGATTCACTGTCTAATAAAAGAATTACTGGAGATTGGCTCACACAGATCGGTGATTTCCTAACCTGTTCAGAGAAATAACTAAAGTGAATTTGTGCTCGTAAGGAAGGATCTTTATCCTCAAATGGTTTTTGAGGTTGCTGATGTCCAGGCTTATCTTTGTTTGCTTTTCTCACTAAAGCTGCCGACACTCTAAAAGGAAAATAAGAGGAAGGAATTTGCAAGAGAGTTATGGTTTTACCTGATCTTTCGACCCATAAATACCTGTCCATTGCATCTCATGGCCATTAGAGTGGAAGTCACATCTTTAAAGGTGATGAAACCATATCCAAGGCAAGTATTTGTTGAACTATTTCGCATAAGACGAATGGAAATAATTTCTCCATACATTGAAAATAAATGATAAATGTCTGCTTCAGTACAAAAGCAAGATAAATCTCCAATAAATAGAGACTTTTCATCAAACTGTGAATGAGAAGAATTCATTTATTATACCAAACTATATAAAATATTTAAACTGTAATAAGATATTGCAATTAAAATATGATCTATATGAAAAGAAAAAATATTGATGCGGAGCTCAAGGGATAAGAACAATCCAGACCTTGATTCGAGATCAAAGATTGAATGAAATGATAGTACGTTGCTTAGCAGTTAAAGAACAATAAATCATTCGTGTCACTTCAATTACAACTCCTCTTAACTCATCCCTAGCATCATAAAACCTTAGGAAACTCCTTGGATTGTCTAGTTATCGTTCACTTCTTCTTCAACTAAACCAAGCACTACCATAACTACCACTACTTAAACTGCAACGTGACCACTACTTCGTCAAGACAGAGTTTTTCCTCGAAATTTCCGAGTATCTAGCTTTTCTTGGATTTTCTTTTTTTGCATGGAAAAGTGCAAAATTTTGAGTGGTCATTGAGCAAATTTTGGAAGTTGTGATAGAATGATGGAGTGTCCGATGATTGCTGTTTCCATCAAAATATTTTGGTCTATTAACAATTTTTGTTAGGTTGATGACCCATGGGTAAACTACATGACCCAGCTAAGCAATTTACTTCAATCTTGATGAAATCTTCTTGCATTGTTGGTGGAAATGAATTCACAAATTAATTGCAATTTTCTGTTGTTGTTGTTGTTGTTATTCTGTTGTTAAAAGAAAAGGAAATGGACTCTCGTACCTTGTTTCTTGGAGATCTGTCATGTTTTTGCGTTGAGTCGGACTTGATTCAACTATTTTCAAACTGTGGTGAGATCGAAGCCTTGCGTCTAATGAAGAGTGAGCGTTCAAGAAAATGTCTGGGATATGGCTTTATCACTTTCAAGTCTGATTTCTCTGCGATGATTGCTTTGAGACTTGACGGAGCACTTTTTATGGGAAGAAATATCAAGTAAGTTTGACCTCAAATCAAAATCTTGAGCTGAAAAATTCTAATGCGCTACTTGAACAGAGTAAATCGTGCCTATTCAACTAAAAGTCAAGTCAATCCAACACAGCCTCGACAAAAGAAACCAAAACAAGATGAAAATAGTGGTGCTCAAATTCATTTCAGCTATTTATCAGAGCAGGTAATGATTTGAAGTGAGCATCTTCTACCGATGACTAATTTGTTTTTTCCTTATTAGCCAACTGCTTTAGTCACTGAACAGACGATTCGCAACATCTTTATGGAATTTGGAGTTGTTGAAGATGTTTCTATTAAGCGAACACAAACCAATAACAACTCTAGAATTCAGCATGGATATGGTTTTATTCGTTTCCGTCGAGATAGAAATGAAGTGGGCGCCGCCTTGCAAGCTGTTTCAGTGATTTGTCAAGTTGATATTAACCATGTTTTATATGATTGTTGCTTAACTCGATCGTTTGAAGCGTCAATCGTGTCACCTCCCTCTTATCAGTCATCCTCAACATCCTCTTACAAAATCCAAGAGGGGTTTGAACTGATCATAGACAGTCCTCGAAGCGATGGCTTGAGTTCAATCTCTTCTGATCTGAGCGATGAAGTAAACACTTTTTCAACCTACTATCATCAACAATCACCTCGGCTTAATTCAGATTTCTCGACAAAATATTGCTCAGAAGCTACATACTCTATGTGGTACTGATTCAGTCTTTCGCTAAGTTTTCCCTCATAAATCCATTCGCACATCTATTTGCATATCTATTCGAGATAAATTACAATATTCTGTTTTATCCTCCCCGAATTGCTTTCTTGGCATTCTTTAGCTATTAAAGGCTATCCCCTTTTTGTTTTGAGATATTGTTAGTGTTTAATTATTCTTTTTTTCCTGCTTGCAGATTGACCTCATCCCTTTCTTCATCAAATGTTCTTTTGTTCATAGTGCATGTTTCTGATTCTCTTGTCATTCTCAGAATCTGAAGGTCATTGCAATACTACCTGCTTAATCATAGTAACCCTCTTCACAGATATGTGATATTGAAGAATTTCTTCGAATTAATCACTTTATTCAATTGCTTTTGTGTCACTTAGATACTCCTTCTTCACTAAAATAGAGCTGTAAATTTAACTCGACTTCTATTGTTGAAATAACTCTTTCATTGAATTGAATTCATATAAAATTGGAGGAAAGTAAGCGATAGTGTATTATGATTATAGTTTTTGAATAAGCAATCAATCATTTACAAAAATGTAGAAATGCATTCATTTAATAAAGAATTGGAAATAATTGGAATATTTCCATCATTTGACAAAAACATAGTAAAGAAAGAAAATTGAAAAGACAACGAACAATCATTTTCACGTATGATGAGCATATGCAAAATATAAATTTAAATTTGAGGAGTACTACAATCAGAGAGGGAAGAAAAACATCTATTGTATTCTATATCAACAAACAAAACAGAACATTGTGCTTCATTAAGGCTTCTTTCGTTTACTTTTATTAAGGGAGCTCATTCTTTTTCCTCTTTATACAAGAATAGATTCTTGTGAAAGTCCTTCAATGGAAGGATTAAGCGCACAACCAAAATTAAAATAACCAAAATAATTATTTAATAATGTCATATTCCCTGATGAACAACTGGTAGATGATGAAAGAACATGTTGTACAGGATAACCACCACAACTACCATCTTTAGTTGAATAAACATTCACAACAACATTGGTTGAATTACAAGATGCTACCATCGTATCAGTATCACCATCAGATGGTTCAGCAGCAGGGAAACACAAATTCACATGACTATAAACTGCTTCAATCACACCAACTTCATAATTATTACTAACACAATTATCTTGAGTATTATAAAGAAGAAGAGAAAAACCTAAATTATCACCTGTAGGACTTAATGGTTGTGAAATCACATGATCAAGTTCACTATCATCACATATTAATATTGGCAAAACATACTCATAAGATGAAAGAAAAGTTTGACAAGCTGAATCATTATAATATTGTGAAAATATATCATAATAATTATATTCTGGATAAGCATAAATGGTTGCTTGGTTGTATTCTCCGGTATGATCAGGATCAGCTGATGCCGTACAAAGGTTAAAGGTAACAACTGTTTTGGACTTTGCGTTTTGACAATCACCCGTTTCATACTTAACAGCTTCAAGGAAGCCATCCATTTTTACAATTGGTGTATCATTTGAAGGAACTCGAGAACGAAGAAAAGGTTGTGGAGGGACATAGTGTTTGGAGGTGAAGATCCCTGTTGCTTTCGTCTTAATCATCGGAAATTGAGCCCATGAAGAAATCAAAACCATCATAAAGATGGTAATAGTCACAGTCACGATACCAGAATTCATCATTTCTCCTCTGATATTTTATTTATTTTATTTTTTTATTTTGTTTGAGACTTTGAACAGACGATCGTTTAAACGGTCGACTTTATTTACGACATTTATTTAATTTATTCGATTTATCCAAAACCTGGAGATAATTTCTATCTAGTTGTTGCGTTGGTCAATAAATTTAGTCTTATGTCAAGAAAATGGGGGGAGGGGTTATTTGTGAGATTGAAGGAAGAAAAAATCAAAAATACAAAGACATAAAAATCAGTCTATATGAAAGTTGGTGAAGATGACTAAGAGGGTTTCAACCACTCTTTACAAAAGGAAGATACAGCTTCCTCAATCAGAGGTTACTGCACAACCATAGTTGGAGTAACCATAATAAACATCTAATATAGTATCATCTCCTGACGTGGTACACCAATAACTAGGAAACAGGGTTGAAGAAGTCACCGTTCCACCACAAGTTCCATCATTTGTCGTATACTGATTAATAACCAAGGCAGTGGACGAACAAGACACAACCATAGTGTCGACATCTTCTGATGGATCGTCTGGTTCGAGGCAAAGATTCAAAGGCGCATAAATCGCCTCAGTCACTCCCACCTGATAATTGTTAGTCTCACAATTGCTCTGGGAGTTATAAAGAAGTAAAGAAAATCCTAAATTGTCATCACTAGGACTTAGCGGATAATTAATGACATGATCAAGCTCATTGTCATTACAAATTAAAATGGGTAACGTAAAGGTTTCCGTCGATGAAAGGCTTGTGCATGCTGAATCACTGAAGTATTGTGTGTCAATTTCATAATAATTCCACTCTGGATAGGCGAAAACAGATGCCTTATTGTATTGTCCAGTATGATCAGGATCAGCGGAAAGAGAACAAACATTAATCCCAATAACTGACTTTGAGATTGGTGATGTGCAATCACCATTGACATACAAAACTCTCTCGAAGTAACCATACATCTTAATGATCGGTGATTCCTCTGCTCTAACTGCAACTCGAGAGCGAAGGGCTGGTTTGGGATGCTTCTTAGAACTAAAAAGACCTCTTCCACTCACCTTAATTCTTGGGAATTTTAACTCTGCCGAAGAGGAGGCCCAAACCACCATAAAGATGGCAACAGTAACAAAAGCAACGAAAGTCATTCGTTTGTAGTCTTTTTCTTTGAATAAAATATGTTTACTTTTGAACAAAACCAATGAAGGCACCTAGTGAAGCAACAAGGCAAAAAATCTCTTTCTTGTGGCAAGGATTTTGAAAAAGTCGACTTTCTGAAAAGTCCTTTTCTGAAAACCCTACATGATCTCCTTTAACGAGACCGACATCATTTCATCGCACTGAAAGAATATACATCATGAAGTGCATTTCTGAACGTGCGAAAAAATAATTCATAAGGAGGAATAGGATTCAAATTTCGAAGAATGGTTACTTTAAAGTCACGCGAGTTGATGGGTGAAGTCAGGCAAAAAAAACAAAATTCAGGGGAAAAGGTAAACATTTTCTATGAAGAGGGTCGAGAAAAATCATAAGGAGAAAAGGCAAGATCTGCTCATCCTAATAAAAGTGGAAATGGAAAGCCTTTTGCTATCTAAGTCTGACTGGCACATCCAAAGTTTGAATAGCCAAAATAATTATCCAATAAAGTACTATCAGAAGTCGTACAAACATCAGAAGCAGTCAGAGTATCAGAAGTTACTGTTCCCGTGCAGGAACCATCAGTTGAAGTATAGTAGTCCACCACAATTTGATTGGAGTTACAAGAACTAACCACACTGTCAACTTCGCCAGTGGATGAATCTCCTTCGAGGCAAGTACCTAGTAGACCGTAGACAGCCTCCGTGACTCCAACTTGATAGTTGTTATTCGCACAGTTGCTTTGGGTATCATAAAGAAGGAAAGAATACCCTAAATTATCACCAGTAGGACTCAAAGGTTCTGAGATGACATGATCAAGCTGATTGTCATCACAAATTAAAATCGGTAATGATGTGTAATCAGTAGATAAAAGGTTCGTGCATGCTGAGTCACTGAAATATTGTGCGTCAATTTCGTAATAATTCCATTCTGGATAGGCGTAAACTGTCCCCTTGGTGTATTGTCCAGAATGGTCAGGATCAGCAGAAAGAGTGCAAACATTGATGCCAAGAACTCCTTTGTATACAGCATCGGTACAATCACCATTTGCATATAAAACCATTTCAAAATAACCATACATTTTAATAATGGGTGATTCTTTCACAGAAACGCGAGAACGGGAGCGCAGTGATGGTTTCGCCTTTGAATGTTTTGCTGATGATAACAGTCCTCGAGCGCGAGACTTCCCCTTGGGAAACTTCATCCCCGCCGCAGAAGAGGTCAAAACCATCATAAAAATGGCAAATGTTAACATGAAAGTAATGAAAGTCATTGTTTTTCTCGTGAATGTTCAAGTAAAATTGTGAATTGAAAGATTTTTTTCGGGACGGCGAAACACCAGAAACTCGAAAGTTCGAAAAACCAACATATCCGTTACACATTCAACGATTATCAAAAGATGAGTTGTCAGTGAAAGAAGCGCGCTCATAATACAAAGTTACCACTTCAAATCGATTGCAAAAGAATGACTTTGATTGGAATTATCCGAATGTTCACTATCTTGATGATGGTGATCAGCACTTCATTGTCTTTATCGACTCAAGTACAGTTACCGAAGATGACATCTTCTGTTAGAGGATTATTCGGTGTCAAGAACTCGAAGAATTTACATCAAAAGTCAAGAGATGCTTTGAAAGAATCTTCTGTAATGAAAGTTTATGGTTATTATGAATCAGTTTCCTCCCTAAGTAATGATTGTAATACCGCTTTCAGTAAAGGTGTTGTTGCACTAGACACCTGCTCCCTTTCCGCTGACCCCAACCACCCAAGCGAATATGTGATCGGAAGTGTTTCCTCTTACCCTAATGAGAATTATTACGCCATTTCTTCTCAATTTTTCAATGATTCGTCTTGTACAAATCTTGTTTCAACCAATGTTTTCCCAGTTCCACTGTCAAAGTGTCATGAGAATCATGTAGATAATGTTATCTCAACTCCATTAAATCCCACAAAAGATAATTTAGATTATTCTTTTTTCCTTTATAATTCTCGAACTAATTGTGTGAATAATAACTACGAAGAAGGAGTTGTTGAAGCTATCTATGGTCAATTCGGACAGTGTCATGCACCAGATGATCCATCTGAAGATGTTGACACAATGGTCGTGTCTTGTGCTGCGAATGAAATTATCATGAATGAATTTTCCTCGAACAATGGTTCTTGTACTGGAATAGCAACAAAACAAATTTACACAAATTCAAACTTTTGTAAGTTTGGTTATGCTTCATTGCTTGATAACTATTATGGCTTTGTTACGTTCGGATGTGCTGCACCAATCAAATCGAAATAGCCAGCCCCATGAAAGACTACCTGCCTATTGATTTCAAGGTTACAGTCTTTTCTGATTTTAAACAGAAGAGAAGAATCGGCAGAACATTTTTCTGATTCCATTGAACATAATTTTTACTCAATTTTCTTTGTTTGTTCATGTGTTTATTGATTGTGTATTCATTTCATCATCTTCTATTATGATGATATTGCTTATTTTGTTTATTTTTTTTTTATGCAAACGAAGTAATAGCATAGAGTAAGCTGATTCCACATTTCGTTAATTAGAAAAAATCATCTAAATGACTTAAGAACTTATTCCCTGACTTTAATAAATCTTGAATCTATGACGAATAACAAAGAATAGATGAGAAAATAAGAACCCATCCGAGCAAAACTAGACATCTTACCTTCTTAGTTGCCCTTTCCTCTGGTGCTTTCCCTACAGGTGTTTGCTTTGCTGCTGCAGTTGGAGTTGAGGTTGAGGTGGAGGTAGATGAGGAGACCGGTAATCGATTTGAAGCATTTGTCGAAGTTGTAGTAGATGTAGTCGATGGAGATGAATTTAATATCGTCTTTCCTTCTTGCTTGATTGGGGTTGAGAGAACACCAAGTGTATCCTTCGCCTCGCCAACATTTTCAACCTCATCATCATCATCATCTTCATACAGATTAACTGTATTCTTCGCGGTTCCAGTAATCTTTATCACTGGACTACTAGCACCGGAGCCACTATGACGACTACCTTCATCATCATCGGCATTCCCAGCCTTCTTCTTCATCATAGTTGCGAGAAGATGTCCGGGATGTGGTTGCCCTCTCCCAACAATCTTAGCTGTGGTTGACGCACTATTCACAGCTGCCGAAGAAGTCTTGTTGGCGAGAGCTGCTGCCGCGGCAGCTGCCGTACTCGTGTTAGCAGTCGCTGTAGTGTAGTTTCCATCCATTTGCATGAGATGAAATCTTAACTTCGTTTGAAGGTAGAGCAAATAAGACGAAGATGAAGAAGAAACTTTCTCAGTAGATGAAGAATTTGTCAAAGGGAACCAATCTCGCAACACACTACAAAGAACAAAAGAAAAAAACGAAAATGGTAAACCAAAAGTTAGCAACTAATGAGAAAGAGATGACTTACTTTTGATCATTCAGATCGAAGAGATTAATCTCTAATTCACCTAATTTATTATCTCCAAAGAAAGTCTTTTCATAAATAAAGATAACAAGTTTCATGGGTGGCATGGTTTCAATCATATTTTGTAATAGTATATCCTCTTCTTCAACTTTATTTTGACTTTTACCACCTCTTTTCTTCTTCCCGTTCTTACCTTCAATTGCCTCTTCCTCTTCTTGTTGTTTCTTTAACATTGTTGCACCAAAATGAGTATTAATATGATCTTCAATTAATAATAACCATGTCTCAGGTAAAGGGAATCGAAAAATTGATTGATGACGCCATTCATAATCATGGCTGCTTAAAATTTGTCCTAATAATGCATTCGTTGTCTGAGAAGACGACGAAGTGGACGCAGCAGCCGCAGCAGAAGGGAAAATTCCTTTTGGAAGAAGATCGATCTTTCTAGGTAAACTAACGTAAGTTTCATCGTAATAACCCGATTTATGTGCGGTTTGATGTGATGCGGAAGTACTCGCGGCAGACATGAAACCAGCTCCGAATAATCCTCCGCCTCCAGAAGTTACCGCAGGAGGATGACCAGCAGTGGAGCCAGATGAGCCATTTGGTGCATCAGTGCGTGGAAAATGATCTTTCACCAAGCGAATGACACAATAAACTTCTAAACTCTGACTGTGAGGAGCAGTAGTAGGCGCTAAAGTGACGATGCCCGAGGTATGTGTCTGACTTCCAGAGCCGACCAACGGGGCACCATGTCCGACACCACCGGCACCGATCACAACAGCAGAGGAAGCATTAGAAGCTACTGTTACCGTGCTGTGGACACTGCTCTCCTTAGTAGGAACAGGAGGAGGTAATGGACGAGAAGGTGTTGGGGTAATTGCAGTAGCACCTACGACAGGATTGACAATGGAAGCACCAGAAAAGAAGTTCATCAAAGAACTTTGAGAATGCGCAGCTGCCACATTCTTCGTAAAATGATTTACTGCATGAACCGCGCTTTGTTGTTGGAAATGGGAAACTTCGTTTCCAGGTGTAGGTGAATTAGCGGAACGAGGAGGAGGAGGTAGGAGCGATAAAATCTCTTTTATTCCGTAGAAATCAACCTGTAAATAAGCAATAAACCGGTAATACAGATGTAATCGTTGGAAGAGCGAGTTTTTGAAAAGGTAGTCTTGCAGTGTGCTCAGATAAGAACTTGTTCCTTCCACGCTGCCGTTCCAATAACGATGGTGATTTGCTGGATGCATGGCATATCCATGGAGAGACAAAGAACGAGGAACGGAGTTCAACGCAGCAGAGTCGCGACGGTGAGCCGCACCACTAATACCTGCTTTGAACGGGAACGAGGAAGTGCTTCCGTGCCCACTGCTGTTAATCGTTGCGGAGGAATTGAAGTTAGGAAGCGACGAAGTCGAAACTGTGGGTAAATAGGTCATTGAATTAACAGGTGGCGGGTAAAAGGAATACTGCTCAGTCTCCGATGACGAAGTTAGCATCGTTGCCTGAGAAATCACATCCATCAGATATTGTTCGCCTCTATTATACTCAATCAGAGGTAGAACATCATTTACAGAAAAGAACACTAACCGGACATATTCCCAGAGTCTACAGTAGGAGTATTCGTAATACTCCTCCCTTTCCTCTTTCATACTTTCATTTAAGCCGTCATATCTTACTGAAGGTGTCGTATCACCTCCGCCTGCTCTTCCATTTCGATAGTAATAGTATCTGACTTGTTTCTGCAAAAATCGTTGCATTTTGAGAAGTGAGGCAAGAGTCATCGTATAGGACGCGTTAAAATTATGCTTGAGAATATGATCCGATAATTTATTGAGTTCTGAATCCCCTGAAATGATCATCGATGATAATGAGCGGTTACTAGGAACGCCACGAACTCCTCCATCAACAGCTCTCTAAATAAAAATGAACAATCAGAGAGAGAGAGAAAATCGAATATAAAATTCTCCTTACAGATGACGTTGGAACCATAGAAGCTTTTGGTGGAATCACACCCGACGAAGACGCTAATGATACTGAGGAGGAAGCCGGGATACCGGTATAACTTTGGCGTCCCAGCCGAACATGCTCTTTTGCTAACGAAACATCAGTCAAAACTTTTACCTTTAGAAAAAAAAGAAAAGAAATATCAGAAAATAATCGAAAATTCCAAATAATCTTCGGGTACTGACCTCCCAAGCATCTACATAATGATAATATGTTAACGATGATGATGCTGAAGATAATGAAGCTAAAGAAGAATATAAAGATAATTCATGGTTAGGTTTTGTAATTTGAATTAACGATTTATTCATGAAAAACCAATTAATTATCTTTTGTGCAATTTCTTTCTTCATTGTACGATTCGTTAATTGTAAATGATCAATAATCTCAATCAATAATTTCGTTGTTGAAAGATTAACCGCGATTACTTTACCTCCGTTTGACGTATTTGAAGAACTTGCTGCAACGGCAGAGGTAAAGGAGGGATGGATCACAATCTTTTTCCATTTTTTGTTAAGCTTCTGGAAAATCTTTTGTAATGGAGAAATTGAATCCTTATCGTCATCGTTCTCGGGTAAAGGGAAAATCCTCTCCTTTGGAATAATCGGTGTTGAATCTTTTTCTTTTTCTCCTAATTTCTCTGTTTTCGCGGTTTCCTCTTTGTAGTCCTGCGATTCTTCTCCCGTTTCAGAGGGCTTTCCCTTCTTTGGCGTTCTGAGATCGATGGTTTCAGTAATTGCAGGAGGAGGGGGAACGATAGAGGGTGGAGGAGGCGGTGGTGAAGGAACCGTTTTAAGATGATCTTCTGAAAAATCATCTTCGTCGTCATCATCATCATCATAATCCATGGTTGAAAATTGGATAGGAGCGCGAGATTTAGCAGGTGCTTCATGATTTCGGTGACTTTTATGGTAATCAGAGGAAGTTTTCCGACTAATAAAAATTTCATTCATTAAATCATCACCATCTTCCTTGTCATCTTCATCCTCATCTTCACTCGAATCTTCATCATCACTCTCGTTCCCTCCTTCTGCTAACCGTTCACTTGGGAGCTTAACTTTGACTAAAGCAAGAACTTCTTCCAATTGACCAAGCCATTTTGCCAAAACGTTCATCATATCATTGACTTCGATACAATCAGGCAACAGGAATTCATTCATACCATAACCGTTACGATGGCCGGGAAAACGGATGGTTTTCACTGTACAGCTTCCATACAATTGGCGGAGCAACTTTTCCATTAGCAACAACTCTTTGGCGGAAGAAATGGAAGTAGAAGTCGCCGACGATGAAGCACCATTTGTTAGTCGATCAACAATATCGTCGAGATACTGTAAACAAATTTTATCATAAGAGGAGTATGATAAGTTTGTCTCTAAAACAGTCTCTAAAAGTCGATCGTCGCTATTACTGTGACTGACTTTCGTGCTACTTGATTGATTTGCTACCTTGGAAACACGAAGAGCGTCAGGAGAAGGGACAATGGAATAATGAATTTCTCTTTCTGAAAGTAACCAAAACTTTAAAACTTTCGAAAATAGCCCTCTCGCAAAAATTATATTGCTTCCGCCTTTCGCAGAAAGTGGTTGAGTTCCACTGTTATCGTCCTTCTTTAGGCTTTGAGGGGTCGTAAAATTAGCTGGAAGTGTCGAAAATCGCGTTTCTCGGAGGTAATAGTTGTAATGGAGGGAATAAAGGGATTCATCTCCTTCATCACAATAGGGATGAAAGAGAGAAATAATTCTCTCCTTGAATAATTGGAGTAATTGAACTTTTCGATGATGATCCGTAAGTCCGTGAAAATGGTGAGTCGATGTATCATTCCCAGCTATTTCATCTGGAATCGATTCAATCTCAAATTTCCACACTGAATCGAGCAAGTTAGCAAATGAGGTGGACAATAATTGCTGATAATACTGTTTGACAGTCAAGACAATAAGAATGCGACCAAACTAGAAAAAAGAGTGAAATAATGAAAATCGAATAGAAATCGATGGAAGTCACAACTTACCAATTTAACAAAATCATCTCCAAGGATAGATAATTTCCATTTATCACTCTTGTCATAATCCTGAGGTCCAGAATTCGAAGACGGAGATTTTTTAATCGTTTTGGCAAATAAATCCTTGAATAGGCGCTTATTCAAGAAAGAAGAACGTTTATTTCTTGGTCTTTGTTCTCCGAAATCATCAATAACATACTCGTCATCTTCATTTTCGTTTCCCACATGATCCATCTCATCGCCATCTTTTTCATCATCCTCGCTCATGGTCATTACCCCATTATGGGCATCATCGCTACCCATAAAGTTAGATTGATTCATAATCTTTTCTAAATGATATAGATCAATCGTATTTACTAATTTTGGTAAAATTTCTTGAATAATCTTCCAAAATTGATAATTTATATCAAATGAAGGAAACTCTAAAACTTTTAAGAAGGTTGTCGAAGGTCTTTCACTACCCTTCCTTGAACTTGAAACTGGCGAATCAGATCCTTCTAACACCGCAACAGCTGAAGAAGCTGGTAAATAAGATAGAAAAGAAGGAATTACAGGTTGGAATACGAGAGGATGAGAGATAATGTCGCTGATAGCATGCAAAATTCCATCTAAAGAATCCACTGGTCCTAATTTCCCGCATCGATATAGATAGGATCGACGATGCTCATCAGGCAGAGTCAACGAATTCGTTGCCGCAGGATTATTTTCTCGTCTAATAACGGCATGCTTAACTGTTTCTACTCCGTTTGTACGAAAGCTAAGAATAAATTGATTGCACTCAGAGAAAGACTCTTGAGGACGAAGGATAAATGATCCAATTGTTTTATCTTGCAAAATCTTTTCACCAATATCATTAAAATAAACAGAAGACTGAAAAATGGATTAGCTTACCTCATGACATTGTTCTCGAGTAAGAATCGCAACATATTGGTAGCCCTCATCATTTACTTCAGGTTGAATCATTTCCATCCATTGCTCAGCACGAGAATGCTTTCTCTTAGCCGATGGGGTAATTCCACTAGAGTTTAAGTACGTTTCACTATTTGTTGTTGACGAACGACTTCTCTGAGATCTGAGATTCACATCATTAGAGTCAAGCGGCTCAGATGATTCCTCCGTGGGAGTCACTCCAGTCACTAAGTTCGTCAAATTATGAAGATAATTATACCAATCAACGTTCATGTTTTCTGCTAATAATAAATACGCTATATCAGGCCTAGTATACATAGGGTTCACATATTGTAGAAGAAAGAAAAGATTTTGCCTCACCTGGTATGAACTGTGAGGAACAAAGTACTTGTTCTCACCACATAAGCTAAATATGGGAGTAAAATTCGATATTGTATGACCAGAGACTGAATAGCATCCCGGAAAACTTCTTGTAGATGGTCTTTCACTTTCGCTTGATTTTCTGCATTCATAATAATCACTCCTTCATCATATTTTTGAACCTTATTAGGGCTTGAAAAGCTACTGCGCCGTGTTTGTGAGTGAATTGTGGCAGTTGAGGAAGTGGCATCTCCTGGATACAAGTTATTAGTGATTGCAAATCTTTGCAGTTCTTGAAGGTCATTGGCTTTCACGACAAGAAGAGAAAGAATCATTTGCAATTGAGAAGTAACATCCATTAAAAACAACATGATTCTTTCAATTTTCTTTTTCTCTTCAGCATCTTTCTTCTCATTTTCTTGATTGGCGTAGCGACCATTCGAATTAGAAGGAAGTATGTCAGAATTCCATTCCTTTACTTCAGATGGTAATGAATTAAGAATCGCGAGAGAATAATTCATTAATAATTGAAATAGTTCATGAATACGATCATGTTTGGTCTCATCTTGTATTAATACGATGGTATATAAGAAGAGGTAAGGTGTGGAAAGTATTTTTTCTTCGGTGGAGAAAATTTTCTCTTCAGTAAGAAAAGAGGCAGCTGTAAATGAATAAGTCTCTTTTAAATGTTGAGAAATTAGTTTCCAAAGAAATTTCAATTTATTGGACTCATTTGGCGTTGTCGGATTATTAACTTTACCGAGGTCAGACGAAGACATTAATTCAGGTAAAATCTTCGCAACTAAAGGATGTTGTTCACTGTCAACTAATTGCATCGAAATCTCATGAAATTGATCAATCATTTCAAGTACACTCGCTTTTTGACTTCTTTCCATACACTGATTAAGGTAGAGCAGAAGGAGGTAGGAAAAGTCAACATTATTCTGTCGATCCGTGGTCGTCGAAGAAATCTGCTGGTAAAAGTTCCAAAAAGGGACTAATTGAATATTTTGACCACTGGAAGGTGTAGTAATGGTAACGCTCGAGAGGTGGTCGACAATAATAGGGAGAGCATATTCAATAATACTTCGCTTCAGCGTTTCCTGGTACCGTTGACAAACTAAAAATGGCAGGTGGTATTGCTTTTGAAGATTCGAGATCAAAGGACTGCGTTCTGGGAAATGCTGGAGAGTAAACGCGAGATTTCCTTCAGAAAGACTGTCTTTAGGATCTTCATCCTCTTCTTCATCATCATCGATTTCCCAAGGATCTTCATCCTCAAATTCGTCATCATCCTCATCTTCATCGTTTTCATAGTTATGATCTAATTTCTTAAAATAATCCTTAAGCTTTTGTGTTTGGCTAATCAAATTTGCATCATTTCCAGATTGAAGGTTCGCAAGATCACGATCAACAGAAATATCTCGTGATAACGACGGAGTCGGAACGTTCGAATTACCTCTTGAACGAGCTGAAAGTACTTCATTTCGACTCGCTCGAGTCGTCAATTCGAAGATGTCCTTCATCTTTCTAAACAGGAAAGCAAGTGGGGTTTCAGGCTTTCCCCCAAAACCCTTTTGTGCGTTTCCCCAATTTCCCCGTAGAATC
>VFQN01003052.1_pt1 | contig 24724 bp, 21 predicted proteins | sample 3512371 | NCBI WGS metagenome assembly VFQN01 (sample SAMN10412370, study PRJNA504923) | tailings metagenome | isolation source: Replicate 2 from Balatoc abandoned mine | place: Philippines: Itogon, Benguet | collected 2017-08-28 | reverse complement strand
TCCGCATCACCCGGGACGGCGTGGCGGCTGTCGCCGGCGATCCCAACTACCGCACCGCCATGCCCATCTACCGCGACCAATTGAGCGACGATGACATCGTCGCCGTGCTGTCGTGGATCAAGTCGCGCTGGCCATCGGACGTGCGATCCAGGCATGACCAGATCAATGCGCAGTCGCGCTGACAGTCCAGAGCGCACGACAGCTTCCGGGCGGCGAGACCGGCGAGTTGTATGTCGGCAAAGGGTCTATTCCGTTGAAAAACTCGGTGGACGCTCTTGATGCGGCTTCTGCAGGGGTCATCGAACCCTTGGTCGAATCGCGATCGTCGATCCTGAGTCGTTCTGAGAGGCCGACTTTCGTGCGCGCCCACGTGCGGCGCGAGCGGATCGAGTTTTTCAACAGAATCGGTCGTTGGCCGCCCGTGACCAGTCGAAGCTGAAGGTCAGCTGACCATCCATCGCCGACATGCCGACCTCCTGCACGCGGCCATGGGCCTCACTTGCCAGGCTTGGCCGCGCTCCGACCGACAGCGCGTTCGACCAGCACATCCGCGTACCGCTCGACGTTGAACCGGAACGTCCCCCGGAAGTTGATGTGCGAGAAGTGGGCCGGCCCAATCCGCCGCAGCCAGTCTTCCTCGATCCCGACGCCGTCGCGATTGAGGCGGCCCACGACGCCGTCCATGCGACTCGTGTTCCATGCCAGCACGATGTTGGTCAGCAGCGCATGCGCGCCCGAGATGGCCGCCATTTCCTGCCGCCTGCGGCCGCGCTCGGGAGCCACCTGGCCGCCATGAATGGCACGCTGCAGTTGATGCACCGATTCCCCCCGGTTGAGCAGCGTGTGGATCTCGCGCCGATAGTCGGGGATGGCCAGGTAGTCGCACAGAAACAGCGTTCGCAGCAAGCGCCCGAGGTGTTCCGCAGCACGGTGCAATGGATCGCCAACGGCCGCCGAGCCCAATCGGTGGATGGCATGCGCCGCGGACACCTTGCCCGCCCGAATCGACGCCGCCAGGCGTACCAGGTCGTCCCATCCGCGCTCGATCGCCTTGACCGACACCCGGCGCACGGTGACGCCCTCCAGGCTCTCCGGCACCGGCCAACCCCGGGGCACGAAGAGCTTCCGCTCGCGCAGGTCGCGCAGGCGCGGGCACAGGTCAAACCCCAGGAGCTTTGCGATCGCCAATGCCACGTTCGTGACGCCATGCGTATCGACGGCCAGCAGGGAAATGCGAATTCGGTCTTCGGCTCGGTTGTGCTGCTCGACACCTTCGACGGCCACGCCGGCCTGGCGCTCGTTCAGCACGATGGGCTGGTCGTAGAACAGGCCCCAGCGGTCGCGGACGTGGGTGTACAGGCCCGCGGCATAGGTGCGCCGCCGCGGGTCGACGCGGGCTGTCCAAAGGTGGCGGCTGGCATCCAGGGCCATCATGTCGGCCGAACCCTTGGTGCCGTCGCCCCAGAGTGCCGCAATAGGCACCGCGTTCTGGTACTCCGACACCCGTTCGTTGGCCCGGCGTAACCTTCCGCTCAGCTCGACGGCCCGCATCGCCGTGGAGATGTGCGCCGCGTCGATACCGGGGATCATCGAGCCCACGCCCTTGGCGTCGAGGTCGGTGCCGTGGGCCAGCAGCGCGCCGTAGATGGCGAGCAGCTCGTTGCTAGACGATGGACGGCGGGCCAGCAGCGCCTCGCTGAAGCGGGTGGCGGCGTCGACTTCCAACAGCAGGTCCGGCAACTGGACGGTGCCGATGTGCTTGAAGACCGCCTCCCGTGTTTTGCGCGGCTCCACCTCCTCGTCCAGCGGGCGGATCGGCGGCAGATGTAGGAGCTTGTCGGCGCCGATCTCTATCTCGCCGCGGCCGGCGGCCTCGGCCAACGCTGCCAGGCCGACCGAGACGCCCGCCAGGATCGGCTCCAGAAACGCCATGGCCTGGTTGGGGAGACCGAGAATCTGGTGATGCAGGCCCTTCGAGCTGGACCATTCGACGTCCGCCAGGAGCATCGATTCACGGGGGCGGAAGCTGATCGAGTGCTCGACCCAGGCGCTGCCACGGCGCAGGCTCTTGCGCAACGCCATCATCGTACTGGCCTCGAACGCTCGATACCGGGACTGCGGATCCAGGTCGCTGATGATCGTATTCCATGCCTCGCCTACCGGCGGCAGCTCAAAGTCCTGCGGGACTTCCTTGGTGCCGTGTGCCTGCAGACGCTGCCAGGCTTGCCATTGGTCGTAGCCGGAATCGCCTGGCGCGCCGGCAAATTCGATGTCGCGAAGGCCTGCGAGGTGGGCATGAACCCGCCGGTTGTCCTCGGCCAGAGCCCTACGCACCTGGGACGCGAAAGTGCCGGTGCCAGGCTCGCCGATGTCGTCCAGCAAGGCGCGGGCTTCGAGCACGCGATTGCGCCATGGCTTGGACTCGTCGTGGAGCACCGACTTGGCTTTGAGGGTCTGCTGCAGCATCGCGCCGCTGCTGCGCGACCGTCCCTTCTCGACCCGCTCTGCGGCGCGGCGGAACAGGTCTTGGCTGCGGCGCGAAGCCTGCAACAGCGCCATGTCGGTCAGCTCCAGCAGCGTCACGCGCAGGAAGCAGGTGATCTCGACAGTCTGGCGCTGCCGCTCGATGCGTGCGGTCATCGACGGGCGCCGCATCTGGACATGAGCGGCGTAGGCCTGCTGCTTGCTCAGGGCCAGGCCGTCCAGCGGCCAGGTGTGCACACCCAGATCCTTCAGCGCGCGGATCTTCTCCAGCGTCTCCGCCATCGTGCTCGGTGAGTGGCGCTTCGGTGGCGTCTTCAGCCATTCCAGCCGGCTGCCCGCGAGGCCGGCTTGTGGCGCGTAGCACCAGTCGATGGCTTTGAGGAGGGCGGTCTTGCCGATGCCGGCCTCAATCGTGGTGGCCATGGAGGCTTCGGTGGCGTCGAACGCCTCGCGCGCCCAGCCCGCCAAGCGGCGAGGACCGGGGATGACGATGCGCCGCTCGTACAGCCACATGCGGGCGGTTTCGGCGAGGTCGTCGGGATGGGCTGCCTCGAGCGCCGAGATCGCCAGCACCTTCTGCAGCTGGTCGACACCCGCCTCGTCCAGATCCTGCAGGCCGAGGTAGGTTCGAGCCCATGCCTGGTGCTCGTACAGTGTCTGGCGGCGGGCATAGAGGGACCGCAGACTGGCGATGCTCACAGCCGAGGTCTGAAACGCCACGCACACCGAACGCAGCAGCGTCTTGGGAACCGACGCAAACCGATCCATCGGGCGGCCGCTGGCCCGCAGGAACAGCATCTGGATGGCGGCCGCAACCCGGCGATCGTGGCGGAACCGCTCAGAGACCGCGGCGATGTCGTCTGCGCTAAGGCAGAAAGATTGCTGGACGTCGAACTCCGCCAGCCTGGTCGGCAGGTTCTCCGCGCCAATGAAGCGCTTGGCGAAGGACAAGGTGACACCGTTCGGGCAGTCGAAACCGCCAATCTACCTGGGTCGGGCGGAGCGCGAATCCCTACCTGCCCGGGCGCCGCGTCTGGCAGGCGACGGCCTGGTCAGCGGCCACCGTGTCAATTTGCAGGAAAGATACGATTACCCCGGCTAGCACATCGAGATGACGCGGCCGTCCAGCGTGTTCAGCGCCGCGAACAGCGTCGTCGTCCCGTGGCGCTTGTAGTCGTGCGTCACGGTGCCGGCACGGCCCGCCTTCATCGGCAATCCCGGCTGCGTGCGGTTGAGCGCCTGGATCTGGCTCTTCTCGTCGCAGTTGAGCACCAGCGCGTGCTCGGGCGGGTTCAGGTACAGGCGCACTACGTCCAGCAGCTTGTCCTCGAAGCGCGGGTCGCGCGAGACCTTGAAGGTACGGCTCAGGTGCGGCTTCACGCCGTTGTTGCGCCAGGCCGTGCGCACGGTGGTCGCTCCCACGCCCAGATGCTCGGCCAGCGTGCGCGTGCTCCAGTAGGTCGCATTGGCCGGCTTCTCATACAGCGTCGCCTGCACGACTCGCGACTCCATCTGGGCCATCACGCTGGCTGGACGGCCCGAACGCGGCGCGTCCTTGCTCAACGCCTCGATGCGGCCTTCGAGGAAGCGAGCCCGCCACAGAGCCAGCTGTCGCCGGTCCAAGCCGACATCAGCAGCGATGTCCTTGTTCTGGATTCCCTTGGCCGCCAGCAGCACGATGCGCGCACGCTGCTGCAGCCGCACTTCGATGCGCTTGCGCTGCGACAGAACCCGAAGCTCCCGCTCCGTCTGTGCATCCAACTCGATCGTCTTGGCAACCCGCATCGCCCACCTCCTGGTCGGTTGGAGTATGCCGGTGCAAGTAAGTTCTATTACTTTGCGCGCACTACACTAGATGTCGTCACGTCGGCGATGAGGTGCTGGTCACCCAAGCGCCGAAGTTGGGTGCGGCGGTAAATGTGGCCTTCTGAGCAATGGCTTTCGCGAAGCCGAGCGGCCAAGAGAGTGCCAACGTCCGCGTTGCCGAAGTATCGAATGCTGCGCTGTGTGGTTGCGACAGAACTCGCCTCGGAGCCGAACCAATGCCACTCGGCCTGTTCGACCAGTTCGAGGAAACGTGCAAAGTAGAGGAATCCTGCGCCGTTAAAGTGCAATGAAGGGCAAGGGCGAAGGATGAGCTCATCCGCTTCCAATGATCGAACAGGCACCGCTTGTTCCTGTGCAAGGAGGCGTAGCCAATCGCGTTCGTCGCCAGCCAGGCGCAGGCCAGCGTCCGACAGTTCGACATACTCGAAGCCCGTCACCTGACTGCGCGTAGCCGTGGTGTTGCCGCCCTCCGGGCCTCTGGCGATGAAGGCCGAGATTAGTTGCACTTGGCCTACAGTACCGCGCTCGGTCAACAACTGGTGCGTGCTGAAGAACTGGGTCCTGCTTACTCGGCCCAGCGAACTGACGATTTCAAGGTGATCATCCTCGCGGACGGTGTCCAAGTTGCCATCGCGCAGGTGTACCGATCGGAAGGCCGGGTATACGCGTCGGCCTTGCGCATCTAGCCAGCAAGACGACGAGGTGCCCGAAGCGCGGGCTAGCAGTTGCCAGTGACGGTCACCGCACTCGGAGAGTAGCCAGATCTCGGAGAGCCCGTTCAGAGCCAGCTGCGGCATACCGACACGGTAATCCGTTCGGTGAACGAGCGAGTCGGCGACGGATTCGGTGCGTAAGGGGCTCAATATGGGTTCGCGTTGCGCCACGGGTGGGTGGGCTCGCTGCAAGTACTTCGGAACGGCCCTGACTGATTTCTGCTAGTCTTTACGATAGCGGGGCAGCGGTAGTGGCCGCAATCGGCGGCAAGCGATCAATGGGCAATCAACGCTTGAGCGGCGCGAGCGACGTACGATCAACTGGCGATCAGCGGCTGCCACAAAGTGCTGCACGCGAATGCGTCGTTTGCTCGGCCGGTTGATGTCCCAGGAAGTGGTGTAAGTCGTTGAGTGCGCGGCAGGTCGCGGAGGGTGGAGCCCGTAGGGCGTAACCCGCAGCGATCAAATCGCCGCCCGAGTTGACATAAACATTATTGGCGGGGTGGCAAGTAGGGGATGAGGGCGCCCATCGGCCTGCTGACCTGAACGAGCTTGCGCGGTTGCTTGGCCCGTCTGGTTTGACTTCCCTCCCTTCCGGCCGGGCATAAGAGTCAATAGGGGATGGCGAACCCTACTGACAAACGCGATCGGCTCTCAACATCCGTGGGTGACTTTTGGGTGAGTTTCCTGCGAAATACAGTCCACAACAGGGCAGAATGAGTCGGAACGGACGGCATAAACATATTAAAAATCAATAACTTAGCGGTGTGGCAGAAACTACGAACCAAGGGGTCGTGGGTTCGAATCCTGCCAGCCGCGCCATACATCTCCACGGGTCAGTTCTCGCAAGGGACTGACCCGTTTCACATTCCGACCTCTGCCGCCCGGCACGGGACTCGGGACGCACGGATCGTCTGCAACAAGACGACACGATGGCGCGATCGTGCTCGATAGACTCCGGCCTCCGCCATGTCCGCCATGTCCGCCAAGACGTCCCGCATGCCGCTGCTCGATGCGCTCAAGGCGCTCGCGTCGCAGCTGATCGTGCTCCACCACTTTTCGGCTTACGGCCCCTTGTCCGACGCATTGGCGCTGAGGCTGCCTGCGCTGTCCGGCTGGCTGTACGACTACGCGCGCATGGCTGTGCAGGTGTTTCTCGTGGCCGGCGGCTTCCTCGCTGCGCGAAGCCTGGCGCCGCACGGCCAGGCCGGCTTCGATCGGCCGCTGGCGCTGCTGTGGTCGCGCTACCAGCGGCTCGTGCTGCCCTTCGGCGCAGCGCTGCTGCTGGCCATCGGTTGCGCGCTGCTGGTGCGCTCGTCGATCGACGGCGACATCGTGCCGAGCCCGGCCGGGCTGCTGCAGCTGATCGGCCACCTGCTGCTGATGCACGACCTACTCGGCATGGAGGCGCTGACGGCCGGTGCATGGTACGTGGCCATCGACTTCCAGCTGTTCGCGCTGCTCGTCGGCGCGCTGTGGCTGGCCCGCGCGATCGGCCGCCGCCAGGCCGCGGCCACCGGCATCGTGCTGGTGGCCGGCCTGGGCGTGGCCTCTCTGTTCCACTTCAACCGCGATGCCGGCTGGGACGACTGGGGCCTTTACTTCTTCGGCTCCTACGCGCTCGGCGCGCTGGCCTGGTGGTCGGCGGGCCGAGACCGTTCGCCGACGTGGCTGGTCGGCCTTGCCGTGACCGGCGCCGCGGCGCTGGCGCTCGACTTCCGGCTGCGCATCGCGATCGCCGTCGCCGTGGCGGTCGCGCTCGGTCTGGCGCATCGCGGTGGCATGCTCGAACGCTGGCCGCAGGCTCGGCCGATCGCCTTCCTCGGCCGCATCTCCTATGCGGTGTTCCTCGTGCACTTCCCCGTCTACCTGCTGGTCAGCGGCCTGTACGCGGCCTCCGGCGCCGACAGCGCGAGCGTCGCCGCCCTCGCGCTGGCGGCGGGCTGGCTGGCCTGCATTGCCGCCGGTCAGGCGTTCCATCGCCTGGTCGAAGCGCCGGCGGCGCGGCTCGTTCAGCGTCGCGCCAGCTGATCCCGGGGCTTGCGCGCCACCAGCCCGACCAGCGCGGCCATGCCGGTGTGCTGGCTGCCCTCGCGCAGTGCGGCCTCGTAACTCACCAGCTCGAGGATGTCGAGCGAGGCGAAGTGTTCGCGCAGCATCGCCTCGGTGTAGAGGTGATCGACCCGCTGCGGGCCGCCACTGCGGTACTGCAACTGCTTCGGCGTGTAGCCCTGCAGCACCAGCAGGCCGCCCGGCGCGAGGGCGCGCACCATGTTCGCGAACAGGCGCGCGCGCATCGGCGGATCGGCGAACTGTACGAAGATCGCAGCGATCACGTCGTACAGCGCCTCGGGCCAGGCGAGCGCGTCGCAGTCGGCCACGGCGAAGTCCACCGTCACGCCGTGCCGTTGTGCCAGCGCGCGCGCCTTGGCCACACCGGCTTCGGCGATGTCGAAGGCGTCGACGCTCAGGCCGTGCTCGGCCAGCCACACGCTGTTGCGGCCTTCGCCGTCGGCCACGCACAGGGCGCGCCCGCTGCTCGGAAGGCGCGGTCGCTGGGCGCGCAGGTACTCGTTGGGTTCCTCGCCGAACAGCAGCGCCTCGCCGGCATAGCGCTGGTTCCACATCGCGGCGGCGTCCGAAAAGCTGGTGTTGTTCATGGGGTGAGCTTAGCCGTCATCGCATGGCGCAAGCGAACTTGCGTTCCCTCAAGCGATGCGCGGGGACATCGTCGCATCGTCGGTGATCTTCCATGAACTCGACACCGGAGGTGATCGTGAAGACTTCGACCAAGACGTTGTGGGTGGCGCTGATCGCGCTGTGGACGGGCGTGGCGGCCGCACAAGGCGGGCCCGGTCCGCAGGCCTCCGGGCCGGCTGCCAGCGCACCGCGCATGGGGCCGGGCGGCGGCATGGGCCCCGGCGGCGGCATGATGCGTGGCGGGCCGCGCTGGGGTGCCGACTACACGCCCGGCTGGGCCATGATGACCCCGCAGGAGCGCGACCAGCACCGCGAGCAGATGCGCTCGGCCAAGAGCTATGAGGAATGCATAGCGCTGCGCGACAAGCACCGCGAGGAGATGCTGGCGCGCGCCAAGGAGCGCGGCGTGACCATGCCTGCGCAGCCGCGGCGCGACGGCTGCCAGGGCCTCAAGCGCTGAGGGGCGCAGCGGGCGCGGCTGTGCTGTCAGCCAGGCGCCAAGCTCGGGTCGTATGCTCGGCGCTTTCGCGCCGCACCCTGGAAGACCCGATCATGTCCACCCGCATCCCTGCCACCCTGATCGCCGGCGACGGCATTGGCCCCGAGATCGTCGACGCCACGCTGGCCGCGCTCGACGCGCTGGGCGCCCCGTTCGAGTGGGACGCCCAGGCCGCTGGCCTGGCCGGCATCCAGGCTGCCGGCGACCCGCTGCCGCAGGCCACGCTCGACAGCATCCGCCGCACCCGGCTGGCGCTGAAGGGCCCGCTGGAGACGCCCTCCGGCGGCGGCTACCGCTCGAGCAATGTGCGCCTGCGCGAGGAGTTCAAGCTCTACGCCAACCTGCGCCCGGCGCGCACCATCGTGCCCGGCGGCCGCTTCGACAATATCGATCTGGTGGTGGTGCGCGAGAACCTCGAGGGCCTGTACATCGGCCACGAGCACTACGTGCAGATCGACGACGACCCGCACGCCGTGGCGATGGCCACCGGCATCAACACCCGCGCCGGCTGCCGCCACATCCTCGAGTACGCCTTCGAGCACGCGATCGCCACCGGCCGCAAGAAGGTGACCATCGTGCACAAGGCCAACATCATGAAGGCCCTGACCGGCATCTTCAAGGAGACGGCCGAGCAGATGTACGAGGAGACCTACAAGGGCCGGATCGCGATGGACGCGGTGATCGTCGACGCCTGTGCGATGAAGCTGGTGCTCAACCCCTGGCAGTTCGACGTGCTGGTCACCACCAACCTGTTCGGCGATATCCTGTCCGATCTGGTGGCCGGCCTGGTCGGCGGCCTCGGCATGGCGCCGGGCGCGAACATTGGTCGCGACGCGGCGATCTTCGAGGCCGTGCACGGCTCGGCGCCCGACATCGCCGGGCAGGGCAAGGCGAACCCGACCGCGCTGATGCTGGCCGCGGCGCTGATGCTCGATCACGTCCAGCGCAAGGACCTCGGCGACCGCCTGCGCACGGCGATCGACGCCACGCTGAACGTCGACAAGGTGCGCACCGGCGACCTCGGCGGCTCGGCCAGCACCGGGGCCTTCGCGAAGGCGCTGGTCAGTCGCATCGCCAACGGCTGACGCCGCTCGGGAGGGCGTTGTCCCGCCTCAGTTGATCGCCGCCACCAGCATCGCCTGCAGCGTGGCCTGGCGATAGTCGCTGCGCTCGTGCCCGACCGGGCCTGCACCGTGCCGCGACAGGGCCCAGGGTGGGTCGTCGGCGGCATCGACGGTGAGGTCGCTGTCCTCGCCGGCCTGCGCAGCGCTCTCGAAGAGGTGCAGCCGCTGCCCGCGCGCCACCGCCCCGGCCTTCAGGGCCTCCCACAGCTCGGGCGGTGGCCAGCGGTCGCGCGGCGAGGCCACGCGCAACTCGATGCCGGTGGCCGCGGCGGCGCGCAGCAGCGCCTCGCCGCAGGGGCTGGTCGGGTCGCCGACGAAACGCACGCTGAGGCGGTCCAGCGCCTTGCCGCTGTGGTCCTGCATGGCCAGCAGTTCGGCCAGCACGCGCGTCGGATGGCGCACGTGGCCGAGGCCGTTGAACACCGGAACGCCGGTCTCGCGGGCAACGTCGGCGACCAGCGCCGGCGGCATCGCCTCGCAGTCGATCGCGTCGTACAGGCGCCCGAGCATGCGCAATGTGGCCATGTCCGCGCCCACCGGCGAGATGCGGGCGTCGGCCGGCCGCAGGTGCGACACCTGCGCGCCCAGACCCACGGCGGCGCTGCGCAGCCCGTCGGCCGCCGGGTCGGGCGGGCTCTCGTGCAGCAGGGCCAGATTGCGGCCGCGCAGCGGCGCGCCGGCCTGGCCCGTCTGCCCCGCCAAGCGCAGCCGCCGGGCCGTGTCCAGCACATCCCGGATCTCGGCGGGCGACAGACTTTCCACCGACCACAGGTTGCGGTGGCGGATGTTCGGGCGGGCGTACATGATCAGGATGACACCCTACCGAGCCCGCGCCGGCGGACCTTGATGGCGGTCAAAAATGAGAAGTTCCGGCCCGGCCGACATGGGGCTGCGACAGACGGTTTACGCAGCGTTACCGAACGCGAAGCGCCGTTCTCAGTTTGTTTTCGGTCAAGCGGGAGACTTCTCCCCATTGACCAGGAGCAAGCCATGACCGCCAGCATCGACCGCACCACCCAGACCCGCAGCCAGCACATCGCCGCCTGCCTCGACCTCCTGCGCGACTCGCTGCCCATCCAGCGCCGCGTCGTCCACGCCGGCGACGTGCTCTACCAGGCTGGCGAGCGCTTCACCTCGCTGCACGTGCTGAACTCGGGCATGGTCAAGATCGTCAACCTGTCGCCCGATGGCCGCGAGCAGGTGGTGGGCCTGCACTTCCGCGGTGACTGGCTGGGATTCGACGGCATCGCCACAGGGCACTATGGCTGCGATGCGGTCGCGATGGACACCGGCGAAGTCTGGTCGTTCCGCTACGACGCGCTGCTCGAGGCCTGCGCGGCCAAGCCCGTGCTGCTGCAGGTGCTGCACGAAGCGATGAGCCGCGAGATCGGCCGCGACCGCGATTCCATGATGTCGCTGTGCACGCTGCCGGCCGACGCCCGCGTGGCCGATTTCCTGCGCAACTGGGCCGAGGCCCTGGCCGAGCGCGGCCTGCGCACCGACCAGATCACCCTGCGCATGACGCGCGCCGAGATCGGCAACTACCTGGGCATGACGCTGGAGACCGTCAGCCGCGCGCTGTCGCGCCTGGCGCGCACCGACGTGATCCGCTTCGCCGAGAAGGGCCGCCGCGAGATCCAGATCCCGAAGGTCGAGGAGCTCGAGCGCTTCATCCAGTCGTGTGTCGCGCCGGCCGCGGCCGCGCAGGGCGGCGCCACGGCCGCCGCGATGATGCACTGAGGGCGTCTCAGGCCGCCCGGGCTGCCGCCAGCACCCGGGCCATCGCGCGGCCCAGTTCGGCCCGCGTGTACGGCTTGCGCAGCAGGTCCCAGCCCGGCGGCGCGTCCAGCAGCGCGCTGGCGTAGCCGCTCATCAGCAGCACCGGCAGCTGCGGCAGCCTCTCGCGTGAGCGCTCCGCCAGTTCGGTGCCGCGCATGCCGGGTCCGAGCGCGATGTCGGTCAGCAGCATGTCGATGCCGCCGCCCGGCCGCAGTTCGTGCAGGGCCTGCTCGGCGCTGGCGCAGGCGGTGACCGAGCACCCCAGCGCGATCAGGAAGCGCTGCGCCACGCTGCGCACCTCGGCGTCGTCTTCCACCAGCAGCACGTGCAGGCCCGGCGGCAGCGTGGCCGGCGCCTCGGCCTCGACGTCGACGCTGGCCGCTTCCGGCTCGCTGGGCAGGAACAGCGTGATCGTCGTGCCCTTGCCCGGCGCGCTGTCCAGGCCGACCGCGCCCCTGGACTGCTTGGCGAAACCGTAGACGGTGGCCAGGCCGAGGCCGGTGCCGCGGCCGGCGTCCTTGGTGGTGAAGAAGGGCTCGAAGGCGCGCTCGCGCACTTCCTCCGGCATGCCGCAGCCGGTGTCGCCGACGGCAATCGCCACGTACGAGGTGCCTTCCGCCTCGGCCAGTTCGGCCGGCAGGTCGGGCGAGCGCGCCGGCACCTCGCGGCAGGCGAACCACAGCAGGCCGCCCTCGGGCATGGCGTCGCGCGCATTGATGGCGATGTTCAGCAGCGCCGACTCGAGCTGCCCGGCGTCGGCCAGCACCGGCGGGCACTCGGCCGGCGCGTCGACCTCGATGCGGATGCGCTGGTCGAGCGTGCGGCGCAGCATGTCGGCCAGCGAGCGCAGCAGCATGCCGGTGTCCAGCGCGGTGGGCTTGAGCACCTGGCGCCGCGAGAAGGCCAGCAGCTTGCTCGTCAGCTCGGCGCCGCGGCGGCTGGCGCGCGAGGCGGCACCGACCAGCTGCTGCGCGAACGGATCGGTGGCGACCGAGGGCAGTTCCTCCAGCACCTGCAGGTTGCCGGAGATCACGGTGAGCAGGTTGTTGAAGTCGTGGGCGATCCCGCCGGTCAGCTGCCCGACGCTCTCCAGCCGCTGCGAATGGTTGAGCTGCTCCTCGGTCTGCGCGCGCTGCAGGCTGGTGGCCAGCAGGCTGGACAGCGAGTCGAGGAAACGCAGCTCGTCGTCGCCGAAGCGCGCCGGCGTGCGGGCGCGCACGGCGATCGCGCCGACGATGCGGCCGCGGTCGTGCAGCGGCACCGCCAGCGCGCTGGCCGAGCCGGAGTGCAGCCAGGCCGGCGGCACGGTGAAGCGGGTCTCGTGGGCGAGGTCATCGCAGCGCACCGGCATCGCCTGGGCGAGCACGTAGCCGGGCAGGGTGTCGGGCCGGTTGGGCACGTTGTCGCCGATGCCTTCACCGGGCGCCGGTGCGGCGCAGGACGCAACGCGGAAGTCCAGCCGGTTGGCCTGCAGCAGGAAGACCGTGGCCGAGGCCGCTTCCAGTCCTTCGACCGCGAACCGCGGCACCTGCTCGATCAGCGAAAGCGGGTCACGCGCGTCGACCGCGAGGCGGCCGAACTGCGCCACCTGCTCGGCGTAATGCGCGCGCTGCAGCGCCTGGCGCACGCGCGGGTAGGCGCTGATGCCGCGGATGGCCGCCACCACGTAGGGCAGGCCATGCTCCTGCAGCGGGCTCAGCGCGATCTCGACCATCACCTCGCTGCCGTCGCGACGCCGGGCCACCAGGTCCATCTGCGTGCCCATCGGCCGCGGCCGCGGTGCCTTCGCGTAGGCGTCGCGGAAGCCGGCGTGGCGCGGGCGGATCGCATCCGGCACCAGGGCCTCGACGCTCAGCCCGACCAGCGCGTCGACGTGGTAGTCGAGCAGCTGCGCCGCCACCTCGTTGGCCAGCACGATGCGGCCGTGGGCGTCGGCCACGATGAGCCCGTCGGGGTAGGCCGCGAACAGCGAGCGGAAGATGCCGTGCTCGTCGAGGCCGGCAGGCAGCGCACGGCCGATCGGCGGTGGCGCCGGCGTCATTCGGCCACCACCTGCGGCACGAGGATGTAGCCGGCGCCACGCACCGACTTGATGATCTGCGGATCCTCCGGATCGACCTCGAGCTTGCGGCGCAGGCGGCCGACCTGGACGTCGATCGTGCGGTCGAACGGGCCGGCGCTGCGGCCGCGCGTCTGCTCGAGCAGGTAGTCGCGCGAGAGCACGCGGCCGGGCGCGCGGGCGAACACGCTGAGCAGGTCGAACTCGCCGGTGGTCAGCGGCATGTCACGCCCCTGCTCGTCGCTGAGGCGCCGCGCCGCGGTGTCGAGCAGCCATTGCGCGAAGCGCAGCCGCGAGCGCTCGCCGTTGGCCACCGGCGCCGCCGCCGCGGCCAGCGGAGCGGGCCGGCTCGGGACCGGCTCGAGCCGGCGCAGCACGGCCTTGATGCGCGCCACCAGCTCGCGCAGGTCGAAGGGCTTGGTGACGTAGTCGTCGGCGCCGACCTCCAGGCCAACCACCTTGTCGATGGCGTCGCCGCGGCCGGTCACGATGACGAGGCCGCAATGCCAGTGCTCGCGCAGCTGCCGCGCGATCGCGAAGCCATCCTCGCCGGGCAGGCCGAGGTCGAGCAGCACGAGGGCGGGCGGATCGCGGCCCATCAGTTCCATCAGCGCGCTGCCGGTGTGCAGCGTGCTGACGCGGAATCCCTGGCTTTGCAGGTAGTGGCCCAGCAGGCTCGTGATGTCGACTTCGTCGTCGAGCACCGCAAGATGGGTCGGAGTGGTCACGGATGACGGGCGAGGCGAGCGGCGATGAGCGACATTAGACACCGGCTTGGCTTACGTCAATCCAAGGCCCGCTTCGGGTGAGACACGGGTTGACGAACGTGCCGGGTTGCGACTGCGCAATCGAGGCGGCCGGCCGTGCGCCAGCATCGCGCGATGGCGAGCGATCACGACCCCTGGCGCACCGCGTTCGTCGCGGCCGACGTGCTGGCCGTCTCGCACGGCACGCATGCCATGGTGCAGGCGCGCCGCGACGAGAGGCTGCAGGCCCTGCTGCAGGCCGCGACGGCTTCGCCGTTCTGGCGCGAGCGCCTGCAACACCGTCGCGCGCAGCAGGGTCTTCAGGGGCTGCCGCCCGTGGGCAAGCGCGAACTGATGGCGTCCTTCGATCGCTGGGTGAGCGAATCGCGGCTGGCGCTGCCCGCGCTGCAGGCCTTCACGGCCGATCCGGCGAACATCGGCATGCCGTTCGAGGACCGCTGGATCGTCTGGGAGAGCTCGGGCAGTTCCGGAGAGCCGGGCCTCTTCGTGCAGGACGCCTCGGCCATGGCGGTGTACGACGCGCTCGAGGGGCTGCGCCGGCCGGTGCTGCAGCCGCTGCGCCGCTGGCTCGACCCCTGGCTGCTGCGCGAACGCATCGCCTTCGTCGGCGCCACCCACGGCCATTTCGCCAGCACCGTGTCGATGCGCCGGCTGGCGCGCCTGCAGCCGGGGTTCGCGGCGCGCACGCTCGCGGTGGACTTCCTGCAGCCGCTGCCGGCCGTGGTGGCGCAGCTGAACGACTTCGCGCCGAGCGTGCTGGCCACCTACCCCAGCGCGGCGCTGCTGCTCGCCCAGGAAGCGCGCGCCGGCCGCCTGCACCTGGCGCTGGCCGAGGTGTGGACCGGCGGCGAGACGCTCGGCCCGGCGGTGCGTGCCGAGGTCGAAGCGGCCTTCGGCTGCCCGCTGGCCGACAGCTACGGCGCCTCGGAGTTCCTCGCGCTGGCCGCCTCCTGCGCGCACGGCAGACTTCATCTCAACGCCGACTGGGTGATCCTGGAGCCGGTCGATGCGCAGGGCCGTCCGGTGCCGGCGGGTGTCTGCGGCGACAAGGCCTGGCTGACGCACCTGGCCAATCACGTGCAGCCGCTGATCCGCTACGAGCTGGGCGACCGCGTGACGCTGCACGACACACCGTGCGCCTGCGGCTCGCCGCTGCCGGTGATCGAGGTGCAGGGGCGCAGCGACGACGTGCTCGAACTGCGCGCCACGAGCGGCCGCCGTGTGCGCCTGCTGCCGCTGGCGCTGACCACGGTGATCGAGGAGCGCGGCGGCGTCTTCGACTTCCAGCTGGTGCAGGCCGGCGCGCGGGCCTTGCGCCTCGACGTCGCCGCGCCGCACTGGCCCGAGGATGGGCAACGCGCCTGCGAGGCCTTGCGCGGCTACCTGTCCGAACAGGGCCTGGGCGGCGTGCGCGTCACGCCGCGCCGCGTGGCGGCCGTGCCGGCCGGGCGCAGCGGCAAGCGGCGCCGCGTGATCGCCGGCGCGCCGGCCTGACGCCGTCATACTGCGGATGATGCGAATTCACCGCCCGTTCCTCGCCCTCGCGTTCGGGCTGCTGGCCGGCTGCGCCCAGCCGCCCGGCGGTTTCCAGCGCGACGGCTTCGCCGTGGCGATGGGCCGCGCGCTGCCCTTCGCCGTCGGCGTCTACGGCGTGGCCGACGCCGAGCCCGTGGCCGAAGGCGCCGCCCAGGGCGAAGCCGAGCGCGGCGAGCCGCCGATGCCCTACGCACGCGTCGGCGCCGGCTTCATGATCGACAACGAAGGCCATGTCGTCACCGCCGCGCACGTGGTGACCGACACCGACGAGGTGCTCGTCAAGCTGGCCGACCAGCGCGTGCTGCCGGCCACCCTGGTGGGCGCCGACACCGACCTCGACATCGCGCTGCTGCGCATCGCCAGCCCCGGGCCGGTGGCGCCGCCGATCGGCCGCAGCACGCAACTTCGGCCGGGCCACTGGGTGCTGTCGGTGGGCGAGCCGTACGGCCTGAACCGCTCGGTGGCGGCCGGCATCGTCGGCGGCACCGACCGCCACTTCAGCGACGACCCCGAACTGCTCTACCTGCAGACTGACATCGCGCTGAACCCGGGCAACTCCGGCGGGCCGCTGATCAACGCCCAGGGCGAGATCGTCGGCATGAACATCCGCACCGTGGTGGGCGCCTACGGCACGCCGGGCGTGAGCCTGTCGATCCCGATCGAGATCGTGCTCGCGATGGCGGCCGAGATGCGCAGCGGCCGCAGCATCGCGCGGCCTCGCCTCGGCGCGGAGTTCGACGACGTCAGCCCGCAGCAGGCCATGGCCAGCGGGCGCGGCACGACGCAGGGCTCGGCGGTGCGCACGGTGCGCCGCGGCAGCCTGGCCGAGCGCATGGGGCTCAAGCCCGACGACGTGATCGTGGCGATGAACGACAAGCCGATCGGCAGCAGCGCCGACCTGGCGCGCAGCCTGCTCGGCTGGCGACAGACGGCGGGCACGAGGTTGGTGGTGCTGCGCGCCGGCGCAGTCCTGACGCTGAAGCTCGACTGAAACGCCGTCAGGCCCGCCGGCTGCGCGCCAGTTCGAAGCGGCCCTGGCAGGCCGTGCAGCGGATCGCGAAGGGCTCGGCGGCGAGGCGCCGTTCGTCGATCGGCTCGTCGCAGTCCTTGCACAGGCCGTAGCGGCCGGCGTCCAGCCGCGCCAGCGCCTCGCCGATCTCGCGCAGTTCGGCCACGTCGCGCGCCACTTCGGCGTCGTTGATGCCGCTTTCCACCTGCGACTCGGCGTCCTCGCCGCGGTCGGTCGACTCGCGGGCCACGCGGGTCGGGTCGCCGTCGCCACGTGCGCGGGTCGCCTCGACCTCGCTGCGCAGCCGTGCCTCGCGCGCCTGCAGCGCGGCGCGCACCTGCGCAGCAGCGGCGCTGCGCGGGTCGAGCGGGTAGCTGTTCGACATCGTCATCTCCTCGTTTCGTCATGGCGATTGTTGGGCGCGATGCGGCAGGGTCGCTTGACGGAGAGCAATTCCAGCCGCCAGCGGCCGCGCCTCCTGCGATGATGCGCGCATGAGCGACCCGACCCTGCCCTGGCACGCCGACACGCGCGTGCTGCACGACGACGCCGCGCTGGCCGACGAGGCCAGCGTGGTGGCTCCCATCCACTACAGCGCCACCTTCCGCGCGCGCGACGCCGCCGAGTTCGCCGACATGGCCAACCGCCCGCGCCACGCGGCCTACTACACGCGCTACGGCAACCCGGTGCACGAGCGCGTGGCCGCCATCCTCGCCGGCCTCGAAGGCACGGAGACGGCGATGCTCACCGGTTCGGGCATGGGCGCGATCAGCACCACGGTGCTGGCGCTGGTCTCGGCCGGCGACCACGTGGTGGCGCAGACGCGCCACTACATGAGCACCGCCAAGCTGTTCGACGAGGTGCTGCCGCGCTTCGGCGTCACCGCCACGCTGATCGAGCAGAGCGACGTGGAGGCGCTCCGCGCCGCCATCCGGCCGCAGACCAAGCTGATCATGCTGGAGACGCCGGCCAACCCGACGCTGGTGCTGACCGACCTGGCGGCGGTGGCCACGCTCGCCCGCGAGCGCGGCATCACGACGGTCTGCGACAACACCTTCGCCTCGCCGCTGAACCAGCAGCCGCATGCGCTGGGCATCGACATCGTCGTGCACAGCGCCACCAAGATCCTTGGCGGCCACCACGACCTCACCGCCGGCGCGATCTGCTGCTCGAACGCGCTGGCCGAACGGATCTGGCGCATGCACATCACGCTGGGCTCGGTGCTCAGCCCGATGGACGCCTGGCTGCTGCTGCGCGGCCTGCGCACGCTGGCCGTGCGGGTGGAGCGCATCAACGCCAACGCGCTGCAGCTGGCGCGCTGGCTGGAGACGCAGCCGCAGGTCGAGCGCGTGCACTACCCCGGGCTGGAAAGCCACCCGCAGCATGCGCTGGCGAAGCGCCAGATGAAGGGTGGCGGCCCGGTGATCGCCTTCGCGGTGAAAGGCGGTTACGAGGCGACCAGCCGATTCGTCGCGGCACTCGAACTGCCCACCCATGCGGTCAGCCTCGGCGGCGTGGAGTCGCTGATCGTGCACACCGCGGCGATGTGGGCCGGCACGATGAACGAGGCGCAGATGCGCGCCGCCGGCATCCCGCCCAACTTCGTGCGCTTCTCGGTCGGCCTGGAACATCCGGACGACCTGCAGCGCGACCTGGCCCAGGCCCTGGCCCGTTCGGAGAACGCCCGATGAGCAATGCGACCCCCGTTTTCCTGATCACCGGCGCGGCCGGCGCGCTCGGCCGTGCAGTTGCGCAGCGACTGGCCGCCGATGGCGGAAGTCTCGTGCTGCTCGACCGCGACGCTGCGGTGCTGAAGCAGCTGTTCCCGCAGGCGGCCTTCGCCGAAGCCGTCGACATCACCGACGAAGCGGCGGTGGCGGCCACCGTGCAGCGCGCGCTGGCGGCGCTGGGCCGGCTCGATGCCGTGGTGCACGTGGCCGGCGGCTTCGAGATGGGCGAGACGGTCGACGCGCTGAGCCGTGCCTCGTGGGATCGCATGATGGCACTGAACGCCTGGTCGTTCGTCGCGCTCGCCCGCGCCTGCGTGCCGGCGATGAAGCGCCAGGGCAGCGGCAGCCTGGTGGCGGTGAGCGCGGCGGCGGCGGGCGGCGGCCAGGCGCTCAAGGGCGCTTACATCGCCTCCAAGAGCGCGCTGCAGCGGCTGGTGGAAACGCTGGCGGCGGAGCTTGCCGGCAGCGGCATCCGCGTCAACAGCGTGGCGCCGACCACGCTGGACACACCGGCCAACCGCGCCGCCATGCCCGATGCCGACCGGTCGGCCTGGGTGAGCCTGGAGTCGGCAGCGGATGCCATCGGCTTCCTCGCCACGCCGGCCGGCGCGGCGGTGCACGGCCAGCACCTGAAGCTCGGCTGATCAGACCTCGGGATACAGCCCGTGCACGCGGCCGAACAGCCGCGTGAGGCCGAACAGCGCATCGACGTTCGGTGCCGGCTCGCCGAGCCGTCGCGCGATCTCGTGCACCGCGCCGACGATCGCATCGAGCTCGATCGCACGGCCGGCCTGCACATCCTGCAGCATCGAGCTGCGGAAGGCACCGAGCTTGCGTGTGACCTGGTGCCGGTCTTCCGGGCTCTGCGCAATCGCGCAGCCGATGCGCGCGCCGATGGCCGCCACCTCGCCCATCGCCGCCGAGCAGAAGGCGCGCACCAGCGGGTCGTCGAGGATGCGGTCGGCGGTGGCCCCGGTGATCGCGCTGACCGGGTTGATGGTCAGGTTGCCCCACAGCTTGTACCAGACGTCCTGGCGGATGTTCGCCGAGGCCGTGGCCTCGAAGCCGGCATCGGCGAGCAGCGCGACGACGCGCTGCGAGCGCTCGCTCGTGCCTCCTGCGGGCTCGCCGACGATCAGGCCGTGGCCCATGCGATGCTCGACGAACCCGGGCTCCGAGGTCGACGTGCTGGCGTGCACGACGCCGCCGAGCACGGCGTCGAACGGAATCGCGGCACCGATGACGCCGCCGGGGTCGACCGACTCCAGCGGCGCATCGCCCATGCCGGCGATGCCGTGCAGGAACCACCACGGCACGCCGTTCATCGCCGGCAGCACCACGGTGCCCGGCCCGAGCAGCGGCGCAAGCGCCGGGGCGAGCGCGGGCAGTGCCTGGCCCTTGAGGGCGAGGATGACGAGGTCCTGAACCCCGATTTCGGCGGCGCTGTCGCTGGCGGTGGCCGGTGCCTGCAGCAGCTCGCCACCCATGCGCAGCCGCCAGCCGTGCGTTCGCAGCGCGGCCAGCGTGGCCCCGCGCGCCAGCGCGCTCACCTGCGACTGGCCGGCGCGTGCCAGCCGCGTGCCGATGAAGCCGCCGATCGCGCCGGCGCCGACGATGCAGACCTTCATGCGAGCAGCGACGCGAGGACCTTGCCGACGTCCGCCGTGCCGGCCGTGCCGCCGATGTCGCGCGTCTTCGGCGCGTGCGGGTCGGCCAGCAGCTGCTCGATGGCCGACAGCACCTCGGCCGCGGCGTCCGGGTGGCCGAGGTGCTCGAGCATCATGCCGCCCGACCAGATCATGCCGATCGGGTTGGCGATGAATTGGCCGGCGATGTCCGGCGCCGAACCGTGCACCGGCTCGAACAACGAAGGGAACCTGCGGTCCGGGTTGATGTTGGCGCTCGGCGCGATGCCGATGGTGCCGGTGCACGCCGGGCCGAGGTCGGAGAGGATGTCGCCGAACAGGTTGCTGGCCACCACCACGTCGAACCAGTCGGGATGCAGCACGAAGTTCGCGGTGAGGATGTCGATGTGGTACTTGTCGACCTTCACCTCGGGGTAGCTCTTCGCCATCGCCGCCACGCGCTCGTCCCAGTAGGGCATGGTGATCGCGATGCCGTTGCTCTTGGTCGCCGAGGTCAGGTGCTTCTTCGGCCGCTTGTTCGCCAGCTCGAAGGCATAGCGCAGCACGCGGTCGACGCCGGTGCGCGTCATCACCGTCTCCTGGATGACCACCTCGCGCTCGGTGCCCTCGAACATGCGGCCGCCGACGCTGGAGTACTCGCCTTCGGTGTTCTCGCGCACCACGTAGAAGTCGATCTCGCCGGGCTGGCGCGCGCGGCCGTTGCGGTCGACCAACGGCGAGGGGATCCCCGGCATCAGCCGGCAGGGGCGCAGGTTGACGTACTGGTCGAAGTCGCGGCGGAACTTCAGCAGCGAGCCCCACAGCGAAACGTGGTCGGGCACGGTGGCCGGCCAGCCGATCGCGCCGAAGTAGATCGCGTCCATGGGCGCGAGCTGGTCGAACCAGTCGTCCGGCATCATCTGCCCGTGTTTCGCGTAGAAGTCGCAGCTGGCCCACGCGATGTGCTTCCACTCGAAGCGGATGCCATGGCGGCTGCCGACGGCGTCGAGCGCGCGCAGGCCCTCGGGCATCACTTCCTTGCCGATGCCGTCGCCGGGGATGACGGCGATGCGATAGGTCTTGCTCATGCGAGGTCTCCGGTCAGGCTGGCGATTGTCGGCGCAGCCGGGCCACGTGCAGGTACGCAGCATCCACACCTTGCGCGGCGATGGGCTGCGGCATCGGCTCGCCGCGGACCCAGGCGGCGCAGAGTTCACCCATGGCCGGCGCGGTCTGGATGCCGTAGCCGCCCTGCGCGGCGCACCAGAAGAAGCCTTCGGCGAGCGGGTCGAAGCCGGCGACCAGGTCGCCATCGGCCACGAAGCTGCGCAGCCCCGCCCAGGTGTGGCTGGGCCGGCGGATGGTCAGCGTGGTCATCTCTTCGATGCGCACGATGCCCAGGGCGATGTCGAACTCCTCAGGGCGCACGTCGTGCGGGTCGACCGGGTCGGCGTTGGCCGGCGAGCCGAGCAGCACGCCGGCATCCGGCTTGAAGTACCAGCCTTCTTCTTCGTCGACGCCGCAGACGCAGGGCCAGCGGGTGACGTCCTCACCGGCGGGCGGCGCGAACAGGAAGGCCGCGCGTCGCTTCGGCTGCAGCCCGATCGGCGGCAGGCCGGCCAGCACCGCGAGCCGACCGGCCCAGGCGCCGGCCGCGTTGACGACGACGGGCGCGCGCCACTCGCCGGCCTCGGTGCGCAGCCGACACCCGCCATCGGCGCGCTCCATTGCCACGACGCGGGCGTCGGCGACGACCCTCGCCCCATGTGCCCTGGCCAGGCGAAGGAAGCCCTGATGCAGCGCGTTCACGTCGAGGTCTGCGGCATCGGGGTCGAGCACCGCGCCGCCGATCTGTTCGGGCCGCAGCACCGGCACCCGCTCGATCGCCTCGGCGGCGGTAAGCCGGCGCAGGTTCGGCGCGTCCGGCGCGAGGTCGGCGGCCAGTGCGTCGAGCTTGTCGCGCTGCGCCGCCGTGCCGACATACATCGCCCCGCGCGGCGTGAGCAGCGGCGCCGCCGCGAAGCCCTCGGGCGGCGCTTCGAAGAACGCACGGCTGGCGCGTGTCAGCGCGCGGATCGTCGGCGTGCCGTAGCTCTCCATGAACATCGCCGCCGAGCGGCCGGTGCTGTGGTAGCCCGGCTGCGATTCGGCCTCCAGCAGGATCACGCGGTGCGTGGGGGCGAGAAAGGCGGCGACCGAGGCTCCGGCGATGCCGGCGCCAACGATCAGCACGTCGGTGTCGTGGGTCATCCCGCCATGCTAGCCGCGGCTGGCAGAATTCCGGCCCGATGAGCAAGGCCTTCACCAAGGAATCCGACGCGGGCGACGCCGGCGACGACGAGGACATCGCGCTGCCGGCACTGCCGCAGGGCACGAAGAACTACGTGACTCCGCAGGGCTACGCACGCCTGCGCGCCGAGCTGATGAACCTGCTCGACGAGGAGCGCCCGAAGGTCGTGGAAGTGGTGTCCTGGGCGGCCAAGAACGGCGACCGCTCGGAGAACGGCGATTACCTCTACGGCAAGAAGCGCCTGCGCGAGATCGACCGCCGCATTCGCTTCCTCACCAAGCGGCTGGACATCGCCGAGGTGGTCGATCCGTCGGCGCACCACGGCCACGACCAGGTCTTCTTCGGCGCCACCGTCACCTACGCAAACGGCAAGGGCGAGGAGCGCACCATCACCATCAAGGGCATCGACGAGGCCGACAACCAGAAGGGCGAGGTGAGCTGGATCGCGCCGATCGCGCGCGCCTTGCTGAAAGCACGTGTCGGCGACGAGGTGACGCTGCAGACGCCAGGCGGCGTCGAGCGCATCGAGGTGGTCGAGGTGAACTACCCGTCGCCGGGCGGGGCCTAGGGCTTCACGCGCGAGACGCGCAGCACCGACGCCTGGCGCTTGAGCGTGCGCATCACGTCGGCCAGGTGCAGGCGGTCGCGCACCGACAGCAGCAGCTTCAGTTCGCTGGTCTGCGCGGCGCGCTCGTCGCCCATGTCGATGTGGGTGATGTCGGCCTCGGCCGAGGCCACTGCCGAGGCCACCTCGGCGAGCACGCCCTTGCCGTTCTTCAGCAGCACGTTGATCGCGGTCTCGAAGGCGCGCACCGGCTGCTCGGCCCATTCCACCGTCATCCAGCGTTCGCTGTCGCGCTCGAACAGGCGCTTGCCGACGCTGCAGTCGGCGGTGTGCACGGTCAGGCCCTCGCCGCGGCCGAGGTAGCCGACGATGGCATCGCCCGGGATCGGCCGGCAGCACGGCGCGAGCTGCACCGAGGCGCCTTCGCTGCCGTCGATCTGCACCATGCCCTGCATCGGCGCGTTCTCGTCGCTGGCGTAGCGGCCCAGCGTGAGTGTGAGCGCGTCGGGACGCTGGCCTTCCTCGGCGAGCAGCCGCGCGATGCGCTTGGCCACAATGCTGGCGATCTTGCGGCCCAGGCCCAGGTCGGTGAGCAGCTCGGCGCGGTTGCGGTTGCCGCTCCAGCGCGTGATCTGCTGCCACAGCGCGGCATGGGCCTCGCCCTCGTCGGGCAGCTGCAGGCCCTCGGCGCGCAGCGCCTGCGCGAGCATCTTCTCGCCCAGGTCCTGCGACTCCTCCTGCTCCATCGTCTTCAGGTAGTGGCGGATCTTCGAGCGCGCCCGGCCGGTGCGTACGAAGTTCAGCCAGGCCGGGTTGGGCCGCGCATTGGGCGCGCTGACGATCTCGACCACGTCGCCGCTGCGCAGTTCGGTGCGCAGCGCCACCGGCTCGCCGTTGACCTTGGCGGCCACGCAGTGGTCGCCGACGTCGGAGTGAATCGCGTAGGCGAAGTCCACCGGCGTCGCGCCGCGCGGCAGCGCGAGGATCTTGGATTTCGGCGTGAAGACGTAGACAGAGTCGGGGAACAGGTCGATCTTGACGTGCTCGAGGAACTCGCTGGCGTCGCGCGTCTCGTCCTGGATGTCGATCAGCGACTGCAGCCACATCGCGCCCAGGCGCTGCGCATCCTGCGGGTTGGCGCCGGCGCCCTTGGCCTTGTACATCCAGTGCGCCGCGATGCCCTTCTCGGCCACCGCGTGCATCTGCTCGGTGCGGATCTGGAACTCCACCGCAGTGCCCAGCGGGCTCACCAGCGTGGTATGCAGCGACTGGTAGCCGTTGGCCTTGGGGATCGCGATGTAGTCCTTGAAGCGCCCGGGCATCGGCTTGTAGAGCTGGTGCAGCACGCCCATCGCCTGGTAGCACTCCAGCAGCGTGCCGACGACGATGCGGAAGCCGAAGATGTCGCTGACCTGGGCGAAGCTCAGGCGCTTGTCGTTCATCTTCTTGTAGATCGAGAACAGCGTCTTCTCGCGGCCGTAGACCTGCACCGCCAACTTGTGCTGGGCGAACGACTTCTCCACCTCTTTCTGGATTCGCTCGACCACGTCGCGCCGGTAGCCGCGCGCCTTCTGCACGGCCTTGGACAGCGCGGCGTGCCGCCACGGCCGCAGGTGCTGGAACGAGAGCTCCTGCAGCTCGCGGTAGGTCTGGTTCAGGCCGAGGCGGTGGGCGATGGGCGCGTAGATGTCGAGCGTCTCGCCGGCGATGCGCACGCGCTTGTTGGCCGCCATCGCTTCCATCGTGCGCATGTTGTGCAGCCGGTCGGCCAGCTTGATGAGGATGACGCGAACGTCGCGCGCCATCGCCAGCAGCATCTTGCGGAAGGATTCGGCCTGCGACTCCTCGCGGGTGGAGAAGCGCAGCTTGTCGAGCTTGGTCAGGCCGTCCACCAGGTCGGCGGTGGGTGCGCCGAAGCGCTCGATCAGCTCGGACTTCGGAATGCCGCAGTCCTCCATCGCGTCGTGCATCAGCGCGGCCATGATGGCCTGCACGTCGAGCTTCCACTCGGCGCACA
>VFQN01003051.1_pt1 | contig 24725 bp, 18 predicted proteins | sample 3512371 | NCBI WGS metagenome assembly VFQN01 (sample SAMN10412370, study PRJNA504923) | tailings metagenome | isolation source: Replicate 2 from Balatoc abandoned mine | place: Philippines: Itogon, Benguet | collected 2017-08-28 | reverse complement strand
CAGGCCAAACGGGTCCGGACCCGGCTCAAGCAGGTCGTCGGGGCAACGACTTGCGACGCCTGATGCAATAAACTGTCACGCCCCGGGCTCCGACGGAAATCGCCCTCTACCGCGTCGGCAGGCGGTAGCACGCCGCCTCCTGGCCGTTGCGGACGTACAGCCGGCCGTGCGCTACCACCGGGTGGTTCCACGTCTTTCCGGTGATGGCCGGGAACTTCGCCAGCTCGTTCAGCTCGGTCGCGTCCGCCTGCACCAGTGCCACCTGCCCCTTCACCCCCTGCACGATCATCAAGCCCTGGTCCGGCAGGCCGATCACCTGGCCGTGGCCGTAGGCCGTCTCCTTCCACAGCTGCCTGCCGGTTTCGAGGTCGACGCAGCAGAACCGGTCGTCGTCGAACCCGTAGAAGTGCCCGCCCACCGCCACGCCGTCGTTGAAGTACGGCTTCACCCCGCGCGTCTGCCACACCGTCTTCACGTCCCAGGCGTCGCCCGCCTTCGTCACCCGCAGGCGGCGAACGCCCTGGTCGTTGCCCACGCCCGTGCCGATCAGCACGTCGGTGTCGGACAGGACCGTCGGCTGCGTCGACCGGTTGACGTCGGGAATGGTCCAGGGGCTCTCCCAGAGTTTCACGCCGTCGGCCGGGCGGAACGCTTCGAGGCCGTAGTCGGAGAGCATCAACGCCTGCGGCACGCCGCCGAACGTGGCGAGCTGCGCCGACGAGTAGCCGTGCTTGGCGTTCCCGGCGGTCCACGCGGGCGCGCCGTCGGCAGCCTTGAACCCCGCCGTTCCCTTCCCGTTGCCGCCGCCGGCGTAGACGATCACCACGCCCTCGACCACCAGCGGCGACGCGGCGAAGCCCCACTGCGGCAGCACCCCGCCGGCGGCGACCACGTCGGCCGTCCACTCGTGCCTCCCGGTGGCGGCGTCGAGGCGCACGAGCTTGCCCGTCGCGCCCTGCGCGTACACCTTGCCGTCGTGGACGGTCGGCGTGGCGCGCGGGCCGGGGCCGGCGATGCTCTCGGTGAACCGGGCCGGCGTCTTGTACTCCCACACCTCGGCGCCGGTCGCGGCGTCGTAGCACACCACCGCCTCGTCCGCCCCGCGCTGCTCCTGCGTGAACAGCTTTCCGCCGGCGACCGCGAACGACCCCCACCCCGGGCCGACGCGGTGCTTCCACACCAGCTCCGGCGGCCGCGCCGCCCAGTCCGGGTCGAGCTTCACCCCGGTCACCAGCCCGTCGCGCTTCGCCCCGCGGAACTCCGGCCAGTCGCCCGGGCCGACCGCCACGGTCGCCCCGTCCACGACCGGTGCCGGCGCCGCCTTCCGCTCGGCGAGGAACTGATCCTCCTCGCTCTGCTGCCACCGCCAGCGGAAGCTCGGCACGAGGTCGGCGTCGGTGCCCTCGAGTTTGAGCATCCCGGCGACGACCCACAGCCCGCCGAGCCCGACGAGCAACCCGTTCCGCCGCAGTTCGCCCGACAGCGGCACGCTCACCGCGAGCCAGCAGATCCAGATGACGAGCGCCGCCGCGAGCCCGTAGATGGCGACGGCCATCACGTCGTCCTTGTGGACGGTGACGGCGAGCGCGACGACCGGGACGAGCACCAGCGTCGGGACGAGCCAGCGGAAGGTGCCGCGGACGCGCGAGGCGAACGTCCACCACCCGACGGCCGCGACCGTGCCGAGGACCGGCGCCATGAACCAGGTCATGAAGTGGACCATCGTCCGCGGCGCGACCCGCGGCGGGACCGTCCACATGAGCACGCCGACGGCGAGGATGACGAGCCCGGGCCAGATGCGGACCGGCCAGCGGCCGTCGGGGGTGTCGGTCGTGGTGCTCACGGCGGAGCCTCCGTGCGTGATGGTGCGCTACTGGTATCGTAGTGGTCGGCCCCGACGAAATACCCCTTGACACACGTTCGCCCGGGCGGGACACTCAATTCCGAGAGTGACTCGCCGCTCTCACGCCTCTCTGACTCCTGGCCCATTACACCCGTTCACCGGAGGCCACATGCCCCGGCTGTTCGTCGCACTCGCGTCTGCACTGTTTGTCGTCGGATGTTCTGGGGGGGACGGCCGGGAAGCCGTCTCCGGGTCGGTCAAGCTCAAGGGGCAGCCGCTCCCGGAGGGCGGCGTCGTCAAGTTCGAGCCCCTGGAGAAGCAGGGGACCGAGGGGCTCTCGGTCGTCTCCGCGGGGAAGTACTCCATCCCGCGGGAGAACGGGCTGAAGCCCGGGCGGTACGTCGTCCGGGTGTCGGCCGGGGACGGGAAGACGGCCGTCAACCCGGTCAACCCGGACCAGCCGCCCGGACCGGGCGGCGGCGCCAACATCGTCTCCAAGAACCTCGTCCCGGCCGAGTGGGGTCGGAACTCGAAGCAGGAGGTGACCGTCGCCCCCGGCGGCACGAACGTGTTCGACTTCAACATCCCCTGACCCGGTCGATTCTGCCGCGCCGACTCGCGCGTCTCTTCGCTCTCTCCGTGGCCATTTCCCGTCCCTTTGCCTGGAGGGTATCATGCGCATTCGGACTCGCCCCGCGTTCACGCTGATCGAACTCCTCGTGGTCATCGCCATCATCGCCATCCTCATCGGGCTGCTCCTGCCCGCGGTCCAGAAGGTCCGCGAGGCCGCCGCCCGCACCAAGTGCACGAACAACATCAAGCAGATCGCGCTCGCCAACATGAGCCACGAGAGCGCCCTCGGGACGTTCGTCCCGGGGGTGAGCCGGACCGGGTGCTGCTGGGGAACGTGGATGGTGCCGATCCTGCCGTACATGGAGCAGCAGGCGATGTTCAGCGGGTACACCAACTTCGGCGGGCTCGACAACACCGGCCTGCGGTACGCCGCCGGGGCGAACCTGACGAACGTCTCCAGCAAGCAGCTCGCCACCTTCACGTGCCCGAGCGACCAGCCGCAGGTGATCGGGACGATCACGCTGCACAACTACGTGCTGAACGCCGGGAACACGAACTTCTACCAGGTGGCCCAGCCGACCGGCTGCACCGGCGGGACGACGACCGCGGCGAGCGGGTGCGTGTCGTTCGGCGGGGCGCCGTTCGGGTGGTACGAGGACCCGGCGACGCTGGCCGCCGGCGCCGACTCGTCGCCGGTCGATTACGCGGGCGGGAATGCCGCCGCCGGGAAGTCCGGCCGGCCGCGGCGGATCACCGACATGACCGACGGGACGAGCAACACGCTGTGCGTGTCGGAGGTGATCCAGGGGCAGGGCGGCGCCGACTACCGCGGCTTCAGCTGGTGGGGCGGCGGGGCCGGGTTCACCACCTTCCAGACCCCCAACCACCGCAGCGCCCCCGACGTGATGACCGGGGCGGGGTGCGTCAACCTGACGACCGGCAACCCGCCGATGCCGTGCACGGCCACGTCCACCGCCGACCTCTCCCGGATGCAGCTGGCGCGCAGCCGGCACACCGGCGGGGTGACCGCCGCCATGTGCGACGGGAGCGTCCGGTTCGTCCGCGAGTCGGTCGACCTGGCGGCGTGGCGGTCGGCCGGCACGTCGCAGGGGGCGGAGTCGATTCCGTTGAACTGACCCGCGCCCTCCCACCTCCGTCTGCGGCGGGGTAGAATGCGGCCGACGCATGCCCCGCCTGTTCACCTTCACCGAACCCGGCGGCCATTCGGCGAACGAGGACGCCTTCGTCGCCGCGCCGCACCCGGCCGATCCCGGCTGCCGGGTCGTCTGCGTCGCCGACGGCCAGGGCGGCCGCGCCGGCGGCGCCCGCGCCGCGCGGCTGGCGTGCGACACCGCCGCCGCGCGGGCGTTGTCAACGCGCCCCGTGGAACTGACGAGTACGGATGCGTGGACGACGATCCTCGGCGCCGCCGACGACGCGGTCGCCGCCGACCCGGAAGCGGGGTTCACGACGCTCATCGGGCTCGCGGTGACGGAACGGGGGTTGGTGGGCGCGTCGGTCGGCGACAGCGCGGCGGTCTTGTGGGCGAGCGGGCGCGTGTCCGATCTCACCGCGCGTCAGTTCAAGAACCCGCCGGTCGGCAGTGGTGGCGCCGACGCCATCCCGTTCGCAGCGGGCGTGGCGGAACCGTGGCGCTTGCTGGCGATGACCGACGGCGTGTGGAAGTACGCGGGGTGGGAGACGGTTCGCGCCGCGGTCACGCAGTTGGCCGGCGCCGACCTACTCGCCGCGCTCCAGGCGGCGGCCCGGCTGCCGGGCTCCGGGACGTTCCCGGACGACTTCACAGTGGTACTGCTGGAGGCGGAGGAAGCGTGATCTACCGCATCACCGCGGCGCTGTCGGTCGGCCGGTTCCCGACCCCGGACCGGGCCGCGGACCTGCGCGCCGCCGGCGTCACGCACGTCCTCAACGTGTCCGGCCGCCCGGGGCAGGTGGCCGCCGGTACTGATGGGTTCCGCGAGGTCGCGTGGTTCCCGCTGGACGACGCGCAACGCATCCCTACCGGCACCGCACTCCACATCCTCGACGAGCTCCACCGCATGGCCGCCGAGCCCGGGGCGCACGTGTATGTCCATTGCGTGAGCGGGTGCCTCCGCGGGCCGACCACGCTCTGGCTCTACCTCGTCGCCTGCGGCCTCGCCCCGGACGCGGCGCGGGCGCTGATCGAGGAGCGCTCGCCGGGCGCCAACCCCGGACCCGAGCGGATGGTCGGCCCCGACCTGATTCTCGCCGTGCGGCGTCACGGGCAGGCGCACTTCCTGCCGCTGCCGCGGGCCGACGTGGTCGCTCCCGTCGCGGTCGCCCCATGAGCACGCCCGTCGCGTACCTGAACGGCCGCTTCGCCCCGTTCGTCGACGCCGGCCTGCCGCTGCACGACGCCGGGTTCGTGTCGGGGGCGACGGTGGTCGATAACGCCCGCACCTACGACCGCAAGCTCTTCCGCTGGGCCGACCACCTCGCCCGCTTCCGCCGCGACTGCGCGGACTGCTACGTCCCCCTCGCGGCGACCGACGCCGAACTCACGGCGGTCGCGCACGAGCTCGTCGCACGGAACGGCGCGCTGCTGCCGCCGGACGGCGAGTTGCAGGTGGTGACGTTCGCCACGCCCGGCCCGCTCGGGTTCTACGTCGGCGAGCCGGCGAACGGCCCGCCGACGCTCGGCATGGCGACGTACCCGGTGCCGGCACGGTACGCTCGCTTCGCGGAAGGGGGCGTGGTGCTGGCGGTGGCGGGGAGTCAGGGGTCGGACAGCTGGAAGCAACTGCTCCTGCCGCGGGTGAAGCACCGCAGCCGGATGCACTGGCACGTCGCCGAGCGCGTGATCAACGACCCGGGGAGCCCGTGCCACCGGCCTGGGGCGGTACCGGTGGTGGTGACGGAGCAGGGCGTCGGCGACACGCCGATCGGCGGCATCCTGGTGGCGGCCGGCGATAAGGTCTATTTCCCGCGGGAGGGGACGGTTCAGGAGAGCATCACGCTGAAGGTGGTGGCAGAGCTGTGCGAGCAGCTCGGCATCCGCACTCGCCCCCTGCCGCAGATGCCGCTGGAGCACTTCGCCGTGCCGAACCCGGGGAAGAGCGAGGCGCCGCTTGCCCGCCGGGCGACGGAGCTGATCCTGTGCGGCACCGGGTTCGGGCTGGCCGGGGTGCGCGAGTTCGCGCTGCTGACGCACCTGTCGCGGGAGTACCCGGTGCCGGGGCCGGTGCTGACGCGGCTGCGGGCGGCGTGGGCGGAGGAAGTGGGCGAACGGCCGGCGTGAGCCGGTTGGTCGTTGGCACTATCACCCGAGCGAGCAAGCCGGGTGACCGGTCGCAGTCCCAGGCATACGTACCAACGACCAGCCGGCTCACGCCGGCCGTTCGCCCGGACCCGCGCTCACTCCGCGCTCTTCGCCGCCCGACGGCCGAACAGCGACAGCCCGCGCCCCTGTTCCGCCTCGCGGAACAGCACGGCCTCGCGGCGGAACTGGACCACCGCCGCCCACAGCGCCAGCCCGATGCACGCCGACATCGACAGCACCACCGCCGGGACGTGCTGCCACGGGAACGGGTCCGGCCGCACCGATAAGAGCCGCTGCTGCACCAGCAGCGCGTTCGTGATCGGCACCCAGCTCATCCGCCCGTCGAGTTCGATCCCGGGCGCCATGCTCCAGTACGCCAACGGCAGCACCAGGAAGAACATCGGTACCATGTAGTAGTTCCCCTCCTTGGTGCTGCGCGCGAACACGCCGAGGGTGATGCACCCCGCCGCCAACAGCAGTGCCACCGGCAGCGCTGCGATCACGCAGGCCGCCAGCCCGGCCAGCGACAGGAGCGGGTACGGGAACAGCACCTGCGCCACGCCGACGGCGATCACCATGAGGAGCACGTTCCACACCGCCGTGCCGAACGCCAGCCCCGCCACCGCCAGGAACTTCCCGGCCACGATCTCGGTCCGCTCGGCCGGGCTGATGAGGAGCGTCTCCATCGTGCCGCGCTCCTTCTCGCCGGCGGTCATGTCGATGGCCGGATAAATGGCGCCGGTCAGCACCCACATGGTCAGGAGGAGCGGGATTACCTTCACGAGCACGTCGCGGAGCTCGTCGGCGAGCTTCCTGTCGATCGGCTTGTCGGACTGCGGGTCGCGCACGTCCACCGGGGAGTCGAAGTCGGCGGGGAGGTTGTGGCGGGCGAAGCGGGCGGTCTTCACCGCGTCGGTCCACTTCCGCAGCACCCCCATGACGCGGCGGACGGCGAGCTTCGAGTTCTCCTCGCCCTCGCGCCCGAGCACCCGCACCACCGGCCGCTCGCCGCGCTCCAGCCGGTCGGCGAACCCGGGCTCGACCACCACCACCACGTCCACCTCGCGCGCCGCCAGCAGGTCGGCGAGCGCGGCGTCGGAAACCGGCGCGAGGCGCGTGACGGTGAGTCGGCCGGCGACGGCCTCGGGGTCTTCGGGCGTGTCGGGGGTGACGAGCGAGTCCGGGAAGCGGTCGTTCACCAACAGCGGCGGGTACGGGTGCGGGCCGGGCCGCCCGGGCTGCGGCAGGTTCTCCGCGCCGGCCACGCCGACCACGAGCTGCTTCCCCTTGAGCATCGACACGAAGACCGTGCCGACGCCGACGAACAGGGGGTACATGAGGACCGGCAGGCCGAGGATGAGGAACATCGTCCGCCGGTCGCGGAGCTGGTCCCGGGCCTCGCGGACGGCGATCAGGCGGACGACGGCCCGGCGCATGGTGCCCTCGCGGGAGCGGTCAGACCGGGGGAGTGTACGGCGGCGGCCGGAATCGCCCACGGTCCGGGCGGCGTGTAACGGGTCGGTCACGGCGGCGCCGGGCCGCGCGCCCGGCCTTGACCGGGGCGTCGTTCCGGGGACAATGAGAATTCCCGCCCACCAGGGTCCGCGCGATGCCGGACGCACCCCAGAACTGCTGTCGCGACTGCGGTTACGTGTGGTACCCGTACGGGACGCGCCGGTCGCCGCGCTGCCCCGGCTGCGGCAGCCCTCGCGTCGAGGTCGCGCTGTCGCTCGACGACGCGCCCGCCGCCACACCGCCCCCGCCGCGCCCCGCGTCCGCGCCGTCACGCCCGCTACCCCCGCCACCCGCGCCGCGCCGGGCGAGTCGCCCCGAACCCGTCCCCCGCGCCGCCGCGCCAGCGCCACCGCATCCGCAGCCCGCGCCCTGGCCGGCGAGCCCCGGACCCGTACCCCACGCTCGCGCAGCACCCGCTGAGTCGCCTCCGCCCCGGCGCGAGCCCCCCGCGGCGGCGGGTTCGGCCCTCCCCGTCCTGCTCGGTCTCGGGTTCATCGGGATGATGGTGCTGGCCGGCGGCGGGTTGACGGCGTTCCTCCTGTGGGGACGCCCGGGACCGGCCCGACCAGTCGAGCAGGCCGCCGCACCGGCGCCGGCGGTTCCGGTCGCGGCGCCGCCGGCACCAGTGCCCGCACCCTCTCCGGCGCCCGTGCCGACACCGACCCCCGTGCGGGATAAGGGCGTCATCGCCCCCGAGTTGCCGGACAAGTCGCCGCGCGAACCGGTCCGGCCGGCGCCGCCGGTCGTCGAGCCGGACCCGGCCGGCGTCGATCCGCCCAAGCCGCTGCGGCCGAAGGAGCCGGACCCGCAGCCCGTGCCCGTCACACCGGCGCTGACGCCGAAGGCGCGGCCGCCACACCCGTTCCCGCCGCCCAAGGAGGCGGAGTGGGTGTCGCCGTGGGAGAAGACCGGCGATGTCCGCGTTCGCGTCTGCGGCGCCGGCCTCTCGAAGGTGCCACTCGAACGACGCAAGACCCCGATCCTCTCCCCGGAGCCGTACTTCGTGGTCTGGGTCGAGATCGAGAACGTCTCTATGACCGCCCGCCGGTACAACCGGTGGCAGCCGGTGACGACCGGCGAGTGTACGCTGCGGTACGCGAGCGGGGCGGCGCTTCCGTACGCGATCCTCCCGCCCGACACCGGCCGCGAGTGGTTCTCCGAGTTCAGCCAGCCGATCCCGCCCGGCGGGCCGCCGCTCCTGGAGTCGCTCGTCTTCTCCCGCCCCGACAGGAACGCGGAAGGCGCCATGACGCTGACGCTCGATGCCACCCGGGTCGGCGCGACCGGCCGATTCACGCTCGCCATCCCACACAACGTCTGGGCACGCCCCTGACGCGAAAAAGCGTTCACCCCACTGAGGCGACCGACTGATGGCGTTCATCCTGCCGCCGCCGGACCACCCGTCGCGGGCCGTTGCCGCCCTGCCGGTGCGGCTCGGCGCGCTCGGGCGGGCGCGCCGCCGCGCCGCCGCCGGGGCCGCCGGGTTCGCGCTCGTCGGCACCGCCGCCGCGGTGCTTGCCGTGGTCGGCGCCGCCGACGCCCGCTGGCACCTGCCGCCGCTCGCCCGCGGGGTCGCGCTCGTCGCCGTGCTCGTCGCGTGCGGGATTCTGGTCCGCCGCCTCGCCGCCGCCGTCCGCCTTCCGGCCGACCCGCTCGCGGTCGCGCTCGTGCTGGAGCACCGGTTCCCGCCGCTCAACGACTCGCTCGCCTCGGCCGTCACGTTCCTGGGAGAGGACGAGGACGACGCCCGCGGCGTGTCGCCCCGCTTCCGCCGCGCCGCCGTCCGCCGCGCCGAACGATTGAGCGAGCGATACGAGTTCTCGCGCATCGTGCCGCGGGGGCGCTGCCTGAAGGCGCTCGCCTTCTGCGCCGGCGCGCTCCTGGTCGCGCTCCCCGCGGCGCTGCTCGACACCGGCCGCGCCGCGACCGCCGCCGTCCGCCTCGCCGACCCGTTCGGCCCGCACCCGTGGCCGGCCCGCACCCGCATCGAACTCGTCGCCCCGAAGGCGTTCCCGGCGCGGCTTCCGAAGGCGGACACGTTCGAACTCCAGTTCGTCGTCCGCGGGGTGCTCCCGGACCGCGCGACGGTGCTGTTCCGCCTCCACTCCGGCGAGGAGTTCGAGGAGGCGTACCCGCTCACCCCCGCCGACCCGCGCACGCCCGGTTCCGTCCCGGCCGGCGTGAGCCCGGCCGGCCCGCTCGCCGTGGTGGCCGCCCGGCTCGAACCGGCGCGGCTGAACCAGAACTTCGACTTCCGCGTGCTCGCCAACGACGCCGACACCGGCTGGCAGGCGGTCGCCGTGGTGCCGCCGCCGCGGCTCGTCCCGCTCGACGGCCGGGCGTCGCCGCAGTTGCACGTCACGCCGCCGGCGTACACCCGCCAGTTGCCGGCCGACCTGCCCGACGGCGCCGGGGTGATCGAGGTGCCCGCCGGCACGACGATCCAGCTCCGCGCCGCCGCCGACGTGCCCCTCGCCCGCGCCGTACTGGCGTACCAGGGCGACCGGTCGGCGGTCGAGCGCGCCGCCCCGTTCGCCCCGCTCGGCCACGCCGACCCGCTCGCCGCGACCGGTGCTGGGCTGCTGGCGGGGGCGATCGGCGCCGACGTGCCGCTGGAACTGTCCGGCGACGCGAAGGTGATGTACGCCGGGTTCACGCCGGCGTTCTCGGGGATGTACGCGATCCGCCTCACCGACCCGACCGGGCTGACCGGCGTGCGGCTCGTCGAAATCCGCCTCACGCCCGACCCGGCGCCGGCGGTCAGCCTGCTCCGCCCGGCCGTCGGCCGCGACCCCGGGCTGGTCGTGCCGACGGCCACCGTCCCGGTCGAGGTGTCGGCCACCGACCGCGTCTACGGGCTGCGGCGGGCGTTCCTCGAGTACCGCGTCGGCGCACAGGGCCGGATCCGCACGATCCCGCTGGCCGACCTGCGACCGACGGCGCGGGCCCTGCCCGGGGTCGTCGGCCCGGCCGCCGCCGGCGGGCCGCCTCAGCCGCCACTCTTCGACGCCGCGTTCGCCCTGCCGGTGGCGTCGCTCCGCCGCGACGACGGCACGCCGGTCCGCGACGGCGACGTGGTGTTCATCCGCGCCGCGGCCGACGACTGGGACGACGTGACGGTCATCAAAGACCCGGGGCGGAGCGGCGAGTTCGAACTCCGCGTCGCCTCGCGCGAGGCGGTCGAGGCGGTGATCCAGCGCGAGCTGTCGGCGCTGCGGCCGGAACTGCAGCGCGTCCGCGGGCAGCAGGGCGAGGCGACCGCCAAGGCCGCGGTGACGCCGCAGGCCGACGGCGCGCTGGCGCCGGCCGACCGCGAGAAGCTGCTCGCCGCCGAGTCCGCGCAGGGGCAGGTGCGGGCGCGCGTGACCGACCCGCGGGCCGGGCTGCGGGCGAAGGCCGACGCGCTCCGCGAACTCGCCCGCGCCAACGACCTGCCGAAGTCGCCGACGACCGACCGGCTGGCCACCGTGGCCGACGAGCTCGGCCGCACCGCCGACCGCGACCTCGCCGCCGTCGAGCCGCTGCTCGCCGACGCCCGGCAGAAGGGCGCGGCGCCCGGCGAGCCGGCACCCGCGTCTCAGCCGCTCGCCCGCGCCGCCCGCCACCAGAAGGCCGTCGAGGACGGTCTCACGAATCTCATCGACGTCCTCTCCCGCTGGGGCGGTGCCGCCGAGTTGCGCGGCGACGCGCGGCTCCTGAAGGACGCCGTCCTGCGCGAGGCCGACGCCGCCGACCAGCTCCCCGAGCGCGTCCCGCCGGGGAAGGCGGCCGACGCGCTGACGCCCGAGCAGAAGGCCGAACTCGACCGCGCCGCCGCCCGCCTCGACCGCACCGCCGACCAGGCGGGCACGCTCCTCGGCAAGGCCCGCAACCTCGCGGCCGAGAAGGACGAGGCGGCGGCGAAGGACCGCGCCGCGGCCGAGGCGAAGCTGAAGGAGGCCGACGGGCTCGCGGCGAAGGCCGGGATGCTGCCGCCGGGGGGCGCGGAGCGCGGGGCCCTGGCGGCGAAGGCCGAACAGATGCGGGCCGACGCCGCCGACGCGAAGGGGACCGCCGACCGCACCGCCGCCGAGGCCGAGGCGATCCGCCGTGCCGTCGAGGCGGCGGGCGGGCAGGCGCTGCCCGACGAGCTGCGGCAGGCGGCGGCCGCGGCGCGCGAGAACCGCCAGGGCGAGGCGGCGGCGAAGGATCGGTCCGCGGCGGCGCGGCTCGACCGGCTCGCGGCCGGGCTCGCCGAGCAGCCGACCGAGACCGTCCCCGAACTCGCCCGCCGCCAGCGCCGCGCCGCCGACCAGGCCGACGCGACGGCGGCGGCGCAGGACGACCTCCGCCGCCGCAGCGCCGAGGCCGCCCGCATCCCGGACGCCGAGAAGCGCGAGGCCGAACTCCGCCGCCTCGCCCCCGAGCAGCAGAAGCTCGTGGAGCAGACGCGCGAACTGGTCCAGCGCCTCACCCGCGACCGGGCCGACGAGGCGGCGAAGGACGCGCGGGCGGCGCTCGACCGGGCGGAAGCCGCCCGCGACGCACTGGAGAACGGCGCCGACCCGAGCGCCGACCAGCGCGCCGCCGTCGAGCGGCTCGACGACGCCCGCGACCGGGTCGACCGCCAGACCACCCGCGCCGAGGAGCAGCTGACCGACGAGACGCGCCGCAAGCTGGCCGCGCAGGTGACGGCGCTGCTCGACCGCCAGAAGGCCGCGGTGGCCGAGGCCGGGCGCGTGCAGGAGGCGGTGGCGAAGGGGAAGCAGTGGAGCCGCCCGCTGCTGAAGAGCTATTCGGACCTGGAGGACGTGGAGCGGGCGGTCGCCGGCGAGGTGCGCGGGTTCGCCGACCGCGAGTTCGCCAAACTCGCCGTGTTCAACCAGGTCGTGACCGACGCCGCCGACGCGATGGAGAAGGCCGCCGACCGCGCCAAGGCGCGCCGCCAGGACGCGATCGACGCCGACCCCGACACCGCGTTCGACCCCGAGCTGGAGAAGGGGAACCACGACCGCGTGGCGCGGCCGATGGGCCTCGCCGTCCGCCGGCTCGAACAGGTGCTGGAAGCGTTGAAGGAAGACCAGCCCCGCACCGCCCGCGCGCCGATGCCGATGGGCGCACCGCCGATGCCCGGCGGGACGGGCGACCCGATGCCGATGGAGAACCGAAACGCCGACGCGATCCCGCCGCTGGCGCAGCTGCGGGCGCTGCGGGCACTCCAGGCGGAGTTGAACGAGCGCACCGCGGCGTTCGCCCGCGCCAACCCGGACCCGCAAATGCTGTCGGACGACGCCCGCGAGGAACTGGCCGAGATCGAGGCCGCGCAGCGCCGCCTCGCCGAGCTGTTCCAGGGGCTCGCCCGCGAGTTCCAGCCGCCCGCCGAGGAGACGCCGTGACCCGTCCCGCCGCGCTGTTCGTGCTCGCCTCGCTGGCCGTGCCCGCCGTCGCCGCCGACCCGCTCCCGGTCGCCCCGCCGCCGCGCGAGGTCCGGCCGGACGGGTCGCGCGACCCGGCGCCCGGCGACGCGAAGGCGGAAGACCCGGCCGAGGTCGTCAACCGCATCATCGCCAACGCCAAACTGGCCAGCGACAAGCTCGCCATGACCGACGCCGGCGAGGGCACGCGCGTCACGCAGTCCACCATCCTCAAGGACATCGACAAGCTCCTCGACCCGCCCGACTCACCGCCCAAAGGCGGCGGCGATTCGAGCGACATGAACAAGCAGGACAAGAACGACGGCAAGGGCGAGGGCAAGGGCGACCAGAAGGACTCGGGCAAGGGCAGCGACGCGAAGGGCCAGCAGGGGAACGACCCGAAAGGGCAGCAGGGGAACGACCCGAAGGGCGGCATGAACCCCGGCAAGGGCGGGACGGACAAGGAGGGCGGCAAGGGCGGGAACGACCCGAAGGGGGGCATGAACCCGGGCGGCACGGCTCCCGGCGGCGGCGAGAAGGACGGGCAAGCGAACGCCGGCCGCCGGCCGCGCATGGGTCAGCCGAAGGGCGGGAAGGAGTCCGGCGGCTCGGCGAGCGCCGGCCCGAAGAACGATCAGCCGCCGACGGGGAAGGCGCCGAGCACCTCGGTGGCGAAGGGCGACCCGAAGACCCCGCCGAACGCCGGCGGCGCGATCGACGGCAAGACCGACCGACCGCCCCCGCCGCTGAGTGCCCCGCTGCCCCTCGCGGACGAGGTGGCGAAGGAGGTGTGGGGGCACCTGCCGGAAGGGCTGCGGCAGCAGATGTCGCAGTACTACCGCGAGGAGTTCATGCCGCGCTACGCCGGGCTGCTGCGGCAGTATTACTCGTCGCTCGCCAACACGCCGAACGGCTCGCCCGCGCCGCCGCCGGCCCCGCCGCGCTAGCCGTACACTGCCGGGATGAACCGGCCCGCCGTCCTGTATTCCGCCCTCGTCGTCGGCTTCCTGCTCGTGCGGGCGGGGCTGTTCGCGGTCACCACCGCGGGCGAGTACCGCCTGTTCCGCGACTACGGCGAGGCGGCGCGGTCCGCCCCGCTCGCCAATCTCTACCACACCCGCGACGTCGAGTACCCGCACCTCGCCGTCCTGTTCGGGACGGCGCCGGCTTGGCTCGCCGACCGGCTCCCCGCGTGGGCGCCGGCGCTCGTCAGCCTCCGGCCGAACAAGTTCGAGCCGCCGTACACCGACGACTCACCCGCCGAGCGCGTCGCCGGCGACCGCTACGAGGTCGCGCTCGGGCTCGTGCTGTTCGCGGTCGATGCCGCGTCGCTCGCGCTGGTGTGGCTCGTCGCCCGGCGCGTCTACCCGCACGAAACCGCGCTCGCCCGCGCCGGCCGGCTCGCGCTGTATGTCGTCGCCACGAGTACCGTCGGGCTCATCTACTACGACCGGCAGGACCCGGTGGTCGGGCTCGTGGCGCTGCTGGCGGTGTGGGCGCTGGCGGAGGGGCGGCCGCGGGCCGGGTACGCGGTGCTGGCGGCGGGGGCGGCGTACAAGCTCGTGCCGGCGCTCCTCCTGCCCGTGTGGGTGTTCGCCGCCGCCACAGCACGGTCCGGCCGCTTCGGATGGAATGTGGTGAAGGAGGCGGCCATCGCCGGCGCGATCCTCGCCGCGTGGCCGGCGCTCACCTACGTGTTCGGCGGCGGGGACCGCGGGTTCGTGTTCCTGACCTATCACTCCGCCCGCGGCTTGCAGCTCGAGGCGCCGGTCGCGTGGCCGGTGTTCCTGCTCGACCCGGCGGCGCGCGTCGGCCACGGGTTCGGCAGCTACAACGTGACCGGCGGCCTGGCCGACCGTGTCGCCGCGGCGGCGAAGTGGCTGATGCTGCTGGCGCTGCCGGTGACGGTCGGCGCCGCGGCGCGCGGGTTCTGGCGGGCGCACACGATCCGAGCAGCCAACATCCTGCCGACCCTCATCCCACACGTCGTCGCGTCCGCGCTGCTCGTGTGGCTCGGGTTCATCGCCGCGAACAAGGTGGGGTCGCCGCAGTACCTCCACTGGGTACTGCCGCTCGTCGCGCTCCTGCCGCTGCGCACCTGGGGCGAGCGCGGCTGGGGCGCACTGCTGCTCGCCGCCGGCGGGCTCACCACGCTGGTGTTCCCGTGTACCTACCCGCTCGTCCGCGGGCCGCAGCTGCCGACCGACCCGGTGACGTGGGGCGGGCCGTCGGCCCTCACCCTGTTCCTTCTCGCCGCGCGATCGGTTACCCTCGTCGCTGCCGCGGTCTGGCTCGGGCGCGTCGTCTGGCGCGCCGCCGCGGTCCCGCCGGCTCCCCCCACTTCGGAGGCCCGCCCGTGACCCCTGTCGCCCTCCTCGCCGTGGCCGTCGCCGCCCCCACCGACTTCCCCGCACCCGCCCCCACCACGGCCGACGAGCCGGTGGCGAAGGCGTTCTCGCCCGCGAAGGCCGCCGAATACCTCGACGGCGTCGGCGTCGGCTGGACGCGCGAGCGGAAGTGCATCACCTGCCACACCAACCTGCCGTACCTCCTCGCCCGCCCGTACCTCCCCGGCGACGCCGGCGTGAAGGAGGTCCGCAAGTTCCTCGAAGCCGACGTGGCGGCGTGGGCCGCCGGCGGCAAGCCGCGCGGGCCGGCGTACGTGGTGGCGACCGCGCTCGGCCTCGCCGCGACCGACGCGCACGCCGGCAAGCTCACGCCGGCGACGCGCGCCGCCCTCGACCGGATGTGGGCGGAGCAGCGCCCCGACGGCGCCTGGAACTGGCTGAAGTGCGACTGGCCGCCGATGGAGCACGACGACTACTACGGCGCTACGCTCGCCGTGCTCGCGGCCGGGGTCGCGCCGGAGGGCTACGCGAAGTCGGACGCGGCGAAGGCAGGGCTGGAGAAGCTCCGCGGCTACCTCACGAAGACCGCCGCGCCCGACCTGCACCACAAGGCGATGCTCCTGTGGGCCTCGACGAAGGTGGACGGCCTGCTCGCGCCCGACCGGCAGAAGGCGATCGTCGCGGAGTTGAGGTCCGCGCAGCGGGCGGACGGCGGGTGGTGCCTGCCGTCGCTCGGCGCGTACAAGCGGCGCGACGAGGCAAAGACGCCGAACGACCCGGCCGCGCCGAGCGACGGCTACGCGACCGGGTTCGCGGTGTACGTGCTGCGTCAGGCCGGCGTGCCGGCGACCGACCTCGCGGTGGCGCGCGGCGCGACGTGGCTGCGCTCCAACCAGCGCGCGAGTGGTCGGTGGTACACGCGGAGTTTGAGCACCGACCGGGCGCACTACATCACCAACGCCGGGTCGGCGTTCGCGGTGCTGGCGCTGGCGGCGTGCGGCGAGATGACCGGCGGGGAGTGACGATGACGAGTGTGTGCGTGTTCTGCGGGTCGGCGGGCGGCGCCGACCCGGCGTTCGCGGCGGCCGCGCGGGAGGTCGGCACCGAGCTCGCCCGCCGCGGCCTCACGCTGGTGTACGGCGGCGGGCGTGTCGGGCTCATGGGCGAGGTCGCTACTGCGGCGCTCGCCGCCGGCGGGACCGTGGTCGGCGTCATCCCGCGGGCGCTCAGCGGGAAGGAGATCGCCTTCGCCGAGGTGACCGAGCTAGTCGTCGTGGAGTCGATGCACGCCCGCAAGGCGCTGATGGCCGACCGCGCGGGCGCCTTCGTCGCGCTCCCCGGCGGGTTCGGCACGCTCGACGAACTGTTCGAGATCCTCACCTGGGCTCAGCTCCACATTCACCAGAAGCCGGTCGCGCTGCTCAACGTCGCCGGGTTCTTCACCCCGCTGCTCGCGTGGCTCGATCAGGTCGTCGCGGCGGGACTGTTGAAGCCGAAGCACCGCGAGCTGATCCTCGTCGCCGACACGGTGCCGGAGCTGCTCGACCGCCTCGCCGCGTACACCCCGCCGCCGGCCGTGCGGAAGTGGGACGACCCGCCCCCGCCGCCCTGACCCGACCGCTACAATCTCCGCACCCCACGGAGAGTCGTCGCATGTCCGCCCCGCTCGGTTTCGCGCTCGTCGGCTGCGGGATGATCGCCCGGTTCCACGCCCGCGCCCTCGCCGAAATCCCCGGCGCCCGCGTCGCCGGTCTCGTCAGCCGGACGCCGGCCAATGCGCAGGCGCTGCTCACCGAGACCGGCACGCCGCCGTGCCCCGTCTTCGCCACGGTTGAAGACGCCGTGAAGGCGCCGGGCGTCGATGTCGTGGTCATCACCACGCCGAGCGGGGCGCACCTGGAGCCGGCGCTGGCCGCGGCGGCGGCGGGGAAGCACGTCGTCGTCGAGAAGCCGCTGGAGATCACCGGCCCGCGCTGCGAGCGGATCATCGAGGCGTGCGACAAGCACTCGGTCAAACTCTGCACGATCTTCCCGAGCCGGTTCGCCGACTCGAACATGACGCTCAAGGCGGCGGTCGACGCGGGCAAGTTCGGGCGGCTCACGCTCGGCGAGGCGGCGAACAAGTGGTGGCGCAGCCAGGCGTACTACGACGACGGCGGGTGGAAGGGGACGCAGGCGCTCGACGGCGGCGGGGCGCTGATGAACCAGGCGATCCACAACGTGGACCTGCTCCTGTGGCTGATGGGGCCGGCGGCGAGCGTGTGCGGCCTCACCGCCACCCTCGCGCACGAGCGCATCGAGGTCGAGGACACGGCCGTCGCCGCCATCCGGTTCCAGAACGGCGCGCTCGGCGTGCTCACGGCGACGACGAGCGTCCACCCCGGCTACCCGAAGCAGGTCGCGGTCCACGGCGACAAGGGCTCGGCGGTGATCGAGCAGGAGGACGTGTTGAAGTGGGACTTCACGCCGGCGACGCCGGACGACGCGGCGGTGAAGGAGCGGTTCGCGGCGAAGGTGGGGGCCAGCGGCGGGGCGGCGGACCCGAAGGCGATCAGCCACGAGGGGCACCGCCGTCAGCTCGCCGACTTCGTCGCCGCGATCCGCGAGAACCGCGCCCCGAAGGTGGACGGGCGCGAGGGGAAGCGGGCGGTGGACTTGATCTGTGCAGTCTACGAGAGCAACCGGACCGGGCGCGTGATTCATCTCTGACCGGAATCCGACAGGTGCGGCCGGTCCGCGGTTCTCGCCGCCCGTGAACTTGGTCCATTTCTCCGGGCCGCGGCGTTACGCCGCGGCCTGAATCTTAGCGGACGGGCGCGCTTACCCCGGCTCTCGTGCCCCGATCCGGGGTTTTTCCGGCCGCGCGGGTTGTGCCACGCCGGTCCCGGTCCCATGTTGGAGTGCTTGCCCCCTACCCGCCGGTCCCGATATGCGTTCTTCCCTGGCCGACGCCCACCGGGGCCACACCCACCACCCGAGCGATACCCACGAGGGGTCGTCGGTGGAGTTGCCCCTGTCGCCGGCGTACGCGCTCCTCACCTGGCTCCTCGACACGCTCATCGTCCTCCCCGAGGAGTGGGACGAACTGCCCCCGCACGACCGTGAACAGGCCACCCAGCTCGCCACCACCGACGCCCTGCTCGACCGGCTCGTCGCCCGCCACCTGCTCACCGGGTACCAGGCCGACGCCGTCCGCTCCGGCCGCGGTGCGGAACTGGTGCTCGGCCACTACCGGGTGCTCGACCTGCTCGGCCAGGGCGGGATGGGGACGGTGTACCGGGCCGAGCACCTCCAGCTCCGCCGGCAGGTGGCGCTCAAGGTGATGGCCCGCGCCGTCGAGGGAAACCCGCGGCTGCTCCACCGGTTCTACGCCGAGGCCCGGGCGGTCGCGCGGCTCCAGCACCCGAACATCATCACCTGCTTCGACGCCGGCCTTGCCGACCGCACCGGCCCGGGCGGGCAGGCGCGCGACTACTTCGTCATGGAGTTCTGCCCCGGGCAGGATCTGTACGCGCTGATCCGCGAGAAGGGGCCGCTCACCCCGCACCGGGCGTGCGACCTGTTCCGTCAGATCGCCGAGGCTCTCGCCGAGGCGCACAAGCACGGGCTCGTCCACCGCGACATCAAGCCGTCGAACGTGCTGGTCACGCCCGACTGGCAGGCGAAGGTGCTCGACTTCGGCCTCGCCCGGCTGCCGAACCGGAACGTCACCGAGGCCGGCACGCTCCTCGGTACGGTCGGGTACATGGCCCCCGAGCAGGCCCGCGACCCGCACGCGGTGGACGCCCGGGCCGACCTGTGGAGCCTCGGGGCGACGCTGTACTGGGCGCTCACCGGGCGCGAGCCGTACCCGGAGACCGGCAACCCGGTCCGCGACCTGCACCGCCGGTTCAGCACGTCCCCGGACCCGGTCCGCACGGTCCGCCCGGAGGTGCCGGCCGAGGTCAGCGAGCTCGTCGCCAGGCTGATGGACAACGACCCGGACCAGCGGTTCCCGTCGGCCCGGACGGTGGCGGTGGCGCTCACCGGGTTCACCCACTGGCTCCCGTCCGTGCCGGCGATCGCGGCGGCGGCCGCGGTGGCGCGGAGCGGCAAGGAGCGGGTGCTGATCGTGGACGACGAGCCGTCGCTGCGGCGGTGGATGACGGCCGTGCTGAAGGGCCAGTACGAGGTTCGTGAGGCCGGCGACGCCGAGTCCGCGCTGGCCGACATCGCCCGCCACCCGCCGGACGTGGTCGTGGCCGACGTGAACCTCCCGGGGCTGAGCGGCCCGGAGCTGATTGCCAAGATCCGCTCCGCCATCCCCGACCCGGAGGCGGTGAAAATCCTGCTCGTGTCCGGCGCGCTGCCGACCGAGGCGCTCGGCGGGCTGGCCGTCGAGGGGGCGGACGACTTCCTGTCGAAGCCGTTCAGCTCGCCCGACTTCCTCTCCCGCATCCGGTCGTTGGTCCTCCGCCGCGACGCCCGCGGCGGCGGCGGCCCGGGGACCGGGGTGGCGTCGTCCCAGCGGGCGACGGCGGTCATGTCGCGCCCGGCCGACCGCACCCCGCCGCCCCCGGCCCGCCCGGCGGCGACGGCCGAGGCGCTGGCGTTCACCGTATCGCGGCTGCTGACCGAGACGAACCTCGCCGCCGACGGGCACTGGAGCCGGACCGGCCGGTACGTCCGGGCGCTGTGCAGCGCCGCCGGCGGCGACGGCGAGTACGCCCGGCTGAAGGACCCGACCTACGTGGACCTGCTCACTGCCGTCGCCCCGGTGTACGACGTGGGGCTCCTGGCGGTGCCGCGGAACGTGCTGATGAAGCCGGACAAACTGGACGAGGACGAGCGGAGCGTGGTGCAGACGCACACCACGGCCGGGAGCGAGGTGCTGATGGCGGTGGCCGGGCGGTTCGCGGCCGACGTGCCGAGCCTGCCGCTGGCGGCCGAGGTCGCCCGCAGCCACCACGAGCGGTGGGACGGGTCCGGCTACCCGGACTGCCTCACGGGACAGGAGATCCCGCTGTCGGCGCGGGTGGTGGCCCTGTGCGCGGTGTACGAGGCGCTGCGGAGCCGCCGCCCGCACCGCCCGCCGCTGTCCCACGGCCGGGCGGTGAAGATGATCGTGTCCGAGTGTCAGGGCCAGTTCGACCCGGTGCTCCTGGCCGCGTTCGCCGCCGCCGCCCCGCGGTTCGACCAGATCCACCAAGGCGCGTAGTTGGTTCGTCGGAGCCCGGGGCGTGAGCGGCGGGGTAGCTGTCCTAGTTATCTGCTCACGCGGAAGACCGGTGTAGCTACCCCGTCGCTCACGCCCCGGGCTCCGACGGACCATGCGGCTAGACCCGCGTCGCCGCGTCGGGTATCGTCGGTGGGACGAATCCTCGTTCCCGCCCGAGAGGACGCGACGATGACCCACGCCCAACCGGCGCCCGCGGGGTGCGTTCAGGTCGGGTCGCGGCGGTGGTTCCTGCGCGCCGGCGCCGCCGGGCTCGGCGCCCTCGCGGCGCCCGCGGCCCGCGCCACGCCGGCGAAGCGGCCCACATCGGTCATCCTGTTCTGGCTCTCCGGCGGGCTCAGCCACCTCGACTCGTGGGACCCGAAGCCCGACGCGCCCGCCGAGGTGCGCGGGCCGTTCGCTTCGGTCGCCACCCGGGTGCCCGGGGTGCGCATCTGCGAGCACCTGCCGCTGCAAGCCGCCATCATGGACCGGCTCACGCTCGTCCGCTCGGTGGACTGCAAGGCCAGTGACCACACACCGATCACCTTTCAGGCCGGTAACCCGCTCGCCCGCCGTACCAACGACGGGAACGACGGCGGCGGCTACCCGTCGATGGGGTCGGTGGCGGCGAAGTTCCGCGGGCCGAACGACCCGGCGCTGCCGGCGTTCGTCGGCCTCGCCGACAGTTGGCGGGCCGACGTGTGGGGCGCGGGCGCCCTCGGCGCCGCCTACGAGCCGGTACAGGGGACCGACCTCGCCGGCCGCGTCGCGCTGCCGCGCGGCGTGACCGTGCCGCACCTGCGCGACCGCGACGACCTGCGCCGCCGCCTCGCCGCCGCCGGCCGCGACCTCGACGCGCCCGCCGCCGGCCGACTCGACGGCGAGGCCCGGCGGGCGCTGGACATGATCGTGTCCGGCAAGGCCCAGCGGGCATTCCGGGTGGAAGAAGAGTCGGCCCGGCTGCGCGACGCCTACGGTCGAGACAGCCTCGGCGAGAAGGCGCTACTCGCGCGGCGGCTGGTCGAGGCGGGGACGACGTTCGCGCTCGTCAGCGGGGCGTGGGGCTACTTCGACCACCACGGCGACGACGTCCGCTGGGGCGGGATCGAGAAGGGGCTGCGGCCGCTCCTGCCGCGGATCGACCGCGTGATCCACACCCTCGTCACCGACCTCGAGGCCCGCGGCCTGCTCGACACGACGCTGGTGCTGATGCTCGGCGAGTTCGGCCGCGCGCCCGTCATCAACGCGAACGCGGGCCGCGACCACTGGACGAACTGCATGTCGCTGCTGGTGGCCGGCGGCGGACTGCGGTGCGGGCAGACCATCGGCGCGACCGACGCGAAGGGGTACGCGATCCGCGACGGCCGCGTCGGCCCGGCGGACCTGGCGGCGACGGTGTTCCGCCACCTCGGCATCGACCCCGACGCCCACTGGACCGACCCGCAGGGCCGCCCGATCTCGGTCGTCGCCGAGAACGGCCGACCCATCCCCGGGCTGTTCTGACGCCGGCCGTTCGCCCGGACCTCACCGCCGCCCCAGCAGCGGTTCCAGCGCTGTGGCGAACACGTCCGCTTGTCGCAAGAAACCCAGGTCGGTCGGGTGCGAGCCGTCTACCGTCCCCTCGCCGTCGGCGCCGATCAGCGCGTCGCCCGGCAGGTAGTGCAGGTTCCGGTCGCCCGCCGCTACCAGCTCGTCGAACGCCTTCTTGTTCGCCGCCCGACTGTCGGCGTTCCGCTTCGCCAGCGCCGGCAGCACCGCCGCGTTCGCGTAGGTGCGGTCCTCCACGAGCAAGATTGGCGTCGTCGGCTTCGCCGCCCGCAGCGCCTTCACGAACGGCACCGTCCGCTCCGCTACTTGCGCCGCGGTCAGGTTCGGGAGGCAGTCGAGGACGTACACGGCGGCGTCGAGCTCGCCGAGCAGTGCGGCCATGTCCGGGTCGAGTGTGCCGTTGCCGGAGAAGCCGAGGTTGACGACCGGGCGGTCGAAGCGGCGGCCCAGGATCGCGGTGTGGACCATCCCCGGCCGCGACGCGCACCCGCCCTGTGTGATCGACGTGCCGTAGAAGACGACCGGCGCGCGGCGGTCGGCGGGGCGGGGGTCGGCCTTCGCCACCGCGGCGCCGCCGGGCACGCCGACTTCGACCGCCGACACGCCGTTGTACAGCGGAAGGTAGAGCAGGAACTCCTTTGGTCCGGGGGCGAGGCCGGACGCGAGCTGGGCGGCGGTGGTCTGGTCGGCGGGTCGGCCGTTCGCCACCCACCGCCACCCGGCGGGTGTGCGGACGTACAGGTCGAGCCCGCTGACGCCGGTCGCCGGCATGTGCGGCATCGCCAGGTTCTTGTTCGTGACGGTCCAGCGGGCGTGGACCGTCGGCGCGGCGGTGACGAAGCGGACGCACAGCCCGGTCGAGTGCCGGCTGAGGTTCCACACCGGCGGGCGGGCGGTCTTCTCGGCCTTCGCCGGGAGCCGGTCGAACGGTGCCTTCGTGTCGGTCCAGCCCTGACCCTCGACGCCGAGCGGGCGGACGTCGAACCAGCGGATGTTGGTGGCCGGGTCGAGCTTCCCGGCGGCGCTGTCAGCCGCCGGGAGCGCGGCCGGGAGGACGAGGAGCGCGAGCGCGGCGAGGCGGGTCATAGCGGGACCGGGTTAGAGGGGTGGTGTGCATCGCCTTCCCGCTCCGCCGCAGAGCGGGGGGCGGGCAACGAGGGGGCTACTGCTTCCGCGCCACCGGCTGGCGGAAGCCGCGCTCGACCGCGTCGGTCGGGTCGGTCGAGACCGGGCCGTCGCGCCACAGCCAGCGCATCATCTCGGGCAGGATCGCGCCGCCGAACTTCTGCCCGTGGCCGTTCATCCCCCACGAGTAGCTCACGTCGTACCCCTTCTGCGTCAGCGCCTTCATCAGCCTGACGTTCTGGTGGAACCAGTCCATCCGCTCGTCGTACTGCCCGCCCTTGCGGACCCCGCGGTTGTCGTTGCGGCCGTCGCACAGGTACACGCGGAGGGGCTTCTTCTCGGCCGCCAGCACCTTGTCGGCGTAGACGTGCCCGCCGCGCAGGTTCACGAAACTGCCGACGTTGCTGAGCACCTTGCGGAAGTGGTTCGGCCGCTCCCACGCCACCGTGAATGCCGCGATCGCCCCCGAGCTCGACCCACCGATGCCGCGCTGCTCCGGGTCGTCCGAGATGCTGTAGTCCTTCTTCAGCGCCGGCAACAGCTCCTCGGTCATCACCCGCGCGTAGCGGTCGTCGAGCGAGTTGTACTCGGTCGGCCGGTTGGTATCCTTGTCGCCCCAGTTCGACGGCGTGGGCTCGGGCTGGTCGGGCCGGCGGCCGGGGTTGATGAACACCCCGAGCATGACCGGGATCTCGCGCCGGTAGATGAGGTTGTCCATGACGTTCTGGGCGCGCACGTCGCCCTTCTCGTTCTTGAACGCCTGCCCGTCCTGGAACACCATCAGCGCGGCCGGCACCTTCGGGTCGTACTGCGCGGGGACGTACACCCAGTACGTGTGCTGCGTGCCGGGGTAGGCCTGGCACGGGAGGGTGAACGGCCCCTTGATCTCGCCCTTCGGCACGCCCTCCTGCGGGAGCGAGTCGGGGCCGAGGCGGTACTGCGAGTCCGGGTTCGGCGCGGGCGCCGGCGGCTGGCCGATGGCGTGTGTGAGGGCGGCGCCGGCGAGCACGGCGAGCCCGAGCGCGGCGGCGTGGAGGAGGGGCTGGCGCATCGAACGAGTCCTCGGCGGGGGAGGTGGCCCGGCGTCAGTGTACGGTGCGGCGGACGGGGGTAGAACGCGCCACCCGAAGCGGGGCATCGACATCGGAGTTCCACAACTCGGTGACCCCAGGACCGGGCGGTACTCTCGTCCGCGGCGGCGACCCGTCGTATTGGCACCTCGAACGTAGCCGTTTCCGGCTCGTCTGTGGCCAGTCCTGCCTCGATCTCGCGAGTCGCGTGTAGCCGGGCCGAAACGCCCACGCGGCGGCCGTCGGCCGCGCGGTGAAACGCGACCGGCGGTCGCCGGTGGTTGAGGGATCGGGTTCCGGCGCGGTGCCCCAGTCGGCCGCGCGGTGCGGCGGGGGCGCCGGTGGGTCGCATGCCTACCGCGGGGGTGTGCAGCGGAGCGCTGCACCGGTCGCCCGGACGACCGCCCCCGCGGGCGCACCATCACAGTGCATGGACCGCGCGGCTTAACGGATTGGGGAATCACGGGCCGGGTGTGTGCGCCGAACCCGAAGGTCGCTACCGCGGTCCGGGCCGCGGGCAGAGTCGGTGGGGCCACACCCGACACCTCGATGTCATTATTTGGGACAAATGTTCACCAGCCAAGCCCCGAGGTGGTGAGGTGCCGTCCGGGTTGAATCGGGCAGGCAAGGCGTCGGCCCCGCCAAACGGATGCCCGACACGGGTTCACCGCCCGCTCGCCCGGCATCCCCGATGCGGGCCGGGTACTGCGGCGGCAAGTGAGAGCAGATGGTTGCGGTGTTCGACCGGTTTAGGAGTTACGCAGTTGGCCGGTTTTCGTCTTGCGCCCGGGCCGGGTCTGGGGTACGGTCTG
>VFQN01003050.1_pt1 | contig 24728 bp, 16 predicted proteins | sample 3512371 | NCBI WGS metagenome assembly VFQN01 (sample SAMN10412370, study PRJNA504923) | tailings metagenome | isolation source: Replicate 2 from Balatoc abandoned mine | place: Philippines: Itogon, Benguet | collected 2017-08-28 | reverse complement strand
CGGCTCCTGCTACTTTTCCCTGCAACGCCCCTACAAGGTTTTGGCTCCCAGAGTTTTTGATTTCTTCTGCTTTTACAGACTGAATGGCGTAGCCAAGCGCCCTTTTCTCTTGGGTTTGTCCCAATGCTGTTACTACTATTTCGCCAAGGGTATTCGCGCCTGCTACCATCACAATGTTGATAGTAGATTGGTCTTGTACGGTTATGGTTTGACTCTCCATTCCTACAAAACTAAAAATCAATTCAGAGCCTTTGGTGGTAGAGATACTATACTCTCCGTCGGCATTGGTGGTAGCTCCTATAGTCTTGCCTTTGACGACCACACTCACGCCCGGAAGGGCAGTTCCATCTTCAGCGGAGGTTACTTTGCCTTTGATAGTTAGGTTTTGCGCAATCCCTTCTAGCGAAAGAAGAAAACAAAGCAAAAAGCTTAGGTTTCGTAAACGTTGTTTCATGGTTTATGTGAATATTTGAAGTTACAATGTCGTAAAAGTAAGAATTTTGTCAAGACATGTCTATTTTACTTAGAATATTCCCCCAATATATTCCCCCAATTCAAGGGATAAAATGACGAAAAACAGTAAAAATCAATAAGTTTTGTTCCCTATTCCTGAAATAGGAGGTTGAAACGAATAAAAAAAAGGGGGAGCATATATTTACTAAATTAGGGGAGGTTAGCAAGACTTGGAAAGCCTGTTTTGTGATGTTTAAGACATTCCAAGTTTGAGGCTTGGTAGTGTATTAAACTTGGAATGTCTGTTTTTTTTGTAGAATAAGACATTCCAAGTTTGAGGCTTGGTAGTGTATTAAACTTGGAATGTCTGTTTTTTTTGTAGAATAAGACATTCCAAGTTTGAGGCTTGGTAGTGTATTAAACTTGGAATGTCTGTTTTTTTTGTAGAATAAGACATTCCAAGTTTGAAGCTTGGTAGTGTATTAAAATTGGAAGGTTTATAAAAAAAATACTGCTTCCCCAAGTGGTATTTACTTGGTGGAAGCAGTATAGAGAGAAGATGTTTTTAAATTTATTGTTTCAAGAGCCACACGTCCGAAATTTTGGACTGCTTGCGCCAATTGAGGTGTGATTCTTCGGGTTCGTCAAATGTCACGTGAAGCTTGCCATCTTGCGTGAGCGACAAAGGTACAATCCACTCTTTCACTGTTTCTGTGTTGCGGTTATAAACTATCGGCTGTAGACGATGCCCATCTACGCGAAGTAATGCCTCTCCTGAGCCTACCACTCTGATATTGTATCGTGCGCCGGGTTGGAGATTTTCGTAGACGAGTTCGGGGCATTTTTGAAACAATTGAGAAGAAAGTCTTGCTCTACTGAAACCATTGTCCCACCAAGCTACATCGGTGGCGTCGTCCGAAAACGTCCGTACACGTGTTCCTTTGGCTACACTCGATATATCGTCATAAAAACTTCCTTGGCCGGGATTTTCCCACGTACTGATGATCTTGAGACGCGCCAATTTCTCGTCTTCAGAAGTCATACTGCCAATTTTTTTGAATTCATCGGCTAGCCACCAACGGTTGTTGAGAGGGTAATCTACAAAATCAAGTACGCAGCCACGCTCGTAGCCTTTGGCTTTGTGTTTGTCTACGCTAGTTTGAAGGCCAATAGAAGCGTACAAATCCGCACACAGTTGCTCAATTTTTTGGCGAAGGTCTGGAGCAATATTCACCGCATCAGCTTTATTGACGGTAGCCAATGCAGCTTCCATTGTTTTGGAAATATCATTTTTAGTAATATTATTCAAAATCGCATTGGCTTGTTTTTCAAGAGACTGTTCATAAATCAACCGCCGCCGCGTGTACGTGTCATAGTAAGCACGGAGGAGTAGCATTTGCCAACGCCAGTTGTTTTTGAGTGAGGGGTGGCTAGTTTCTAAATTTTTCCAAAAAGCAAAAGTAGTTTCGACTCCGCCGTTTTGGACAAGCGAACCTTTCCAGTTGTTTTCCAAAGCAGCTATACCGTCGGCTGCGGCTTCTGAGATATTTTTCCCAAAAAAGAAATTGGTATAATCGGTCAAAATCTCTCTGACTTCTAGCTGAGTATTCCAGCCTCTCATACTCCAAATTGCCTTGTTGATGTCGTCGTGACAGCCGTCAGAATACGACACAAAACCGTCCGTAAAAGGTGCATAAGTTTGATGAATTTCGGCAAAAGCATAAGGGCGAGGATTGATAGCTTCACGGCCTAGGGTGAGGGCATAGGCTTGATCCCAGCCTCGTACCGGAAATTCACAGCGAACATTGTGAGTAATATCGGGGTATTGGCGATGTTGGTATTTTTTCGGTAAACGGAAACGTGTTTCGGGCATTGGAGGGCTACTAGGGCCAGATACGACGCCCTGAAGCCAATCGGGGTTGTTTTCGGCCAAATACCGATAAAAATAGTCGGTTTGTTCGACACTAAATCCTTGTAATGAAATCCAGATTTTGGCTTTGGGATGGTATTTGACCAAAAGTTGGTGCATATCTTTCAAAAAAGGTAATACTTCACGGGGGTGATTGTCGCCAGGGTCGCCACCGGGCACAAAAATATGGTCGAGGCGAGGACATTTACGATAAAACTCTTCATGAAGGCGCAACTCAGCGGCGCGTTTTTCGTGGTCGGTTAGTTCAAACGTGACTGGCGTCCAAACCCAATAATCCATATCATATCGTTGACAAAGCTCGCCCATTTTAAGGCGCATTTCGGACGCCGGAATTTTAAAATGAGGATTGGGTTTATCATCTTCATGAAAAGGAATACCTTCGACGGCGTTGGCTCCAAAAATCGCTAATTCCCTAAAATATTGGTCGTATTGGGCTACACTCCAAGCATCGTAAGAGTTGGCAGTATGTCGGTACCCCAACTGATGCCCGCGAATAGGGTAAGTAGGAGCGGTAGCAATATCTACTTTGGTTTCTAATTGAGCCGTGCCAGCGAGCCATTGTAATTTACGCAACACCCAACCTGTTCCAAATAACACTCCACGAGCATCAGCACCGATGATCCACAGCGTACTTTCTTTGGGGGTGATTTCACTGACGATGCGGAAACCTTCGGCTTTGTATTCTGCTCCGTTTTTGTCATTTCTTGCAGGAATTGTTTTTCCCAGTAGCTCACGGTCACTAGAGAGGACAAAAGCGATGGTTAAAGTATTGGTTTTTGGCCAAGCGGTACTGGTCTTGAGGGTGAGGTTGGTGCGTTTGGCTACTTCTTCTATGAGCATCTGTGGAGCCGTTTCTTTCATAGGAGAAAGGACCGATGGAGATACCAATAGTGTAGCATTTTTAAGGCTAATGGGTTGGGCTATAGCTGCTAAGATGCTACATAATAGCACACCCAAAAACGAAAGATTGAGTTTATAAAACATAAATTGGAAAGGATTGGTAAACGTCATTGATAAACGTTGGCAGCGTTCAAAACGCTACCGACGTTGTTTTGTCACAACGCTATTGTTTAAGTTTTGGCCTTTGACTTTCACAACATATCGGTGAACGTTGGCAGCGTTCAAAACGCTGCCAACGTTGTTTTGTCACAACGCTATTGTTTAAGTTATGGTCTTTGACTTTCACAACATATCGGTGAACGTTGGCAGCGTTCAAAACGCTACCAACGTTGTTTTGTCACAACGCTATTGTTTAAGTTATGGTCTTTGACTTTCACAACGGGTTGGTAAACGTATTGGTGAACGTTGGCAGCGTTCAAAACGCTGCCAACGTTGGTTTATCTTAAGGAGTTACAAAACTATTGTCTAAGTTGTAGCCTTTGACTCTCACAACGGGTTGGGAACCTGCTTCTTTTTTAGCACATTTTACAGTTACTGTTTTGGTTTCGCCGGGTAAAAGTGACACGTAGTTGTCGCTCCAGAAAATGGGTAAAATAGCGGCTCCTTTGGCCTCTTTGGCTAATTCTAGTTCAATAAAAAACGCTACTTTGTCCGAAGGATTAGAGAGTTTGACACTGATTTCATATTCATCTCCTTGTTCTTTTATCGTTTTTTCGGCTTGCACTTTCACTTTGGCAAGCGTATTTAAAGCGGAGAAATCTGCGTATTGTTTTTGAGGGGTATAAAACCAAAAATATTGTTTCCAGTCTAATTCGTCAGTTTGAGTAGGTAGCCAATAGAAATTATCAGCTATTACCTCTCCACTGTTGTCTCTGAATTTTAGGGCTAAAAAATACACCTGTTTTTGGCCTTGTAAAGCTGGTAATTGAAGCCATTTTTGAACGGTGTTTTCGACCAAATCAAATGATTGTTTTTGTTCAAAAATCACTTTAGAGTTTTGGTCTAACAGTTTTACCTCAGCCTCATAGCCTTTGAGGGCAGTGCGGGTGTCGTTGCTTACATGAATACTACGGTGGTAATAATCATACATGATATTGATAGGCTGTGCGGCTTTTTTAGTACCATAATAAGCCCCCGTTGGCATCAGATAGTAGTCGTACAATTGCCAATAAAATTCAGGCCAAGGTGAATTGAGCATCCACTGTACCACACCTGTTGCTACGGGCCTGTTGATGACGTGCGCTTCAAACATCGGACGGATAGCCTCGTAGTTCATCAACTGTGCCTTCATCGCCAACTCCTCCAAATTGGCAGGTGTGCCATATTTGTTGTTGAGAGCTTTGAGGTATACGCCCATGGTATTGAAATCCTTCCGACCTGAGTGATAGTTCCACATCGAATTGTCGGGCGGCCACAAATCGGCCTCGGGAATCATCTTTTTGATACTTTCGATAGGCGGGATTTGAGGGCCAGGACCTACTTCAGAGTTGAAACCATAGGCACCTCCCAATTTTTTGTCTTCATACCAATATACAGGCGGGACATACTCGTAAGGCCCGTTCATTTTCATTCCTGACGAGCCTGTTAGAGTACTAACAAATGCCCCCGAGGAAACCAAGAATTGGCGGGTAGGGTCGTATTGTTTAAGGGTTTCTTGGTATCTTTTTTCTAACGAAGGCTTGGGCATCGCATCGCTACCGCCTGCCCAAGTGAAAATACTAGGGTGATTGCGAAGCCACTTAACTTGGTCGCGGAAATAGTTAGAAAGTAGGGTTTCTTCTTCAGGAGTGAGTTTTACAGCATACAAATCTACCCCTTCGTTGATAGGGAGGTTTTCATCACCGGGTTTGATTTTTAGCTCCATACCTAGATAGTCAGGCCACTCCCACTGACAACTCCAACCCACCATGAGCAGGATACCGTTTTCGTCACAAAGGTCATAAATATGATGATTGTTGCCCCAAATTCCTTCAAAACGCAACGAGTTGAGATTCATCTCTTTGACGTACCTGATTTGGGCGGCATCTTTTTCGGGCATATATCTCAAAAACAAATCATCGACCCAGCCACCGCTTTTGATAAGCACATCGCGACCATTTACTTTGTAGCCTCTTACGCCTTTGTCGTTGAGGTAAGTTTCGATTTTGCGTACTCCAAATTTGGTGCTTTGTGTGTCTTGAATCGTACCTTGGTCGGTTACTTCTAATTGCAATTGATAAAGGGCTGGTTCGCCCAAGCCATTTGGCCACCAAAGCCGTGGATTTGTGAGGTTGAGTTGGGCAAATTCTTCTGGCGTAAATTTCACTTCTTGCCGCTGATGCGGGGCAAGTTGGACTGTTTTTTTGAAGCTAATCTCTTCGATTTTTCCCGAGATTTCGACCGATTTGGCTTCGTCGCCGTGATTTTCGACTTCGGTAGTAATTGTAACGGACGCTTTTGTGAGGTCTTTGGTATCTACGTCAGGTGCTACAAAAGGCGCATGAAGAGAGACTTTGCCGGAGCGTTTGAGGCGAATGTCGCGGTAAATTCCCATAAAATGGTCGGGTGGGGTAGGAGCCCAATCCACGTATCCCATGTAGAAGTCACGTACTTTAGGCGGAAAAATTTCCACCAACAGGGTGTTTTCGCCACTTTTAGCGGCCTTTGTAATGTCCAACTCAAACTGACGAAATGCTCCAAAAAGGGTATCTTGCGTAGCGATTGGCTGACCATTTACCCAAAAATTTGCGCGATAATTGATACCTTCTATCAGTAGTTGGATTTGCTCTTTTTGGGCTTCAAAACTTTCTAAAGTAAATGTATTACGAAACCACCAAGTATTTTCAAAACGAGCACGAGGTATTTTTTCGAGGTTTTTTCCCACAAATACATCCTTGTATTCGCCTGCGTCAACAAGGGCACCTAAAACAGTAGTAGGTAAAGTAGCTTGGTACCATTTTTCGCCCGAACCGATTCCTTCAGATAAAGTTTTGGCATCGCCCGTTACTTCTTTGGAAGACGCAATCATCCACCCTTCGCGTAGGGGACGGTCTTCTATTTTGAGTTTTGAGCCGCAACTCGAAAGTGCAGCTACTATTAGTACAAGAAAAGAGAGTTTTAAAGTTGTATTAATCATAATTGATGGTGTAGGTTGTGACCCCCAAGTAAGAAATAAATTTCGTGGCTAAATCATTTAAGCCTCACTTTGTATTTTTTTGATTGCTTGTGCAAATGCCTCCATGTCTTCTTTATCTCCTAGCATAGCATGTTGTAAAATCCAAACGGCCTCTTCATTACAAGCGCGCTCAGCGACGGGGCAGTACACTTGCGTATAATCTACATCGTCTGGAATGGCATAACACATGAAATTTTTGTTTTGGAACAAAGGTTGCTTGTATAAAGGATGAGGATAGCCTCTAAAACAAGGAACTCCCTCGGCGGCGAGTCGTTCTACAAATTCAATTTTGCTTAGGTTGTTGAAATACGTTTTATCGTATTTGAAGATATAAATATGATAGCAGTGAAGGGTCTCACCTAGTCCGCGCTTGAGCGGTGTAATACCTTGTATTTGAGTGAGTAACTGATTGAGATACAGCCCGTTTTCGTCTCTAATAAGGGTTTGGCTTTCTAGGCGTTTGAGTTGGGCCGAAAGCAATACCGCCTGCATTTGGGTAATGCGATAGTTGCAGCCGGGATTGTAGTGGTCGTACCATTGTCCGCCTTCGATACGCCCCACATTGCGGAGCGAGTGCATCATAGCGTAAAGCTCGTCATCGTCGGTGACCACGATACCGCCTTCGCCAGCGGTGAGATTTTTGGAAGACTGAAAACTAAAGCTTCCTACATCGCCAATCGAACCTAGCTTTTTGCCTTTGTATTCGGCACCGTGGGCGTGAGCTGCATCTTCTATGACTCTGAGATTGTAGCGTTTGGCAATATCCATAATAGCATCCATATCGCAGGCTTGTCCACCAAAATGCACCGGAATAATGGCCTTCGTGCGAGGTGTGATAGCTGCTTCAATGGCCGCCGGAGAAATGTTATAAGTGTCGGGATCTAAGTCCACAAACACCGGTACGCAGTTAGCTTCAATGACGGTAGATGCAGTAGCAATAAACGTATAAGGTGGCACGATGACTTCGTCGCCTGGTTTTACGCCACATGCAATGAGTGCCAATCGCAAAGATACTGAGCCATTGACGCAGCTAATGGCATATTTGCTTCCGCAATAAGCGGCAAATTCTTTCTCAAATGTTTCGACCAAATCGCCACAATCGGGGTTTCCCCATTTGCCGCTTCTTACTACTTCGGCTACAGCTTCCACTTCGGTTTCGTCGAATATGGGCCAAGAAAATGTCTTTTTTACGGTTTTTTCTACTGTTTCCACAATGTGTTGCTCTAATGTTTGATAAAAGTATGTAGCTATTTGGCTTGTATGCTTTAGGGGGTAAGCAATAGGCTCTCTTTAAGATGATTGCTTCTGATCACCGAGCCTAAATCATACAAATCTATGAAACGTATATCGAAAATAAATACTAAAAAATAATACTGAATTTTTGGGTTTTTGGGCTATTGGAAGGAGCCATAGACTCAACGCCGTGATAGGAAAATAAGCCAAAATTACGCCACTAATTGCCCTAAAACATCGCTAGAAGTAGCCCATTTTTGAATTAGGTGGGTATATCAAAATAAGAAAGACTAAACCTTTAATTTATCCTTTTAAAGAATGAAAAACAAACAACTCTATTTATCCATGCTCATGGTAGGTATGTCATTGGCGACCGCTTGGGCTATTCGTGGGCAATTTGGGCACGAACATGGCGCTGCTTGGGCAGGTGCCGTGGGTGCACTTAGTATATTGGTCGTTGCCAAACGGCCCGATTGGTATGCCAAAGTTTTCGCGGCTACCTTGGCAGGTGCTTTGGGTTGGGGGTTGACGGGTTTGGCAAGCTACGGTATTTTGGTAGGTTATGGTCGGGGCAACGATTTTGTCAATGTGTATTATGGCCTACTGACCTTGTTTGTAATAGGAGGTTTGTATGGATATGTAGGAGGAGGTCTGTTTGGCTTGGCTTTGGCAAACTCATCTGCTAAACCGATTAAGTGGCATCAGTTGATAGTGGAGATGACAGTCGGTGCTATTTTATTTTATTTTTTCATGATTGAAGAGTTTGGTTGGCTCATGACTCCCCCTCGTTCGGAGATGTGGGCGGCTTGTTTTGGGGCTGCCGTCGCTCTTACTTGGTACATGATTCGCGAAAAGCAAATATCCGCGCTACGAGTGGCCGTTTTTTCGGGTTTAGGAGGTGGTTTTGGTTTTGCCTTCGGCAACTTCCTCCAAGTGTTGGGTGGCCTTACTAGTATTAAATTTAATTTTTGGAATGTAATGGAGTACTCATTAGGTTTCTTTGGAGGATTAGGGATGGCCTATGGCACTTTTACTTCACAGTGGGAAAAAACCGAAGCTACCCAGCCCAAGTCCAAAGTATGGTTTCCGCTACTCATGGTTGCTTTGGTGATTCCGTTTACGGTATGGGAGGAGTCGTTTGGAACGGAGCGTTTGCAAGGAATTTTTACTAATCTCAATCTTACTCCTGATAGTCCCGTCATTGGAGGGGTGCAGTTCGTATCGCTTGGATTGGTGTTGGTATTTACGGCTTTTTGGTGGGTGCGTTATTATCAAGCCAAACCTAACCCTATTGCCTACAGTGCCAACGAAGTCTATGGCTTATTTTTAGGGCATTGGGGGTTGTATGTGGTGTATAGTTTATTAGTAACGGGGGCTTTTATGAGTGGGTATCGTATAGAGCAATATCTCTATATCGTCAATTGGGTAATTGTCGCCTTTGTGATTCGAAAGATAGAGCCAGCGTTTACCCCTCGCCTAATTGTAGGCAATAAGTGGGGACGTAATTTTGGGTTAGTGTTGGGAGTGATAGCGTTGTTGACGTTGATACTCATCAATTCGCACGGAGAACTCAAACATGCCCACAAACGCTTTGGCGCACCTCCGGTAGAGGAAGAGAAAAAGTAAATTATGGTGGGGCATTGTTTGTAAAATAATATGCCTATTTGTGTTGTGTAAAATTGTGTTTTTTTGTATTTTCTAAAAAAAATGGCTTCTGATTTAGGGGCCATTTTTTTTGATTTTTAGTATATCTATATTAGATTGTATGGCTAATATTGCATAGTTTTACTTCGTGATTAAGAAGCTTTTGTACAAAAAATAGGGCATCTTCGACTGAAAAAGTTGTTTTTAGAACCAAAAATTGATTAATTGCTTTCCTACTTTTAAAAGGCGATTCTCGAAAATGATGAAACAAATTTGCTTATTGATATTGTGCTTTATGGGAAGCTATAGCGGCGCAAATTCCCAAAATATAGAGAAAGACACTACGGCTATCAAAGGCGTCATTATTGATTTTTTTGAACTGTTTTCCCAAGATGATTTAAAATACTTGGAGCGAAACTGCACGCCTGATTTTGACCTGTATGAAGTGGGAACCCGCTGGACAAACGATACCCTCATCAATCTAATCAACAAAAGAAAAGCCCAAAAAAAGATTTGGGAGCGGGCAAATGAGTTTAATTTTATAAGTTTCAAAGTCCAAAAAAATATCGCTTGGGTAGGATATTATAACACTGCTCATCTGACCAACATCACTTCTCAGCAAAAACGGAAAGTAAAATGGCTTGAGAGTGCGATATTGGTCAAGAAAAAAAGAAAATGGTGGCTTGTACAAATGCATTCTACCGCTCTTAATAAATAATACCTATATAAAGCAAGAAGTTTTTTTATTCAACGGAAAAGTATCGATAAATAAAAATTTGTGGGGTTTTGAAAAAACATTTTGTGTATGAATTGAGTTTTCGATTTAATTTAAGTTAAAATTTTTTCCTAAATTAAATCTACCCATTTTTATGCACAAATCTACCTTGCGATTGGTAGCCAAGCTGGCAATTTGCGTAAATTTATGGCTGCTGAGTGTAGCCGTTTTTGCCCAAAATAAAGTCAGCGGCACTATCAAAACAGAAAACGGAAGCCCTATCCCTGGGGTAAATGTAGTAGTGAAAGGAACCACTACCGGGACTACTAGTGGCACTGACGGTACTTATACCCTCTCTCTACGCCAAACCAATGTCACCCTCGTGTTTTCGTCGATTGGATTTCAGGCCAAAGAGGTGGCCGTAGGCAACAGTAGCGTCGTTGATGTGACGCTCGTGGAAGATGTCTCCAATCTACAAGAAGTAGTAGTGACGGGCTTGGCGACTAGTATCAAGCGTTCTAATCTAGCCAATGCCGTGGGGACGATTTCGGCAAAGGAACTGATGGGAACTACCCAAATCCAGACGGTCGATAATGCCTTTTATGGAAAGCTAGCAGGTGTCAATATCAATACCAATGGTGGTGCTCCTGGTGGCGGGGTATCGATTCAGTTGCGTGGGGTTTCGTCGTTGGTGGGCGCTTCTCAGCCTCTTTATATCATTGATGGGGTATATGCCAACAACAACGTTAACCGTTCGGGCCGTGCTTCAGTAACAGGGGCAGGCGCCGAAACCCAAGATGACGCAGCCAACCGTATTTCGGACCTTAATCCCAACGACATCGAAAACGTGGAGGTGCTCAAGGGGCCTTCTGCAGCGGCGATTTATGGAACTCGTGCCAATGCGGGTGTTATCATCATCACTACCAAAAGAGGAAGTGCGGGCAAAACCAAAGTTTCTTTCGCGCAGGATTACGGATTTGCTACCCCTCAGAAGCTCCTAGGGGTAGATAGCTGGTCAGAAGCAAAAATCAATACTTTCTTTGCCGCAGCCCGCAGACCCGTCGAACTTGAGCGTTTTCGCGCAGCTAATGGTCAAACGTGGGACTATGAAAAGTATTTTTATGGCAATACAGCCCCACTTTCCAATACTCGCTTGGGAATTTCAGGAGGGACTGACAAAACCAAATTCTTTATCTCGGGAAGCTATACCGACGAAAAAGGGATTATTCGTCGTACTGGGTTTAAGCGCTACTCGTTTAGGACCAACATCGACCACAAACTGACCCAAGACATCACGTTGTCGGTAGGGTCAAACTATATCAATTCTAATACAGATCGCGGGTTTACGGGAAATCAAAACAATTCAGGAGCAAGTATAGGTTACAACATGTCGTATGTGCCCAATTACTTCAATTTGTTTGCTGACGAAAGTGGCCGTTATCCCGACAACCCTTATTTTTCTGAAAACCCGGTCGCTGTCACCGAAAGAGGGGTCAATAATACCAACGTCAACCGTTTTATTCAATCGTTTAATTTGACAGCCAATCTCTATAAATCTGAGAAATCATTGTTAAAATTTGTAGGTCAAGGGGGGATAGACTATGCCCAAAACACTACCCAAGTGTACTTGCCTGAAGACTTACAATACCAACGTGGGCAAGGCAACCCCGGGGATGCGCTATGGGGAAAAACAGAAAATGTGAATATGAACATCCAAGCGGCGTTGGTATACAACTGGAATATCGGTAAAGTAAATTTGACGTCTCAGACAGGCGCGGTAAGGCTCAAATTTCGTGAAGATCGTCTCCTCAACCGTTCGCGGGGATTGGCTGGAGGACAAAACAACCTACGCCAAGGGACGGTACAAGAGATTTTTGATCAACGCTTCCAGACGGTCAATGACGTGGGAGCTTTTGTCCAGCAAGAAGCCAACTGGGACGACAAAATCATCGCTACGGCGGGGGTACGTTGGGATAAATCAACCCTCATTGGTAATGCCAATAAGTTTTGGGCTTTTCCTAAAGCTTCTTTGGCTGTCAACCTCGCCAATTTTGATTTTATTAGAAGTAGTAATATTGCTTCGATATTTTCTCAAATCAAACCTCGCGTAGCTTACGGCGAAACCGCCGGTGTGCCAAGTTTTGGAACTACTTTTACTGCGCTCAATTCAGCTAATATCGGTGGATTGCTTGGCTCGGTAGTAACTACAGCTGCTGGAAATGCCGCTATTGAGCCTGAGCGTGCAGGTGAGCTTGAGTTTGGTTTAGACTTAGGACTATTCAACAATCGTATCCAATTGGAAGCGACTTACTATGACAAACAAACTCGTAGCAATATTCAAAACCTTCAACTGTCGCCTTCTGTAGGTATAAGTACGATTCCCAGTAATTTGGCGCAGCTTCAAAACCGTGGACTTGAGTTTTCTCTAGGAGCTAGTCCTGTACAAAAAGAAAACTTTCGCTGGTTTTCGCGCTTGATGTGGTGGAAAAATGACCTCCTTATGACTCGCCTAGGCATCCCGGCTTATAACCTAGGAGCTTTTGGGGTATCGCTCGGTACGTTTTTGTACCAAGAAGGATTTTCGCCTACTACTATCGTCGGTACTCGCCCTGCGCGTGATGCCAATGACACGCCATTGGCCGAAGGGGTACGCACTGGAGCTTTTATACTGGGTGATAACCAACCTGATTTTCAAATGTCTTGGATGAACGAATTTACGGTTTTTAAGAACTTTGATGTCAATATGCTTTGGCATTGGAAAAAAGGGGGTGATAATATCAATCTTTCGCAGTTCTTGATGGATTCGGGTGGAACTACTCCCGACTGGGACGACGACGATAATGGCGACGGAGTACCTAATGGTCGTCAGCGAGGGCTAGCTCCTTATAATGGTGCCGACCGCTGGGTACAAGACGCATCCTACGTGCGTTTACGTGAAGTAGCGGTTTATTACAGTGTACCTACAGGTTCATTGGGTAAATGGTTTAACAACAAAATTTCGCGTGTGCGTCTGGGAGTATCAGCTCAAAATCCGCTCACTTTCTCCAACTATTTTGGATATGACCCCGAGACTTCCACTTTTGGGGTACAAGCCGTGGGGTCGGGTGTGGATATTGCCCCTTATCCTACACAGCGTCGCTTTTTTGGTCATTTAGTTGTAGAATTTTAAGCTCGAACATCATGAAAAAATTAAGTTTATATACGCCGATATTAATAGCGCTAATGCTCATGAGCTCTTGTAGCTTTTTTGAACTTAGTGCCCCCAATGACCCTAATAATCCTTCGTTGGGGAGTGTATCTCAAAATGCCTCTCGCAATCAAGTTCAAAACCTCATAACTGGCCTAGAGTCGCGTCATCGTGATTATGTATTTACGGTTACGATGCTCTTTGGAAGTATGGGACGAGAACTGTGGTATCTCAATGCTTCTGACCCACGCTGGCAAACCGATTGGCTCGGTATGAACAATCGCCAAGCAAATGCCAATATGTTTGGATATCTGGCAACCTATCAAAACCCTTACTTTGCCATTAGACAAGCGCAAACGGTGATTGACGCGGTTCAGAATACCAATACTTTTACCGAACAAGAAAAAAATGCGGTCTCAGGATTTGCCAAAACAATCATGGCTTATCAATACTTACTGGTAGCGATGGGGCAATACGAAAATGGTATTCGGATTGACGTAAAAGATATTCAAAACCCTGGGCCTTTCTTGCCTTTGGCAGAATCCTTGACCCAAATCAAACGCGTGTTGGATGAAGGTAATACCGAATTAGGAAATGCTGGAACGGGTAATTTCCCATTGCGCCTTACCAGTGGTTTTACCGCTAACAATTTCAATACAATTGCGGCTTTGCGGCAGCTCAATCGTGGTCTTGCTGCGCGTTTGGCGGTGTATCGTCAGCAGTGGCAAGAGGCGGTAGAGGCACTCAATGGCTCTTTTTATAGCCTTACAGGGAGCCTTGATTTGGGCCCTGCGCATACCTACGGGGCACCTCCTGATGCTTTCAATCCGTTGTTTTTTGTACAAAATGCCAACGTTACTACTATGATGGTGGTTCATCCTTCGGTATTGAGAGATACCATTGCAGGAGATGCTCGCGTGCGCAACAAGTTTTTCCGTCGTACCGTACCCGTTTCAGTGACTTCCGACGGGACACCTTTATCGGGTCAATACCAAGACCGTCGCTTTGCTTCGAATACCAGCGAAGTGAAGTTTTTGCGCAATGAAGAATTGGTGTTGATTGCCGCCGAAGCCAATGCTCAACTAGGCAATACACAAGCTGCTCTGGCGGCTATCAATCGCATTCGTACTGCGGCGGGTATTGGAAACTACGCAGGAGCTACCACCAAAGAAGCGCTGATTGATGAGATTTTGTTTCAGCGCCGCTATTCGCTCTGGGCTGAGCCTTGGGGACACCGTTGGGTAGATTTACGTCGTTATGACCGCCTCAATGCTCAAAACGTAGATATTTCACGCGACCGAGGCACTAGTTTTAGACAACTTGCTCGTCCACAAGCAGAAGTTAACTGGGATGAATACGTGAAAACACGCTAAATCTAAGCTTCTCCTTGATAAAATCCTCGCTACTTGCAGTGGCGAGGATTTTTTTTGGGTTAAGTTCTGTGCTTTCTTTTGGATTAAGTATAATCAACCATAAGCTTGCCTTTTGACATCGATTATTCATCTAAATCCTAAAAACATGATTAAGAAAAATGTTTTATCAATAATGTTGCTATTGGCTGCTTTCAGTGGCTTAAAGGCGCAGTCAAGCAAGGTATTTGATAACCTAACTGTGCCGAGCAAAATCTTGAAAAGCGACCGAAAATACGCCATTTATTTACCGCCAGGCTATGAGACTTCGCAGCGTAGCTATCCTGTGCTGTATTTATTGCACGGGGCGGGCGACGACCAAACAGGCTGGGTCCAATTTGGGGAGGTGCAGCATATCGCTGATAAAGCTTTTGAAGAAGGCAAAGCTAGTCCGATGATTATCGTCATGCCGGATGCCAACACAGGGCAGCGTGGCTATGCCAACGATGCCCGCAATGAGTGGCGTTATGAAGATTTCTTTTTTCAAGAACTCATGCCTTACGTAGAAAAAACCTACCGCATCAAAACCGAAAAACGTTTTAGAGCAGTAGCAGGATTGTCGATGGGTGGGGGAGGGTCGTTTACCTATGCTTTGCATCATCCTGAGTTGTTTTCGTCGGCGTGCCCGTTGAGTGCCGCTACTGGCCCTATGGCGCTTGAAGATACCAAAGCACAATTAAAACGCTCAAAACCTGATGCAAACTATACCGATGCCGAAATAGAAGCTTACTTCAAACGTCAGAGTGTACTCGAACTTATTAAAAATATGCCCGATGACCAAAAGAAAGCGGTTAGGTGGTATATCGACTGCGGAGATGATGACTTTTTGTACGAAGGAAATTCTTTGGTTCATATCGCGATGCGTAAAAAAGAAATACCTCACGAATTTCGCATCTACGACGGTGGGCATACATGGACTTACTGGCGACGTGCACTTCCCACGGTGCTGTCTTTTGTTTCGGATGCTTTTCACCAATATTAAGTTTAAAATATTGGGCATACAATCATTGTGAGAATTAGGGGGGTTAGATGTAACTTTAAGGTCTTAACCCCCTAACTCTTGAGATATGAATTACTCCAAAATTTTACTTTCTACCGCTTTATTTCTACTTGGCTCTTTTGGACACTGGTACATTATGTATTGGCAGTTCAAATCTCCTAAATGGATTACTTCTTTTTACCCTTATTTGTTAGCCTTAGCTTGTACGTTTCTCTGGATTAAAGCCTCCGAATACGGGGTTCAAGGGTTTAACGGCTCCATGTGGTCCAATCGCTTTTTGTTTTTTGTCACTGGCGTCATTGTGGGTTCTATCCTGTATCCGATTCATTTTGGGCAAACCTTCACCCTGAAAGTAGTGATTCAACTTGTACTTGCGTTGTTGATTATCGTAGTAGCGATTTGGTAGCTTCGCTTTTTTCCCCTGAAGAAACTTATTCTTCAGGGGAGTGCCGCCTTAATATTGAAAATGAAGTGTATTAGGCTCGTTGTGATAAGTGGTGGTTTTTGAAATAGGAATCCCCTTTTCGTTGTATTGATACCCAAAGCTCGTAATAGTCTGAACTCCCGTTGCGGCTGAGGTAGTAACGGCTTTGGTGGGGTTGTTGATATGAAACAACGCCGAAGGTACGTATGGGTAAAAAGCCACAAGATTTAGTGGATTGTAATTGTTGTCAAAACCGCTATAATCCGTTTTTTCATATAACTGATACTGGTTTTTGAGAAACAAAAAATAATCCACGTGGATACAGTTGCTTTTTGAATCATACGTATACACCCATTTTGTTTTAGAAGGGCTGTCGGGTTGCTGATGGGCTTCGGGGGTTACTTCTTCTCTTTCACTTACCTGGCCCTTTGCCGTGAATTTTAGATAAGTAGTCGAAATCAATCTTCCTCCCGAGAAACTTTCAATACGCTCCAGCATACCGTTTTTGTAGTGATAATCATGAAAACCACGGTTGGAATTTACCCGGATAAGCTGCCCTGCGGTATTGTATTCGAAAGTATTTTCGATGCGCTGCACTTGCGTGGGGTCTGATATGACGTATTGCCACTGCGAGATGTACTGAGTGATGCGACCGGCGGCATCGTATTTGAACTCTTGAAATTCGGTCTCACTTCTGAAGGCTTTTTGGAGCTTAGGAGGAATCGAAAGCGGTTCGTTAGGAGTAGATTCGCCGTGTGTATGACGACAAGCGTTTAAAAATAGAAGCACCGCCATAGCAATGGCAAAGGAAAGCAACGAAGGAGTTTTCATATGTATTGGCTGTATTTTGAATACACAAAGTTTGTCAGAATAGAATACACACCCAAAAGCGAGATTTATGAAATGTTGGAAATACAAGCCGAAGTGTCGAAATAGTCGTATAGAGGTAATAGCAGAAAAAATGTAAAACTATTTTCTAACTAAAAAAATAGTTTTACATTTAGGAACCAGAAATCAACATTGTCTTATTTTTTCTAAACCTATTTCTTCAAACACCATGTACAGCTATTTATTGAGCCTTATCGCCTTGTTTTCAGCACCACAACAAACTACCCAAGTCAACAATACCGTTGGGATTTATGGGAGTTGTCGAGACAATACCACCAAAGATTTTCTAAAAAACAGTGCCGTATATGCGGGTTTCAAAACAGGGAAACAACTATTGGGGCAATGCGACGCCACTGGCAAGTGGGATTTCAGAATACCCGATTCTACCCAATACCTTTCGTTTGAGGTAAAGGGTTATCATACGGTTACTTATCCGATTCATTTTGTGGGGAAAGTTTCAAGTGCGGCCAAATTCCCTTTATTTGTAGAAATGAGCGAAAAAGACTCTTTGCCTTTAGCAGTTCCTACATTACATATGTACCGATTTGAGGTAGTAGATAGCCTGGATTTAGAGCATCGGTGGGATATAGTTAATACAACGAGATATGGAATGTTTTATACCAATAAAAATTACTACAAACGCTCTTCTGTAATCACCCTACCTTATGAGGAAGGAAAGTATGTATATAGAGCTTTCACAAAAACGGGAAAAGTAGTGTTGAAACGGGAGATTACGATTTTGCCAGGGGTTAATTTTTTGGAAATGACTATCCAAGACAATGAAGTAAAGGACGCTGTTGTCGAACTTGATGAGTCGCGGATTAAGTCACGTACCCCTAAGTCGCTGTATTTTAAACAGAGTAGTCATGACCTCACGGAGCAAACCCGAATGGAACTGGATTCGGTGGCGAGGTTTTTAACCAACGAAAAGGATAGGAAGGCGCTCATCACAGGCTATACTGATGGTGTGGGAGAGCGGTCAAAAAATATGATTTTGTCGGAATATCGCGCCAAAAGAGTCAAGAGCTATTTGTTAGAAAAAGGAGTTTCGCCGCAGCAATTGGAAATAGAATGGAAAGGCTCGTCCGAAACAGCTACTCCTAATGATAATGAAGAGGTCAAAAGTAAAAATCGACGTGTTAGGATTATATTTTTGTGAAAAATCGACAAATGAAAAATTGGATTCTAATAGTTGGGTTGTGGGGCGGACTGGTGGCGCATGTGATTCCAATCATACATATAAAACTACGCCTAGAAGAAGCAAATTCTCCTAGGCGTAGATAGTGATTTTGGGTAAAATATTAGAAGTCAGCAAATTGGCCGTACATTTCTTTGAGTTTGGGGTCGCGCTCGGCGTTGCGAATATCTTTACGCATGGCTTTGACACCTTCAATATCCGTCAGAAGACCCAAGACTTGATAGGCTCCAAAACGAACAAAATAAGCGGGGGAGTTTCGAGCCGTGGTTTCGAGCATAGGAAGGGCACGGCGCTGCACCTGCGTATTGGAACGAATGAGGTATTTGCCAAATACCTGTAAAAAATTATATACTTCGGCGGCTTTAAGACGGTTCATTTTTTGGATAAACCAGTCATATTGCTCAGGCTTGCCCAATCCTGCATAATAATTGGCCACGGCGGTTATGATTTCGCTGTTGGGGGCATTTTCAAAACGAGCTGCGATGTCGGCAGCATCATCAGGTTTGCCAATAAGGTAGGCATCAAGTGCCGCTGATACCACCTGATAAGAACTGTCGTTGAGCGCTTCGCGGAAAAGAGGGTCGTTGGTGTTGTCGCCAAAGGAAGCAAGCGTGATAATAGCTTCCATACGTACCCGAGGATGAGGGTCGACACGGGCCTTGCTTTGAAGAATTCGCTCGACTTCATTAAATTGCAGACCGTCATATTCGGAAAAGTTTGAAACAGCCAACTGCCTGATTTTCCAGAACTTGTCGCTCATTGCACGCATCATCAGATTGCGTACCGTAGAGTCAATCATTTGTCCTTCGAGGCGAGTAAGGGCTTCGTAGCGAGCCAAATATTTGTCACAATTATTGTATTGGAAAATCCACTCAGCTTTGCTTTTTTCGTAATCTACCTCTCCCAAAATTTGTTTTTCAACATCAAAATCTACTAAATCGGGTGATTGGGGGGCAGGAAATTCAAAGGTTTGTTTGGCCTGATTGACCACAATATCGTGGCTCTTTTTTTGCCCGTTGACCCACACATCTACCTTGAGAGGTAAGCGATAAATAGGCGTATAGGTAGAATCTTGTAGTTGGTTTACTTTGAGAGAGACCTTGCCATTAGCCCAAGTTTTTTCTACTTTGAGATTGGCATGACCAGAAGATAAGAACCATTGATTAAAAAACCAATTGAGGTCTTCGCCCGTTACTTCTTCAAAAGCTTCGCGAAGGTCATTGATTTCGGCGGTTCCAAAACCATATCTTATGAGATAGTTGCGGGAGGCCGTAAAAAATGCTTCATCGCCCACATATTTGCGAAGCATGTGCAGCACGCGCCCTCCTTTGGCATAGGAGTGGCTGTCAAACATATCTTCTGAGTCAGTATAATGATACCGAATCAAGGGTTCTTGCTTTTGTTCGGCTTCACCCAAATATTGCTGTAGCTCGCCTTGCGCCCATAAGTCAGCTTCTTCGGTGCCTTTTTTGTGTTCGTTCCAGAGGTATTCGGAGTAGTTGGCAAAGGCTTCATTGAGGGGCAAATGTACCCATGATTCGCAGGTAACCAAGTTGCCAAACCAGTGATGCATCAGTTCGTGCGCAATCACATTGTCGGAATTGCCGTCGAGGAGCGCACGGGTATCGGTCTGTACATTTTCGGCGTGTACGGTGATAGAAGTATTTTCCATGGCACCCGCTACAAAATCTCGAACTGCCACTTGGGCATATTTATCCCATTGGTACTCAACCCCAAATTTTTCCTCAAAGAAGGCAATCATCTCTTTCGTGCGGCCAAAAATCGCTTTGGCATGAGGGCCGTATTCAGGTTCTACATAGTAGCTCAATTCTAAGCCATTGCGGATAGTGTCGCGGGCTACTGCAAAGTTCCCCACTATAAAAGCCGCCAAATAAGGCGCGTGCGGAAGCTTTTGTACCCAACGGTCGGTGCGGGTACTGTCTGGATTGATGGTAGAAGAAATCAGCTTTCCATTCGAAATCGTCTTAAAGCGGTTTTCTACCGTCAGTCGGAAATCTTGGGTCATTTTCTCATTAGGGCTATCCACCATCGGGAGCCAGCAAGAGTTGTATTCTGTTTCGCCTTGTGTCCAGATTTGTTGCGGTTTGCCTTCGTCGAGGCCATCGGCATTGATAAAATAAAGCCCCTTGTCGCCTTTAGGCCCTCTCAGATTGTCAGGAAGTTCGTTGGGCTTGGCCACATAATCAATCAAAACGTGTAAGGTATCGAATCGACTGTATTTACGACGAAGTTTGATTGTAAGGAGGCGTTTGTCGTAGGTATATTCGAGAGGGTCAGAAATAAACTCTCGAACCATTTGTCCGGTAGTAGAATCGCGACGGGCGAGGGTATCAAGGTGAAATATTCCTTTAATTTCTAATCCTTTAGCGTCGAGTTCGAGGGTGCTTTGGGGGTAAAAATAAGGTTTAAATGTAATAATAGCAGAGCCAAGCGCATGTTGACGAAGCCAGTCAAAATGCATCTCTAATTGCGTATGTAAAATATCGTTTTTGAGAGCTCTAGTAGGGCGATAAGGACCTTTTTTAGGGGCCCAAGCGGGAGCCTTGCGAGTAGTGTCGGCGGGAGAAGTACCTTTGGAAAAAGCCCCAAAGGCGAAGCATATAAATAGAGAAAGTATAGCGAGATTTTTTGACATTAGATAAATCCTTTGTTCTTACGACGTTGATAATCAAAAAAGTAATCCATAAAACGCACAATCCGTGCCGTAATACAGGAAAATAACGCAAAGTTCGGAAACCTATTGGGAAGAGCGAAATAAAATTCATAAAAAAAGCCTGCTGATATTCAGCAGGCTTGTAAGAATTAGGAAGATTTATACCAATTCAGCTTCTTCCACTAAGTTGTGTTTTACCAAATATTCCGCAATCTGAACGGCGTTGGTGGCGGCTCCTTTGCGGAGATTATCGGCCACAATCCAGAGATTAAGGGTTTTGGGCTGTGACTCGTCGCGGCGGATACGCCCCACAAATGTCTCGTCTTTGCCGTGGGCAGTGAGAGGCATGGGATATATTTTATTTTTGGGGTCATCTTGAATCACCACGCCTTCGGCTTGGCCCAAGATTTCGTAGATTTCATTGAGGTCAAATTCATTTTCAAACTCTACGTTGACTGCCTCTGAGTGGCCGCCGATAGTGGGGATGCGCACAGTAGTTGCAGTGACAGCAATGTTGTCGTCCATCATGATTTTCTTGGTCTCATTGGTCATTTTCATTTCTTCTTTGGTATAACCATTATCCAAGAAAACATCAATGTGAGGCAATACGTTGAGGTCGATAGGGTGAGGGTATACTTTCTCTACGCTAGTATCTCCTTTGCGCTCTGCAAATAGTTGATCTACAGCTGCTTTGCCTGTTCCGGTGACTGATTGGTAGGTCGAAACCACCACGCGCTTGATACCATAACGCTTGTGTAAGGGGTTCAATACCACCACCATCTGGATAGTGGAGCAGTTGGGATTGGCAATGATTTTGTCTTCTTTGGTCAATGTAAAAGCATTGATTTCTGGAACTACTAATTTTTTGGTAGGATCCATCCGCCAAGCCGATGAGTTGTCGACAACCGTAATGCCCGCTTCGGCAAATTTGGGAGCAAGTGCCAAGGAAGTTCCGCCACCTGCCGAAAAAATAGCGATAGCTGGCTTTGCTGCAATGGCATCTTCAAAGCTAACAATGGTGTACTGTTTACCCTTGAACGTGACCTGTTTACCCACGGATCTTTCTGATGCAACCGGAATGAGTTCTGTTACGGGGAAGTTGCGTTCTTCGAGTACTTTGAGGATTTCGCTGCCTACCAAACCGGTAGCGCCTACTACTGCGATTTTCATGATGGTTTTGGCCTCCAGCCCCCGACAGGAGAGTGCTTTTAGAGTGATTAGAGATGCTCCCATCGGGGGTGGGGGCAAAAAAAAATCGTCACCGTGAAGGTTAAGAATCTGGACAAACACGCTGGCTAGGTGGGGTCAATTTCCCATCTGGCTCCGCGTGTCTATTTAGATTTCTTTGTGTTCACAGTGACGATAAAAATGTGGGTGCAAATTAAATTCAAACTTTAAAATTAAGCAAGAAAAAGAATGCCTTTTTTACAATAAAAGCCTCGATTGTTTGCCAAAATAATAAAAAGACCTTTGTAAAATTGAAAATTATGTACTCCAGGTCCATACTTTGGTAGGAGTGATACAGTAATCCATCCGTATGTCGAAAGGGTTGCGGTCGTCGATACGCGCTATTGGCTCAAAAAGCGAAACCCCGACCTTTAAGACCTTAGGGTGGCATTGAGCCAAAAAACGATCATAAAATCCTTTGCCATAGCCTACTCGATAGCCTTGTAAGTCAAAGGCCAACAGTGGCAGCAGCACAAGGTCGATATTACGGATATTGTATCTAAGGCTATGATGAGGGTCGGGTTCCAGAATTCCCCATTGATTCATGACAAGGGTCATATCAGGTAGCCATTGATAATGCTCCATTTCGGGGGTATCGGGTACCGTCCGAGGAACTACTATTTGGGTTTTAAGGTATTTTTCTTGGAGTGTATAAATAATGGGAAAAGTATCGACTTCATTACGCCGTTTGATCGGTAGATAAGCGTGTACAGCTTTGAGTTTTTCTACTGCAAAATGGGTAAAAAAAAGCTGCGCAATCGCCTTACTTCCCTCCAATACCTCAGAGTGAGTCAAGGCTTGGCGATGTTCAGAAAAAAGGCGGCGCAGCTCTTGTTTTGTCATGATTTTACTTGATTCCGCCCATCCAGTCTTTTAATGGGCGTTGAAGAATGAGTATAATTCCCCCTACAACAATACAAAACCAAACGATACTCATAAACATCTGCGGCATTTGTTGGACGTTTTCTTCGTCAAAACCACCAGCAAATAGACCCGCAAACAAATTTCCCAACGCCGCTGCCACAAACCAAATCCCCATGAGTTGGCTCAAGTATTTTTTAGGGGCTAATTTAGTGTAAGCACTCAAGCCCACAGGACTGAGACAAAGCTCCCCTAAGGTATGAAACAAGTACGTGAAAATGAGTACAAAAGCGGAGGCTTTTACTCCCGTAAGGGCAACTTTGGCACCCCATACCATGAGATAGTAGCCTAAGCCTAATAAAAACAACCCTATCGCAAATTTGACCAGCAAAGGAGGGTTGAGTTTTTTCTTTTCTAAAAATACCCATACACCACCTAATACAGGCGCAAATACCAAAATATAAAAAGGGTTGAAGTTTTGAAACCAACTAGAAGGCATCCCAAAAGGAAGTTCAGAGTAACGGTCGGCAAATATTTGAAGTGACGACCCTTGCTGCTCGAATCCTGCCCAAAACAATACCGCGCCCCAAAACAAAATGAAAAGTATCACAATACGTTTCATTTCGATTTTAGAAAGATTGGACGCAAAGAGCAAATTAGCAAAATAAATAATCACGACTGCGACAGCAATGAGTCCCATCGAAGTAGCTACGCCAGATTTACTATTCCAGCTAAAAGTACCATTGAATTGTAAAACAACAATAAATACTAAGAGCACCGCAATCAATATCCATGATAAAGGATTGGTTTTCTGGACTTCTTTCGTGTCTTCTGTTAATTTGGGCGTCATGCCTTTTTCTTTGAGATAAGGTTGCGCAAAAATACGATAGACCAGTAGCCCTAAAAACATCGCCACTGCTGCTGCTCCAAAGCCATAATGCCAGCCTACTTTTTGCCCCAAATAACCCACAATCGTAATGCCTAGGAAAGAGCCAAGATTGATACCCATATAAAAAATTGAAAAGGCTGCATCTCTGATAGCACCTCCTTCAGGGTATAATTCGCTCACAATAGAGCTAATGTTGGGTTTGAGAAGTCCAGTACCGATTGCTACTAAAGCTAAGCCTGCAAAAAACACAGCCTCTCCCGCAGGAAAGGCCAACACGATATGTCCCAACATAATAGCGATACCACCATACCAAATGGCTTTGCGCTGTCCTAGTACATTGTCGGCTAGCCACCCTCCTGGTAATGACAATAAATACACCGAAAAAGTATATAATCCGTAAATCGCACCTCCTTCTCCTTCGTTGAGCCCCATGCCGCCATTGGTTTTATCTAGTAAAAACAACAGAAGAATGGCTCGCATGCCATAGTAGGAAAAACGCTCCCACATTTCGGTAAAAAATAAAACAAATAGACCCTTGGGGTGGCCAAATAAAGTCTTTTCAGTCATAGAGAAGGTTGGTTTAGTTTTGTTGAAATGGATAATTAGGCATAGTCACTTAGATGATTTTATCAACCTATGACTATGCCTACATAACGCAAATGTAAAAAAAAAGCCTAATTATTTTTACGTCACCCAAATCTGCTTCTTATTTCCATCCTCCTCCCAATGCTCGATAGATATTAATAACAGCATTGTACTGTCGGCGCCTTACGTCTATAAGCTCTATTTTGGATTGAAGGGCATTTTTACGGTTCAAAATCACCTCCAAATAAGTCGCTCTACCAGTCATGAATAGCTCTGAGGCCGTTTGAATGGATAAATCTAATACCCTCGCCTCCGAATTTTTGAGTCGATAGATTTTTTCAAGGTTATTGATTTGCA
>VFQN01003049.1_pt1 | contig 24730 bp, 20 predicted proteins | sample 3512371 | NCBI WGS metagenome assembly VFQN01 (sample SAMN10412370, study PRJNA504923) | tailings metagenome | isolation source: Replicate 2 from Balatoc abandoned mine | place: Philippines: Itogon, Benguet | collected 2017-08-28 | reverse complement strand
CCGCCGATGCCCGGGTGAAGCTGAAGAAGCTCTACCCGACAACCGACGAGTGACGGAGTACTAGGCCACGAGCCGCGACCGAGAGGGAGCGGCTGCTGAACCGACCTTCGCCGAATGCGGCTTGCCGGGGACGCCGGCCGCTCCCTCTCGGTCGCGGCTCGTGAGGCTCCTGGCACCCGGGTTGAGGCGCCCGGACCAACCACCAGCCGGCTCACGCCGGCCGTTCGCCGTCTCGTGACGGTCGTGGTCGGTCAGAAGTCACCGTTCACCTCGCCACCGGCGCGGGTGATCATGCGAGCCAGCATGCGGATCTCGAGCGACTCGCGGATGAACCGGACCGACCCGTCGGCCATGAGCAGGTGCGCACCGCCGGGGTGGAACGAGTACACCTCGTTCCCGTTGTGACAGTTGATCGGGCAGGTGCCGGGGTTGGTGACGTCGCCGTCCTTCCACCGGTCGGCGGCGGCATCATACCAGGTGCCGTGCAGGTCGAACGGGGAGTCGCGGTCGGCCCAGGCCGCGCCGCTGACGCGCGCCCCGGCCACGAGCTTGCCCTTCTGGTATCGCTCCGGGCGGCCGGCGTCCTCGGCGAGCAGGAGCGTGTTCGAGGTGCCGTCGGTGATCTCGACCACCCGCCGCATCTCGGCGTTCCGCATGATGCCGAGGCGGGCGTCGCCGGGGGTGTTGTCCACGATGCCGTGCTTCATCAGGTTCGCCTGCACGGCGTTGAGCGGGCCGTAGCTGCTCACCCCGACCTTGATCGTCCCCCACGTGCCGCCCACGTTGTCGTCGAACACCCGCCCGGCGCTCGGGGCCGACGGGCACTGGAACACCTTGAGCGCGACGCCGACGACCGGCTGGTTGTCGGCGTGCCGCCAGTCGCGGTCGAGCCGGTAGCCGGTGCGGAGCGGCTCCTGCTCGACGAACGGGAGGACGAACGCGGCCCACCCGTGCGCGAGCGCCGGCGACGCGGCCGGCACGCCGAGCTTCTGGTATCCCGCGGCCAGCTCGACCGCCGCCGGGGGGAAGCCGTTGTAGGTGCCCTCGAAGTTGTGGAACGCCAGCCCGAGCTGCTTTACGTTGTTCGAGCAGCTCGTCCGCGCCGCCGCCTCTCGCACCTTCTGGACGGCGGGCAGCAGCAGGCCGATGAGGATGGCGATGATGGCGATGACCACCAGCAGCTCGATCAGCGTGAAGCCGCGGCGGGCGCGGTAACAACTCGGCATGCGTGGCCCCCGGAGGAAAGGGCGTTCAGGTAGCCATGATCGGAAGCGACACTGAGGATTGTGTGTTCGATGTGTGAAGATTCGGGGATGGAGCGAAACCGGTCAGGGGCGGCGGTGTTGCTGGCATTCGCCCACACACGGCGGTAACCTCACGCCATGAACACCGCTCTCCTGCTGCTCGCCGCCGCGGCCCCCGCTCAGCCCGCCGACCCGCCGCGCCTGCCGAACGTGGTCGTCGTCTTCACCGACGACCAGGGCTACGGCGACGTCGGCTGCTACGGGGCGAAGGGGTTCCGCACGCCGAACATCGATCGGCTGGCGAAGGAGGGGGTGCGGTTCACCGACTTCTACGTGTCGCAGCCGGTGTGCTCGGCGTCGCGCACGTCACTCCTGACCGGGTGCTACGCCAACCGCCTCGGCATCCACGGCGCGCTCGGGCCGAACGCCCGCCACGGCATCCACGCCGACGAGACAACGCTGGCGGAGGTGTGCAAGTCGAAGGGCTACGCGACGTGCGCCGTCGGCAAGTGGCACCTCGGGCACCACCCGGTGTTCCTGCCGACGCGGCACGGGTTCGACCACTACCTCGGCCTGCCGTACTCGAACGACATGTGGCCGTTCCACCCGGAGGCGAAGCCCGGCGCGTACCCGCCGCTGCCGCTGCTGGACGGCGAGCGCGTCGTGACCGCGAACGTCACCGCCGCCGACCAGTCGCGCCTCACCCAGCAGTACACGGAGCGCGCGGTGCGGTTCGTGCGCGAGAACCGCGACCGGCCGTTCTTCCTGTACCTCGCCCACTCGATGCCGCACGTCCCGCTGTTCGCCGGCGAGCGGTTCCGCGGCGCGTCGCAGGCCGGTACGTTCGGCGACGTGATCCAGGAGATCGACTGGTCGGTCGGCGAGGTGCTGAAGGCGCTCGACGAGCTGAAGCTCGCGGAGAACACGCTGGTGATCTTCACGTGCGACAACGGCCCGTGGCTGAGCTACGGCAACCATGCCGGCAGCGCCGGCCCGCTGCGCGAGGGGAAGGGGACGGTGTGGGAGGGCGGGGTGCGCGTGCCGTTCCTGGCCCGCTGGCCGGGCCGAGTCCCGGCGGGGAGCGTGTGCCGCGAGCCGGCGATGACGATCGACGTGCTGCCCACCGTGGCGCGGGCGATCGGCGCCGAGCTGCTGCGCCGCCCGATCGACGGCCGCGACATCGGGGGGCTGCTGCGCGGCGAGCCGGGCGCGCGGTCGCCGCACGAGGCGTTCTGGTTCTACTACCAGACGAACGAGTTGCAGGCGGTCCGCAGCGGGAACTGGAAGCTGGTGCTGCCGCACACCTACCGCACGATGCAGGGCCAAGCGCCCGGCGCCGACGGCAAACCCGGCCGCTACCGGCAGGTGCGGATCGAGGCGCCGGAACTGTACGACCTGGCCAACGACCTCGGCGAGACACGCAACCTCGCCGCCGACCGGCCGGAGGAGTTGCGCCGATTGATGGCGCACGTCGAGTCGGCGCGGGCGGAGTTGGGGGACACGCTCACGAAGCGGACCGGCACGGGGAACCGCGAGCCGGGGCGGCTACCGGCGCCGTGACCGGACGGCGCGGGCAGGCAAACCGGCCTGTAGACTGGGGTTGAGGTGTCGGGTGTGGCCCCACCGACTCTGTTCGCGGCCCGGACCGCGGCAGCGATCTTCGGACTCGGCGCGCACACCCGCCCCGTGATTCTAACTCCGTAAACCGCACGGTCATGCACTGTTATGGTGCGACCGCGGGGGCGGTCGTCCGGGCGACCGCGCGGCTAACCCCTGTAACCCCCGCGGCACGAGCGGCCGGATGAGTCACTTCGTCGGAACCCGACACCCGCTCACCGGCGACCGCCGGCCCGTGTAGCAATGCACATCCGACGTGTGAGGCGTTCCACCCTCGAACGGCGTCCGTCACAGAAAATCCGCGACGCGCCGCCGCCGCCGCGTGGATTACCCCGCGAGTCGCGTTCCTTCCCGACCCCCGGGCCGCATGACCGCGAACCTGTCCGCCCTGGTCCAGCGCCTCGCCGGCGTCGACCCGGCCGACGCCACTGACGCCGACCTGCTCGGCCGGTTCGTCGCCGGGCGAGACGCCGCCGCGTTCGCCGAACTCGTCCGCCGGCACGGGCCGGCGGTGTTCGGCGTCTGCCGGCGCGTCACCGGCGACCACCACCTGGCGGAGGACGCCTTCCAGGCGGTGTTCGTGGTCCTCGCCGCGAAGGCCGGGGGTGTCCGCCCCGCGGCGGCGCTCGGCGGCTGGCTCTACGGGGTCGCCCACCGTACCGCCCTGAGGGCCCGGACCATGCGGGACCGCCGCCGCCGGCGGGAACAGGCCGCCGCCCGGCGCGAGTCCGTTCCCGCGGAGTCGCCCGACGACCTGGCCGCCGTGCTCGACGCCGAGATCGCCCGCCTCCCCGCCCACCTGCGGGCGGCGGTGGCACTGTGCGAACTCGGCGGCCGGTCGCGGGCCGAGGCGGCTGCGGAGCTCGGGGTGAGGGAGGGAACGCTCTCCAGCCGGCTGGCGGCCGCCCGCAAGGCGCTCGCCGCCCGACTGCGGACGCGGGGACTGGCGCTGCCCGCAGCGCTCGGGCCGGCGGTTCTGGCGGCGGTGCCGCCGGACCTCTGCGCCCGCGCGACGGCGGCCGCCACCGACCCGCACCTCGTCCCGGCCGCAGTCGCGGCCCTGTCCCAGGGGGTTCTTCGGACCATGCTCCTCCAGAAACTCAAGTTCGTCCCGCTCGCCCTCGGCGCGGCCGCGGCACTGACCGCCGGCCTGTTCGCCGCCCAGACGCCCGCCCCGCCCGCCGCGCCGGCGCCGGTCGTTGCCGTGGCGCTTCAAGACACGCCGAAGGCCGCCCCGAAGGCGGCGCCCGCCGGGCCGAACCGGCTGGTGGTGTGGCGGAAGGGAGCACTCGTGTCGTTCGACCCGGCCGGGCAGAACGAGAAACCGGCGCTGCCGGACAAGCTCGGCCTTCACCCGCACATGTTCGCGGTATCGCCGGACGGCAAGCGCGTCGCCGTCGTGATGGTCTCCGACGCGGAGAAGATGGCCGGCGGGATGCCGCAGCCCAAGTTGTACGTCCGCGAACTCGGCAAGGACGGCGGCGCCCAACTCGACGAGGTCAGCGAGGCGGCGACGGCGGCGTGGTCGGGCGACGGCACGCAACTGGTCGTGTGCGCGTTCACCGACGGGCCGACGCCAAAGGACATCAAGTCCACGACGACGCTCTACACCGTCGCCACGAAGGCCCGTACCCCGGTGAAGCTGCCGGACGACCACATCCTCACCGACTGGTCGCGCGACGGCCGGTTCTTCCTGACGACGCAGCTCGGCACCGACCGGGAGGCGCCGGTCGCCGGGGCGTGGGTGATGAACCGCGACGGCACGCCGCACAAGAAGCTGCTCGACGGGACGGCGGTGGCGATGGCCCGGTTCTCGCCGGACGGCAAGCGGGTTCTGTCGCTAGTGCTGCCGGCGGTGAATGAGGAGACCCCGAAGGAGAAGTTCGAGCGCGACCGGCTCGGGGCGGCGCGGCCGCGCCCGCTCCCGGTGCTGTCGGTGTTCGACATGACGGCGGCGAAGGCAACGCCGGTGAAGGACGTGCCCCTGAACGCCGACGTCCAGGGGTTCTGCTGGGCACCGGACGGGAAGCGGATCGCCTACGTGTGGCGGGAACGCCACACGCCGGGGACGGACCCGAATACCGAGACACAGAGTCACCTGACGCTGTGCGACCCGGACGGGGCGAACCAGCGGACGATCCTGTCGGAGACCGGACGAAATACTGGCGAGATGATGCTGGCGGGCGTGGACTGGCGGTGACGCGGGCGGGTTACGAGGATGGACCGGCCGCGCCCGGCCGGTTTTTCGGTTTTCGCGCGACGCGCCGGGCAGGCAGGCGGGGTAGTCAGGCGGTCGGGCCGGCCGCCGCCCGCGGAGGTTTGGATGTCCGCCGTCCCGTTGGTCCATCTTGCTGTGCTCCCGCCGACCGACGCCGACCTTCTCGCCCGCTACGTCGGCGGGCGCGACGGGATGGCGTTCGCCGAACTCGTCCGCCGGCACGGGCCGATGTTTCTCGCCTTCTGCTGGCGCCTGACCCACCACGCCCACGGCTCCGACGACGTCGGCCATGCCGTGTTCCTCGTGCTCGCACGCAAGGCCGACCGCCTCGACCCGCACGACCGGGTGGGGGCGTGGCTGTACGGAGTGGCGGTGCGGGCCGCGCGGAAGGCGCGGACGCGATCCGGGCGGGAAATGCTCGTCGCGGCGGTCCTCGACGTGCCGGAGCGGACGGCGGAGCCGGTCGACCCGGACGCGGTGCGGGCGGTGGTAGAGGAGGTCGGGCGGTTGCCGGACTTCCTGCGGGCGGCTGTAGTGCTGTGCGAACTCGAAGGCCGCCCGCGGGCCGCGGCGGCGCGGGAACTGGGCGTCGCCGAGGGGACGCTCAGCAGCCGGCTCGCCGCGGCGCGGAAGCGGCTGGCGGCGCGCCTCGCGGCGCGTGGGTACGGCCCGGCGGTGCTGGCGCCGGCCGTCGTCCCGCCCGACCTGGCCGCCCGCGCCGCGGGCGGCCCGCACTCAGCCGCGGTCGCGGCCCTGGCCCAGGGGGTTCTTCGCACCATGTTTCTTCAGAAGCTCCGGTTCGTCCCGCTTGTCGTCGGCGCGGCCGCGGCGCTGGCCGCCGGCATCTTCGCCGCGCAACCGCCCGTCCCACCGCCGCAGCCGCCAGTTGTCGCGGTCCTACCGCAGGACCCGCCGCCGGCCGCGCCGGCGCTGAAGGCGGTGATCGGGCCGAACCGGCTGGTGGTGTGGCGCAAGCGCGAACTCGTGTCGCTCGACCCGGACGGGAAGAACGAGGCGGTCACGTTCCCCTCCGAGTTCGGGGGCAAGTTCAACCCGTACTCGTTCGCCGTGTCCCCGGACGGCAAGCAGGTGGCGTGTGTGTTACAGCACTACACCAACAGGGACAGCGACACGCCACCGACTTCCCGGCTGTACATCTGTGCGGTCGGTACAGGCGTGGGTGCCGCCGCCGAACTCGGCGAGGACGGCAACGCCGTGAACTCGACGTGGTCCGGAGACGGGAAGCAACTGGCCGTCTGCACGTACAACCAGCACGAAAACCTGAACGATTTGAAGACGAAGACCCTGATTTACACGCCCGCGACGAAGACCCGCATCTCGGTGAGCCTGCCGGACAACCACATCCTCGCCGACTGGTCGCGCGACGGCCGGCACTTCCTCACGACGGCCCTCGTCGACCCGCGTCCGGATTACCTGACCCCGGAGGGGGAGCCCTTGATCCTCGAACTGTGGCTGATGAACCGCGACGGCACGCCCGGCAAGCGATTGCCCCACCCCGACGGGATTGCCAGTACGGCGGGGCGGTTCTCGCCCGACGGCCAGCGCGTGCTGACGCTCGAGGTGAAGGTGCCGCCGGCCGAGACACCGAAGGAGAAGGCCGACCGCGAGGACCGCGGAGCCGCTCGGCCGTTGCCCCCGCCGGCGCTGGCCGTCTACGACCTGGCGACCGGGAAAGCGATGCCGGTGAAGGACGTGCCGCCGAGCGCCGACATTCAGGGGTTCTGCTGGGCGCCGGACGGGAAGCGGATCGCCTACGTGTGGCGGGAGCGCCACCCGCCCGGGGCGGCCCCGATGACCGAGACGACGACGAGCCTGACGGTGTGCGACCCGGATGGGGCGAACCGGCGGACGATCCTGTCGGAGACGGCGCGCGGGACGCGCGCGGTGACGCTCGCCGGCGTGGACTGGCGGTAGGTGCGGCGACGAGCCGGGGGCGTGAGCGACGGAACCGCGGTCCCGTCGCTCACGCCCCCGGCTCGTCACACCCCGAACACCTGTTCGTACGCCTCTTGGTTAAACCCGACCACCAGCGTCTTGCCCACGCGGGCGGTCGGGGCGCGGAGGTTACCGGTCGGCCCGATCAGGCGGGCGAGTAACTCATCATCTTCGGGGCGATCCTTCTTCAGGTCGAAGACTTCTAACTTTTTCCCCTTCGCTGCGATGAGTTTGGTGACCCCGTCGAGCAGCGCGAGCGCCTCATCCGGGCCGATGCGGGTCTTGGTGGCGTCCACGGTCTCGGTCGCGGTCACGCCGGCTGGCCCAAGGAACCCCTGGGCTTTCTTGCACGTGTCTCACGTCTTGCGGAAGTACAACCAGTCGATCTCGCGTGGCATCCGGGAAGCTCCGTTCGGTCTCTTGGTACGCCGGAGGAAGTGTATGGTGCGTGACGAGGCCGTACTGACACGACCGGCGGTGGGCCGGGAATCGTTGCCGTTATTACCGGCACATCCGCCGTTCGCCCACTACCGTTCGCCGAAGTCATTCCACCAGCGGAGCCAAAGCGCCCGGTGGGTGGCAGGATCCAAGCGGAAATCCTGCGTGTTGTAAAGTCGCCAAATCGACGCCGAAAAGGACGTCGTCCAGGATGCCCAACAGTTAGTCGCGACTTGCGTTTCGCCTCAAATCTTCGATGGCGAGGGACACAATGGCCGGTCCAAGAGCGATGAGGTCGGGATACGTCTTGAACTCTCGGGTCTGCCTCCAAGAGCAGACTGAACAGGGCACCTCTTCACTGAGAAATGCCTGAGTCAGCCGGCGATACCGGTCCTCGACGACGCCACGGTAGTGTGGCCAGTGTGCGTCGTGCATTGTGCCGACGTGAGCATCCTGTCGCGGCGTCAGTAGGTTGTCATGCGGGCCATGGGGCAAGTCTCCGAGCCGGCCACCCGCACACCCCGCCCGCCCGCGCCTACCATACCCCCGTCGCCCCTCCCGGGAGTGCGTATGGCGTACCAGCCGATCGAGAACTACGGCGTCATCGGCAACCTGCGCACGGCCGCGCTCGTCGGGCTGGACGGGTCGATCGACTGGCTGTGCCTGCCGCGGTTCGACTCGCCGAGCGTGTTCGCCGCCATCCTCGACGACGAGAAGGGCGGCCGGTTCCGCATCGCCCCGGGCCTGAACGGGGCGCGGCACAAGCAGTTCTACTGGCCGGAGACGAACGTCCTCGTCACCCGGTTCCTCCACCCCGACGGCATCCTGGAACTCATCGACTTCATGCCCGTCCCGGAGCCGGGCGACACCTGCGAGCACCAACTCGTCCGCAAGGTTCACGTCGTTACCGGGCGCGTGCCGCTGACGGTCGAGTGCCGGCCGGCGTTCGACTACGCCCGCGCCGACCACGCCGCCCGCGAGGACGAGTGTGGCGTGCGGTTCGAGGGGCCGGACCTGACGCTGGTCCTCACCTCGCCGGTGCCGCTGCGCATCGACGGCCGCGGGGCGGCCGGGGAGGTCACGCTCGCGGCCGGGGAGGAGCGGACGTTCGTCCTCCAGGTCGTCCCCCCCGGGCGCAAGCCGGACGGCTGCCCGACCCCGGCCGGGGCCGACGCGCTGTTCCGCCGGACGGTGGACTACTGGCACCGGTGGCTGTCGAAGTGCACGTACACCGGCCGGTGGCGGGAGCACGTCCTGCGGTCGGCACTGGCGCTGAAGCTGATGACCTACGAGCCGACCGGGGCGATCGTGGCGGCGCCGACGACGAGCCTTCCGGAGGGCGTCGGCGGGGTGCGGAACTGGGACTACCGGTACACCTGGGTCCGCGACGCCTCGTTCACCCTGTACGCCTTCCTGCGGATTGGGTTCACGGAGGAGGCGGTGCGGTTCATGGGCTGGCTCCGCGAGCGGTGGCGGAAGCCGGAGGCGCACTGCACCGGCCCGCTCCAGCTCATGTACGGCGTCGACGGCCGGTCCGAACTGACCGAGTTCGAGCTGCCGCACCTGGACGGGTACAAGGGGTCGAAGCCGGTCCGGGTCGGGAACGGCGCCCACGACCAGCTCCAGCTCGACATCTACGGCGAGCTCATGGACTCGGTGTACCTGTTCAACAAGTACGCGTCGCCGATCGGCTACGACGACTGGCTCAAACTCCGCGACATGCTCGACTGGGTGTGTGACAACTGGCGGCGGCCGGACGAGGGGGTGTGGGAGGTCCGCGGCGGGCGGCGCGAGTTCGTGTACTCCCGGGTGTTGTGCTGGGTGGCGCTGGACCGCGGCCTCCGGCTGGCCGACAAGCGCTCGTTCCCGGCCGACCGGGCGAAGTGGCTGGCGGCCCGCGACGCCATCCTGGAGGAGGTAATGGGGAAGGGGTGGCACCCGAACACCCGGGCGTTCGTGCAGAGCTACGGGTCGGACGCGCTGGACGCCTCGCTCCTGCTGCTGCCGCTGGTGTTCTTCACCGCCCCGAACGACCCGCGGATGCTGCGCACCATCGACGCCATCGCCAAGCCGGTGCGCGAGGGCGGGCTGGCGGCCGACGGGCTCGTCTACCGGTACGACCCGGCGCAGGCGCCGGACGGCTTGCCGGGCGACGAGGGGACGTTCAACATGTGTTCGTTCTGGCTGATCGAGGCACAGACCCGCGCCGGCCGGACCGACCCGGCCCGGCTGGCCGACGCCCGGCTGCGGTTCGAGCAGATGATCGGGTACGCCAACCACCTCGGGCTGTACGCCGAACAGACCGGCCCGAGCGGCGAGGCGCTGGGGAACTTCCCGCAGGCGTTCACCCACCTGGCGCTGATCTCGGCCGCGTACAACCTCGACCGGGCGCTGGGCGGCCGGGGAATGACCAATGACCAATGACCCACCAATGACCAAGGAAGACTGAGCCGGGGCTTCCTTGGTCATTGGTGGGTCATTGGTCATTGGTCATTCCCCGGCCGGGGTTGCGTCGAACCGGGGTGTCGGCTATGTCCCCCCGTCCAGGGGGTCCGGGAATGGCGCTGCTCGAGGTCGAGGGGCTGGTCAAGTACTTCGGCCGGCGGCTGGTCGTCAACGGCGTGTCGTTCAACGTGAACGCCGGCGAGGTGGTCGGGCTGCTCGGGCCGAACGGGGCCGGCAAGACCACCAGTTTCCGCATGGCCACCGGCCAGATCCCCCCGAACGCCGGCAAGGTGACGTTCAACAACGAGGACGTCACCGGCCTGCCGATGTTCCAGCGCGCGCGCCGCGGCATGGGCTACCTGTCGCAGGAGCCGAGCGTCTTCAAGAAACTCTCCGTCGAGAACAACCTCATCGCCATCCTGGAGGCGCTGCCGCGGAGCCGCAGCCTCGGGCGGAAGCTGTCGCGCCGGGAGCGCTGGGACCGCACGAACGAGGCGCTGGCGCGGTTCAAGCTCGACCACGTCCGCAAGAACACCGCCGGCCGGTGCTCGGGCGGCGAGAAGCGGCGGCTGGAGATCGCCCGCTGCCTCGTGTGCGAGCCGCTGCTGATCCTGCTCGACGAGCCGTTCGCGGCGGTGGACCCGAAGACCACCGAGGACATCCGCCAGAACATCCGCGACCTGGCGAACCACGGCATCGGCATCCTCATCACCGACCACAACGTCCGCGAGGTGTTCCGCACCGCCGACCGCGTGTACCTCATTGCCGACGGCAAGGTGGTGACGCACGGCACCCCGCACGAACTGGTGAACGACCAGCGCGCGATCGACGCCTACCTCGGCCGCAGTTTCGAGGAGGACGGTTTCACCCGGGCGATGGCGACCAAGCTTCAGCCGGGCGGCACGACCCAGACCGCTCCGGTCGTCGGTCGGGTCGAGTCTTCGAGACCCGACGCCGCGCCCCGGACAACCTCTCCTTCGGGCGTCGAAGACCCGACCCGGCCGACGAAACCCCTGCCGCCTGCGGTTGTCGCGACACCGCCTTCCCCGCCGAAACCGCCGGCGACACCGCCGCCGGCGAAGCCACTGACGATCACACCCGCGACAGTCTCACCACCGTCGCGCCCGGCGCCGCCGTTGGCGCCTCCCGCCCCGCCTCCGAAAGCCGTGGTCGTGCCGGACGTAGCGACGGTCACCCCGCCGCCGGTGCTGTTCCCGACCGCGGCGCCGGCGCCCGCGCTCCCGGCGACGACCCCGGCGCCCGCGAGCGGGGTGTTCAGCGGGGCGGTCGGGTCGATGCTGGAGCAGGAGAAGGTGCGCCGACTGGTGGAGTCGCTGGCCGACGACGCGGCGGTGAAGGGCGCGACGCTGGAGCTGGTGAAGAAGGGCGCCGCGGCGCTACCGGTGCTGCTGGAGGCGCTGGAGTGGCCGACCGCGGCCCACCGCCGGCGGGCGTTCGAGGTGCTGAAGTTCCTGGCGAAGGACGCCGGCCCGCTGGAGTACGACCCGGACGCGCCGAAGGACGTGCGCCAGCGCCAGGCGGCGTACCTGCGGAACCGGCTGGAGGCGCGGCGGTAGGCGGGTTAGAGGCGGCCGACGCGCACCGGTGCGCCGCCCCCCGCCCGGGGTGTTGCCCCGGGCTATCACATCCCAGGTCGTAGGCCTGAAATCCAATCACTTCTCCAACTGGTGGGGCCGGTGTCCCACCGGACCAACCACACCGACGCTGTCGGCCCCAATCGGGCGCGGGCAGGCAAATGCCCGGTGCTTAATGTGAGTGAGGTGTCGGGTGTGGCCCCACCGACTCTGTCCGCGGCCCGGACCGTGGCAGCGAACTTCGGGTACTGGCGCACACACCCGGCCCGTGATTCCCTGATCCGCATGCCGCGCGGTCATGCACTGTTATGGTGCGTCCGCGGGGGCGGTCGTCCGGGCGACCGGGCAGGGGCAACCCTGCAACCCCCGTGGCACGTAGCGGCCGGACGGGACACTCCGTCGGAACCCGACACCCGCCCACCGGCGACCGCCGACCCGTGCCTCACCGCGCGGCCGACGGCCGCCGCGTGGCGCGTTTCACACCGCGTGGGGCGGATGGCGAGGAACGGCATGCGAGTGCATCGATGTCGGGTGCGAGGCTCCGACGTGGCGAGTGGGGCGATACCGGGTGCGACCCCCGAACCGCCCCAAGTCGCACCAAAAATGTCCACCACCGACCTTGCCCGAACCACCCCAATTGGCCTCGAAAAGGCCGTCACCGACCTCCCCCACACCGAGTTCGAGCCCCCAACCGCCCCAAGTAGCACCAAGAATGTCTGCCAACCACCTCCGCAACCAAGAGGCATGCCGGCCGTTGGCCCCGGCACCGGCGGTGCGGCTTGCCGAAATCCAGTCGCTGATGGTCACGGGGGATCCGACGTCGATCGCACGACCGGTCACTACGACGGCACACGCCCCGCCGCGTACGATAACCTTGGGGAGGCGCACATGCGGCGGGTGCGGGTCGGGAACGGGTGCGGGTTCTGGGGCGACAGCCCGGACGCGCCCGTCCGCCTCGCGGAACACGGCCGGCTCGATTACCTCACCCTCGAATACCTCGCCGAACTCACCATGTCGATCCTCGCCGTCCAGCGGCAGAAGGATCCGGCCGCCGGCTACGCCACCGACTTCCCCGACGTGCTCGCCCGCCTCACCCGCGTGCTGGCCGAACAGCCGAACCTGAAGATCGTCACGAACGCCGGCGGGATGAACCCGCACGCCTGCGCCGCCAAGGCGCGGGACGTGCTCGCGCAGGCCGGGCTCGGCGCGCGGCGCGTCGGCGTCGTCAGCGGCGACGACCTGATGCCCCGACTCGACGAACTCCTCGCCGCCGGGCACGCGCTGAACCACCTCGATACGGGGGCGCCGCTTGCCACCGTGCGCGACCGCGTCGTCAGCGCCAACGCCTACCTGGGCGCGAAGCCGATCGTGGACGTGCTGAAGCTCGGCGCCGACGTGGTCGTGACCGGGCGTGTCGCCGATGCGTCGCTCACGGTCGGCCCGGTGGCGCACGAGTTCGGCTGGGATTTCAGCGACCTCGACCGCCTCGCCGCGGCGACGGTCGCCGGGCACCTCATCGAGTGCGGCGCGCAGGCGACAGGCGGGCTGTGGATCGACGCCGACGACGCCACCCGCCTCGAAACCGTCGGCTACCCGATCGCCGAGGTCGGCGCGGGCGGCGACTTCACCGTCACCAAGCCCGCCGGCACCGGCGGCGTCGTGAACGTCGAAACGCTCGCTGAACAACTGCTGTACGAGGTCGCCGACCCGGCGCGCTACTTCACGCCCGATGTCGTCGCCGACTTCACCACGGTCCGGCTGCGGCTCGCCGGGCCGGGCGTGGTCGCGGTCACCGGCGGGAGCGCGAACGGTGTCACCGACAGCTACAAGGTGTCGGTCGCCTACCGCGACGGGTTCACCGCCGCCGGCACGCTCATCGTCGCAGGGCCGCACGCCGCCGCGAAGGCGCAGCGATCGGGCGCGATCATACTCGACCGCCTCGCGCAGTCCGGGTTGACGTTCGCGCACAGTCATGTGGAAGCGATCGGCGCCGGTGCCTGTGTGCCCGGCGTCGTGACGGCAGCGTTCGACCCGCCGGAGGTGACGCTGCGGGTGGCGGTGCGCGACCCGCGCCGCGCCGCCGTCGAACGGTTCACGCGCGAGTTCGCACCGCTGGTCACGTCGGGCTACGCCGGCACGACCGGGTACACCACCGGCCGCCCGCCGGTCCGCGAGGTGTTCGCGTACTGGCCGGCGCTCGTGGCGAAGTCCGCGGTGACGCCGCGGGCGGAGGTGCTGCCGTGAGCACGGTTCGCGTGCCGCTGTCGGCGCTCGCCCACGGCCGCAGCGGCGACAAGGGGAACCACGCCAACGTCGCCGTGATCGCGTACACCGACGTGGGGTTCGCGTGGCTCCGCGAGCACCTGACGGCGGAGCGCGTGGCCGCGTACTTCGCGCCACTGAGCCCGTCGCGCGTCGCGCGCTTCGAGGCGGCGAACGTGCGCGGCTTGAACTTCATGCTGTACGACGCGCTGGCTGGCGGCGCTAGTACGTCGCTCCGCACCGACACGCAGGGGAAGACGTTCGCGCTGGCGATCTTGCGGATGGAGGTCGAGGTGCCGGCGGCGCTCGCTACCACCGGGCGCGAATAGCATACGTGTGGTGGGGCCGGTGTCCCGCCGGCCGTTGGCTCTCGGCCGGCGGGACGCCGGCCCCACCGCACCGACACCCGCCCTCACACCCCGGAATCGATGCCGCTCCCCGACCTCCGCGTCCAGCAAGCGCTGCTCGTCGCCGACGCCCGTGGGGTGCGCGTCGCCGCGCAGTCTGAGGACTTTGACGCGCCCGAGGCCGAGCGCCTTGCCGTCCTGTACGGCCGCCCGTCGGCCGGCGTCGCGTGCCCACTCGCCCACTTCGCGCGGCCGTTCGGCGTGCGGCACGTCGCCGTCGTCCAGGTCGCCGACCGGCACGACGGGCTCGCGCTCCGCTTCCTCGTCCTCGCCGCCGACCTGTACCGTCACCTTGGCGACCCGTTCGCCATCGCCGACCGCTTCCCGCCGAACTGGACCGCGACCGGCCCGCTGCCGCTGCTCGAATGGCCGCCCGCGCCGCTGCCGCCGCGGACCGCCGCGGACCTGCAAGCGGTGCTGAAGGCGTGCAACCCGGCAACCGAAGAGATGGCGCTCCTGCTCGGCAGCACGCAGGTGCTCGTGGACGGCGGGCGCGTGCTGGTCGCGCGCCGCGAGCCGGCGGAGCGGTTCCTGCGGGGGCTGTGGCAACTGCTCCCCGACAAGGCCCGTGCCGGTCTGTGGCCGGCATCGTTCGCGTTCGCCCCCGACCTACCGTTCGACGCCGCCGCGCTGCCGGAGTTGCCCGCCGACGAGACCGGCGTGCGTCACACTGAGGACGGGCTGAAGGGCTACCCGCCGGGGAACTACGAGCACCGCCTGCAGGTCGCGGTCGAGGCGGGTGACGACCGCGAGTTGGCCGCGCTCCTGGCACGTCGCACCGGCAACGACACGATCCGCCTCGGGCTCACCATCATCGCCGGAGCCGTGGTGCTGGCGGCGGTGTTCAAGTTCATCCTGTAGGTCGCCGCCATGCCCACCGACGAGCGCGTCCTGGTCATCCCCGCGAGTCATCTGGCGAAGGCCGGCGCCTTCACCGGGTTCCGCCCGGCGGACGAGGCGTTCCGCGCCGCGCTCCTCGACCCGGCGGCGTTCTCGTTCCGCCCGCGCTCCGAGGTCGAAACGGACCCGTCGTTCCTCCAGCTCATCCCCTACGTCGTGCTGCGCTGCGGTGGCGACGTGTTCCACTACCGGCGCGGCAAGGCCGGCACCGAGGCCCGGCTGGCGGCGCTGCGGTCGGTCGGCGTCGGCGGGCACATCTCCGAGGCCGACGCCGCCGGCGGCGACGACCCGTACCGCACCGGGATGCTCCGCGAACTCGCCGAAGAGGTGGAGATCAGTTGCGACTATGCCGAACGGCCGCTCGGGTTCATCTACGACCCGTCCACACCGGTCGGCGAGGTCCATCTGGGCGTGGCACACGTGTTCGATCTGGCGGCGCCGGCGGCGCGGCCACGGGAGGCGGCTCTGGCCGACGCCGGGTTCGCGCCGCTCGCAGCCCTGCTCGCCGACCGCGACCGGTTCGAGACGTGGTCGCGGTTCGTGCTCGACGAACTCGGCCGGGGGTAGCACAGCTTCAAGAACGTCGCCACCGTCTACCCGGCCGATACGCGTGTGACGGATGCCGGGTGGCGGTGCCGCAGCGGACGTTGCCGAACTGCAAGATCGTCAAGCAAGCCCGGCAAGCGTAACGGGGTGGGAGGTAGAAGTTACACGCGTGCAGGCTCCTGCGTGACGCGGATCGCTCGCGTTCCCTGATATTCCTGGGTTTTTCGATGCCCCGGGCGATGTCTGGGCGAATGGCACGCGGCCTGCATTACCGATGGGCGAGTACAACCCCTCGGGTCAGGGTTCCCCCGGCCCACCGGCACACCAGCTAGCCTTTCCAACGACGCTTTCCCGGGAGCCGGTGGCGAAAGCCACCGGCTCCATCTTTTGATGCCCGGTTGGGATTTTTCCGCCCCGCCCTCCCCGCCGGCCGGCAGCGGGTGCATAATCGCCTCTGCCTCCGGCCCGATCCGGGCCTCCCACCCGACGGAGTTCGCACCATGCGAAAGCTGTTCGCCGCTCTCGGTCTCGCGGCCCTGGCCGCCGCCGGCCTGATCACCACCGGCGCGTCTGCTCAGGACGACAAGGACCGCCCGAAGATCGTCGTCCCGTACGTCCCGACCCACCACAAGGTTGTCGAGGCGATGCTCAAGACGGCCGGGGTGAAGGAAGGCGAGACGGTGTACGACCTCGGCTGCGGGGACGGCCGCATCGTCATCGCCGCGGTCAAGGACTTCAAGGCCAAGAAGGGGCTCGGCCTCGACTTCAACCCGGAGCGGCTCAAGGACTGCGAGAAGAGCATCGCCGACGCCAAACTGACCGACGACCAGAAGAAGAGCCTCGTGTTCAAGCAGGGCGACGTGCTCAAGCTGAAGGCGGACGACTTCAAGGACGTGGACGTGGTGACTCTGTACCTGCTCCCGTCGGTGAACCGCGAACTGAAGCCGGTGCTGAAGGCCGGGCTGAAGAAGGGCGCCCGCGTGGTGTCGCACGACTTCGACATGGGCGACGACTGGATGCCCGAGAAGACGCTCCAGGTCGAGGCCGACCGGAACCACACCGTCTACCTGTGGACGATCAAGTAGCACCCCGCGGGGGCGGTAACACCGGAGCCCGGGGCGCCTGCCCCGGGCTCCGTGCGTTTGATGGGGACTTCGGCTGAATTGTGGGCCGGCGTGGTTCCTGTCGGCCGACCGTGGTGGGTGCGGGCGCGCCGCCGAGCGGCGAAAATGACGTTCCCCCGCTCTGCGGGGGAACGAGAGCGAAAAGGCGGAGGAACGAGACCACCGGTCACGGCGTCGGACGGGTCGGGCGTGACGGCTTGTCCACCTGCACGTCGTCCACCGGCGCCGGGCGGGTGGACGTGGGTGCCGTGCCCGCCGGGACCGGTGGGAAGCGGCCGGCGCGGAGGTCGGACAGCAGCGGGCGGATGACCTCGCCGGGGAGCACGTAGGTCTCGACCCGGCCCGCCCGCGAGATGCACACCCCGACCGCCCGGCCGTCCAGGTCCACCACAGCCCCGCCGCAGTTCTTCGGGTCCACCAGCATGTCCGTCTGCAGGACCGTCTCGAACCCGCCGCGGCGGTCCGACAGCGGGCCGCCCATCGAGTTCTGGATGTCCGCCCGGTTCGAGAACCCGGCCGGCGGCCCGGCCAGCGTCGCCGGCAACTGCATCTCCTCACCCTTGCGGCGGACGCCGAGCGTCAGCTTCTGGCCGGGGCGCATGTCGTTCAACATGTCCACCAGGGCGCCCGGGTCGGCGATCGCCTTGCCGTTCACCTCGTAGATCACGTCCTTCGCCTTCAGCCCGGCCTTCTCGGCCGCCCCGCCCTTGCTCACCACGTCCACCTGCACCCCGCCGTCGGTCGGCGACTTGTCGCCCATCTGGATGCCGAGGAACCCGCGCTTGGCGTTCAGGTGCCGGCCGGTCATCTTCTCTTCCAGCTTCTCCTTGTCGCCGAACGTGCGGGTGGCGACGCTCACGATCCCGACCGCGGCCGGGTCGCTGCCCACCCCGGCGGCCGCCAGCCAGTTGCCGATCACCGCCACCTTGCTGTCGCCGAACGCCAGCGGCACCAGCCCCTTCTTCTCGACCTTCAAGAGTGCCAGGTCGGTCTTGTGGTGGGCGCCGACCACCTTCGCCGGCTCGCTCGACCCGTCGGCGAAGCGGACCGACACCTCGCCGCGCAGCTCGCTCGCCTTGGTGAGGACGTATCCGTCGGCGAAGACGACCGTGCCCAGCGCCACCTCCTTGCCGTCGGAGAGCACCCGTACGGTGGACTCGTTGGCCTTGGCGACCACCGCACGGAACGGGGCGAGGAGCCGCGACGAGGTGGTCTCGGTCGGGGTCCGGTCGCGGCGCGGTCGGTCCGGCGGCTGGGCGACGGCCGGGCCGGCGAGGGCGATCACCAGGGCCGCGGCGGCGAACGAGCGGACACTCATGGGGGGGAACTCCGGAGCCGGTGGTCGGGTCGTATTTCGAGGTTCGTGTTCGGGTGCTGCTCGGAGGCGGTCACGGCTGGCGGGCGAGGGCGACGGTCAGGGTCAGGCGGCGGCCGTCGCGGAAGACGACCACCTCGACCTCGTCGCCCGGCTTGCGGCGGCGGAGGAGGCGGCGGAACTCGTCCACCGTCTCCACGTCGGTCCCGTCGAAGGAGACGAGTTCGTCGTTGAGTTTCAACCCGGCCTGTGCGGCCGGGCTGCCGTCCGGGAGGAGCGTGACCTTCAGCCCCTTCGACCCCTTCACCTCGTTGCCGAGGTCGTCCACGAACGACGCGCCGAAGTACGGGGCGGCGGTCTTCGGGGTCTTGCCGATCTGCTCGGCGGCGACGAGCTGCGCCCACTCCGCCTTGAACCCGTCGAGCGGGACGTGGATGTTGTGCGCGAGCGTGAACCCGATCCGGCTGTGGATGCCGATGAGCTTGCCGTCGAGGTCGAACAGCGGGCCGCCCGAGTCGCCGCCGACGAGCATGCAGCTGGTGCGGATGAGGTCCTTTTGGCTGTCGATTACCTGCCCGAGCCGGGCGACCGCCGGGCGGCCCGGCCGCCAGCCGCCGTGGTGGCCGAGGGTGACGACCCACTGGTCCTTCTTCAGGTCGCCGGACTTGCCGACGGTGACGAACGGCCACTTGCCGTCCTTGTTCGGCGACTTCGAGTCGTCCACCAGCCGGATCATGCCACTGTCGATCCGCTCGTTAGTGCCGAGCGTCTTGGCCTTCACCCGGGTGCCGTCGGCGAGGATGACGGTGCAGGACTTGTTCGGCTCGCCGGACACGTGGGCGGCGGTGAGGACGAGCCCGTCCTCGGACACGATCACCCCGCTGCCGGCGGCCTTCGACAGCCCCATGTCGATCTCGATGCCGACCGTGACCGGGGTGCACCGGGCGACGACGGCCTTCGTGGCCGCCTCCAGCGCCCGGAGCTCGTCGGTGGTGGTCGGCGTTTTGGTCCAGACGGCGCCCCACGCCGGGAGCCTCGTCGAGGTCTTGGTGACCGGCGGGTCGGCCGCGACGGGGCCGGCGACGGCGGCGAGGAGTGGGGCGGTGAGTAGGAGGGTTCCGAAAAGCCGACGTCGGGTCATGGGGCAAGCTCCGGCTGCGTCGTGCGCGCCCCGGGTGGGGCGTGGGGTTCGATCGCGGTCGCGGTCAAAGGGTTCGGCCGATCCTTCCCCGCTTCTACACTTTCTCCCAGCCCCGGGGCCGACGCAAGCTGCTACGGTGGGACTTCACGCCGGAGCGGGCGCCTGTGCCGGGCGGGCGGAAGAACGGGTCGGGCGCGGGGCAGTCCCGGCCGGGAGGGTGCCGCGGGTGGCGCGGGCTGCCGGGACGTGTTGACAAGATTATAGCAGCGCCCCGGCGCGGGTGGTGTCCGCGAATTGAAAACCGTTGGGCGTGCTCTCATCCCGGTCTCAGGAGGCCGGCGGGCATCGGTTTCGGTGACACCGCCGGCGCGGAGTGCGGTAGAATCGTTGCGCTTGGCCCCGCACCCCGAGGCACTCACGTATGGTCCCGGCCCGCGCCGCCGTCGCCGCTCTCGTCGTCGCGCTCGCCGCCACCCTCCCCGCCGCGCCGGCGCAGGAGGCGGCCGCACCGGTGGTCAAGAAGCACACCGACATCGCCTACCGCACCGACCCGGACGCCGACCGCGAGCGCCACCGGCTCGACCTGTACGTCCCCGATAACGCGAAGAACTTTCCCGTGCTGGTCTTCGTCCACGGCGGGACGTGGCGGAGCGGCAAGAAGGAGATGTACACCGCGCTCGGCGAGGCGTTCGCCCGGCTCGGCATCGGCACCGCCGTCATCAACTACCGGTTGTCGCCGGCGGTGAAGCACCCGGCGCACGTCGAGGACGTGGCGAAGGCGTTCGCGTGGACAAAGGCGAACGTGGGGAAGTACGGCGGCGACGCGGACAAGATCACGCTGTTCGGCCACTCGGCGGGCGGGCACCTCGTCAGCCTGCTCGCCACCGACCCGACGTACCTGAAGGCGGAGAAGCTGACGCCGGCGGACGTCCGCGGGGTGGTGAGCGTGAGCGGGGTGTACAGCATTCTTCCGGAGGTGGCGCTGTTCCACACGGCGTTCGGGAAGGAGGAGAAGGCGTGCCGGCTGGCGTCGCCGCTCTCGCACGTCGCCGGCAAGCACCCGCCGTTCCTGCTCGCCTACGGCGACAACGACTTCGCGCAGCTCGACCGCATGGCGATCGACATGGCGGCGGCGCTGAAGAAGCACGACAGCCCGTGTACGCTGCTGAAGTGCGACGGCCGCAACCACTACAGCATCATCATGATGGCAATCCAGCCCGACGACGCCCTGCACCGGGCGATCCGCGCGTTCGTCGCGCGGTAGGGCTGGCGAGCCCCACGAGAGGTTGTAAGGTTTGTTTTCAGCCCGGAGGGCGCCTTTGCTAGCCCAGGGCGGAAGCTCTGGGCGGCGTCGGCGGTGTCACAGGGCACCGCTCCCACGCGCTTCGCCGCAGGCCACCCCGGGCTAGCGAAGGCGCACTCCGGGCTTGAAGACCCGAGCCGAAGAACCGGTTGGGTCACGGCGCCGCGGTGAAGTCGAACAGGTACGCCGCCGCCCCCGGCGCCTCGGCCACGCGGCGGCCGCGGCCCAGCGCCTCGGCGTAGGCGGTGATGATCGACTCCTCGTGCTGGTGGCGGTGGCTGAACACCAGCCACACCCGCGGGTTCCCCTTCAGCGTCGCCAGCTCGGCCAGGTAGCCCAGCCGGTCGGCGCGGGCGTGGGTGCCGCGGGTCACTGGCGCCGGGAGCGGGTTGTCGCGCGTGTAGTGGAGGAACGCCGGCAGCGCTCCGTAGTAGACGTACACTTGGTCCCCCGGCCGCACCTCGGGCCGGATCGCCGCGATCACCGGCTCCAACTGCTCCTCGCGCAGCGGCCGCTTCGCCGACTGGTACGCCTCCAGCGCCGGCGCCGCCACCAGCACGCCGATCAGCGCGACGGCCGCGAACCCCTGCGTCGGCCGCAGCGCGGCCGCAACGGCGTAGGCGCCGCGCGCCACCCCGAGCACCAGCAGCGGCACCAGGAACAGCAGTAGCCGGCCGGCGAACGGGTAGGCGTGGAAGCCGGACGCGAGGAGCGCCAGCAGCCCCGGCAGCACCACCGCCACCGCCACCGGCCAGCGGTCCTTTGCCAGCCCCCACACCCCGACGGCGAAGAACACCGCCGCCAGCCCGCCGGAGCGAATCTCACTCCCGGCCAGCCCGCCGGGCATGGCGAACGGCCCGAAGTAGTGCTCGAACAGCCACGCGACGTCGCCGCCGTCCTTCGGCGGCAGCGGCAGGAAGTGCCCGGCCCAGTAGTCGAGCAGGAAGCTGTTCCCGCGCAGCTGCCGGGTGAAGAGGAAGTAGCACACCGCGAAGCTGACGAGCCACGCCGCCGACGTGGCCGCCGCGGCGAGGAAGCGGCGGCGGTCGCGGGCGACGGCGGCCTCCGCCAGCAGCGCCGTACCGATCCCGCCGAGGACGAACGCCGCCGGGTGCGAGAACCACACCGCCGCGCCCCCGGCCAGGGCGAGTGCGACCCACCGCCGCGTTCCGCCCTGACCGGTCAGCAGTCCGGCGGACACGGCGAACAGGCCGACGGTGAGCGCCGCGTCGGTGGCGTACTGCTTGCACTCGGCGGAGTAGCTGATCATCACCGGCGACAGCGCCAGGAGCGCGGTGCCGAGCAGCGCCGCCGGCCGCGGGACGAGCCGCGGCGCGACCCACGCGAACCCGGCCAGCCCGAGCAGCGAGCCGACGAACGGGACCAGCCGAAGCGCCCACTCGGCGGAGCCGAGTTGCGTGATGACCGCCTTCACGGCGAGGAGGAAGCCGACCGGCGCGCCCTGGTCCCACGCGAGCGGCCGGAGCAGGCCGGCGGCGTCGCGCTCGACGAGGTTGAGCGCGAGCATCGACTCGTCGATCCACAGGTTCCGCCCGCCGCCCATCGCCGCGGCGCGCAGCCCGACGCCGACGAGCACGACGGCTGCGAGGGCGGCGGGCGTGGTCCACCACGCCCGGCGGGCGGGCGCGGGCGGGACGCTGACGACGACGGGCGTGCGAACGGGGTCGAGGCGGTTGTGGACGGACGACGGCGGGGCGGGGACGGCCTCGGTGGGTCGCATCGGCGGCTCCGGGTGTCGGCAAGACGACGGGCGGCGGGCGAGGGTAGCACCGCGGCGAACGGCCGGTCAACCGCAACCGCGTGACCGGCTTCTGATCGGTGGGACCGGCGTCCCGCCGGTCGTCCGGCACGACCGGCGGGACGCCGGTCCCACCAAGACCCCGCCGCCGCCGCGCGAGCCGCCGCGCCCGGCGGGCGCCTAGAATGACCCCCCAAGCCTCTCATCAGGGACCGGGGCCGACATGCCGAACGAGTACGACGCGATCATCATCGGGGCCGGGCACAACGGCCTCACCACCGCCGCCTACCTCGCCCGCGCCGGGTACAAGGTGCTCGTCCTCGAGCGCCGCGAGATCGTCGGTGGGTGCTGTATCACCGAGGAGGTCTGGCCCGGGTTCAAGGTGTCGAGCGCCGCCTACGTCAACAGCCTCCTCCGCCCGCAGATCATCCGCGACCTCGAACTCAAGAAGTACGGGTTCGAGATGCTCCCCCGCAGTCCGTCGTCGTTCACCCCGTTCCCGGACGGCCGCTACCTGATGATGGGGCCGGACAAGGAGATGACGCACCGCGAGATCGCCAAGTTCTCGAAGAAGGACGCCGAGGCGTACCCGAAGTACGAGGCGATGCTGGAGAAGGTCGCCGACTTCCTCGAACCACTCCTGGAACAGACGGCGCCCGACCCGTTCAGCAACCGCCTCGGCAACCTGTGGTCGATCGCCAAGACGGGGATGGGCTTCCGCGGCCTCGGCCGCGACGTGGCGACGGACGCCGTCGAAATCCTCACCGGCGCCGCCCGCCCGATCCTCGACCGCTGGTTCGAGTCGGAGCAACTGAAGGCGACCATCGCCACCGACGCCGTCATCGGCGCGTTCGCACCGCCGAGCCACCCCGGCACGGCCTACGTGCTGTTTCATCACGTCATGGGCGAGTGCAACGGCGTCCGCGGGGTGTGGGGCTACGTCCGCGGCGGCATGGGGACGATCTCGAACAGCATCGCACAGGCGGCGAAGGCGAAGGGCGCGGAGATCCGCACCAACTGCGAGGTCGGGAAGATCATCGTGACGGGCGGCAAGGCGGTCGGCGTGGCGCTCAAGGGCGGCACCGAGTTCCGCGCCCCGCGGGTGATCAGCTGCGCAGACGCGAACGTGACGTTCGTGAAGCTGATGGACGCGAGCGACCTGCCGGCCGAGTTCCTGGCGAGGGTCAAGAACATCGACTACTCGTCGGCGACGGTGAAGATCAACGTCGCCCTCAGCGAGCCGCCGCAGTTCACGGCGCTGCCGGGCACGGGGGTCGGCCCGCAGCACCACGGCACCATGCACATCTGCCCCGACCAGGACTACATCGAGCGCGCCTACGACGACGCCAAGTACGGCCGGCCGGCGACGAACCCGATGCTCGAGTGCACGATGGCGACGGCGCTGGACGACACGCTCGCCCCGCCGGGCAAGCACATCCTGAGCATGTTCGTGCAGTACGCACCGTACCACCTGAAGGGGACGACCTGGGATCAGGAGCGCGACAAGTTCGCCGACCGGTGCTTCGACGTCCTCAACGAGTACGCGCCGAACTTCAAGGCGAGCGTGATCGACCGCCGGGTGTACGCGCCGCCGGACATGGAGAAGGCGTGGGGGATCACCGGGGGGAACATCATGCAGGGGGCGATGAGCCTGTCGAGCATGGCGAGCTTCCGCCCGGTGGCCGGCTACGCGAACTACCGCACGCCGGTGCGCGGTCTCTACATGTGCGGTGCCGCGACGCACCCGGGCGGCGGCGTCATGGGCGCGTGCGGGCTCAACGCGGCCCGGGAGATCCTGAAGGACGGGTGAGCGGGGTGCGCCCGTGACCGATTTCGGGACGTTCCTCCGTGCGGTTGAGGCCGCCCCCGACCGCATTCTGGGCGACGACTACCACATCTTCCCCCCGAACCCGGACTACGGCCACGACGCCACGCGGCGGAACGCCCTGACGGTCCGCGTGATGGGCGTGGACGGGGTTCACTAGGCCAACTTGTCGGTCGTTCCCACCACGTCCAGTCGCCTGCTCGACGGGGCGGTGAGCACCTCGACCGCGTAGTCCGGCAGTTCCTCCGTCTTGTCCTCGGCGCGTTTGAAGAAGTGCTGGATCAGCCGCTCGTCGGCCATCTGCTGGGTGATCTTGTCCTGCGAGAGGAGCATGCGCTGGTGAGCGATTTTTGAAGGTCGAGGTCCACCAGCAGCACCCGGTAGCCGCGGCGGGCGAGCGCCGTCCCGAGGTGCGCGGTGAGCGTCGTCTTCTCGACCCCGCCCTCGAGGTTCAGAACCGAAACGACCGCCCGCTTCCGCCGCCCGCGCTCCCGGAACTTCGGCCGCTTCTGCATCGACCGGGCGTTCCACAACTGCCCTTCCAGCTTCAGCGCCGCCTTCATCCCCCGCTCCAGCCGGGCTAAGCAGCGAGCCGGAGTTCGTTGTCACCTTTGACGCGAAGTCGGCGGCGGTAG
>VFQN01003048.1_pt1 | contig 24736 bp, 36 predicted proteins | sample 3512371 | NCBI WGS metagenome assembly VFQN01 (sample SAMN10412370, study PRJNA504923) | tailings metagenome | isolation source: Replicate 2 from Balatoc abandoned mine | place: Philippines: Itogon, Benguet | collected 2017-08-28 | reverse complement strand
TAGGAATCGAACCCGGGTCGGATTCCCGGGAGAATCGGGACTAAGCCAATTCTAACGCCCAAATTCCTATGGTGCACGCCTTCCGAACGGCTCGACCCCGGGCTGAGGTATGCGGTCCTGATTCCTCGCAGCACAGGTACATACCTCTTCTGGCTGCGACAGATTCCTGCACTCCTGTGCGCCACGGAATCCCACCGAGGTGACCACCGCCCGCAGCCGCCCCGTCAGGGGCCGCCAGCCGCTGAACGCGTTGAGCACCGTGACACGTGCAACGCTCAAGCAGCGGTACGTGCCCTGCTGTGCCGCTATGCTGTCCAGCTGGCAGCCGTCCACCTGCACCCGCGTGCCGGGGGCGGCACGTGCGGTGCGGATGCGGCGCTCCAGGTCGGGGGTGGCGGGGCCCAGGGAGGTCCAGCGGGCAGGCGAGTCAGGAGGACCGCTCTGCTCAACCTGCAGAAAGGCAGGAACAGTGATGTAGGCGGTACTGCTAGCTCTACACGGACTGCTGGATTTGGGCGTTACATGCCTGGGAGGAGCTGCGTCCCAAGGGGCCAGCGTTCCCTGGTCGGGCCAGCTGCAAGCTCAGTAGCTCACGGCCAGGCCGACCGCAGCACAGCTGGCAACCACAGGTGGGCAGCGCAGGACACCCATCTTCGTTGACAACTGCAATTGACTGTAAATCACAGGCTTACCACTGCATAGTAGGGCCCGGTATCGCTGTCAGTGGACACGTACTCCAGGCGGCCGGAGATGGTGGTGGAGGTGGTGGGGGGCCACGGGGGCGGGGGTCGCAGCCGGGGTTCTGGGCCAGCCCGCAGCAGTTGAACTGCGTACAGGAGCACAAAGTTATAATGCTTGAGCTGTTGCGCTTAGACAAGTTGGCTTTCAAAAGGAAGGCCGCAAGCGACGCGATTGCCACCGTGAACGGCGCGCAGCGCACAAGGGCATAGAATGTAAGGCAAAAAGGCATGTGCGCCACAGCAACACCAGGCAAACACTAGCCTAGGGCTTACCGGGTGAAGACAATATGAACGCTATAACGAGCACCACGTGTGACAAGCATAGCCACCGTCTCCTCCAGAAAAGCACAGCTTTGGCCCGCAATAACATACTGTAGTTATTGAACTAACGATCTGCAGCGGTCGGCTGCTGCGACGCAGTCGCCTGCAGTTCCCCCAACTAAACGCTTAACCCTGGCTCTTCCATAAGACATAGCCCAACGTTAAAAAACTTTCAGATAGGTGTAGGAAGTACTACAACCTTGTAGGTGCGAAACTGTTCGTTCCTTCAGACGCAGGTACCATTGTCGAACAGGGGACTTGCGTACGTGTTGTGCTCGCTCGTGGGGCTGGCGCGTGGCGGGCGACAAGCACTGCTGCCCAAGTGACCGCCCGAGCAACACAGTTTTGGGAGCTTCACCGCCACGTGAGCTCCTATCTTGCCTAAGATGCTGTGTCGCTGACGCGTCGTCAGCAATAGGAATTGGTGATGAGCGAAGCCTAAAGCCTACACGGCTGGCTTACAGGCCAGCATGCGCACACCATTACATTTCTCTACTGCAAGCGCAAGTTTTGTATCGCGGAGAGCAGGGAGCCCTGCTGCCGGCAAGACCCTAAGGCGCAGAGCCCGAGCGGAACGCCTCCTTTTGCTTGCCACCTTTGGGATCATTCTCTATAATAATGTACTAGGTGCGCTCAATGTCAACGAACCACGCCCCAGAGTCCCTGATCACATGAGAGGCTCCCCGGGCTCCTAGCGTGTCTTCCACCGTCGCCGGCTTACAGCTGCCAGTTTGTCTACTAACTATACACATGGGAAAATACTTTTTCTGGCCTGCATATATCACCAGGGGCAAGCACTGCAAACGTCTTTGGACTTTTCCCGTCCCGTCCTGGCACACTGTACAACCTCAACATCACTTATTGCTTCCAAGGTATGTCAAGTATGGAGAGCGAGGATGATCCTCTGGTTGCGTCTGCTTGGAGGTGGTTGGTTGAGGTCTCGAGGCTCGACAAGGCGTTGAACGAAAAGCGACATACGTGTCAATCTCGAGATCACTAGCAGCATATCAGAGCTCCGAAGGCACAGCATATGACCTGGCCGTGACAGTTCTCTGCCGGTCCCTCAAACTCTCCGCAGGAGGCGTCAGGCCCGAAACGACTTCCGCTACGGTGAGGTGAGGGGTGGTGGGGTGGCTCGTGGCTGATGAGGGTCTCGCGTCCAACATGCCCCTCCCTTATACGCTCCTTAACGGCGTGGTCGTGTCTTCTGCCTTCCCTTGTTTCCATTCCCATCCAACCCTGTCGTATTCGCCCTGCCTCCCACCCCACATCCGGCACGCCGCGCCCTCTCATCTGCACACGCCGGGGCCCAAGCCCCAGGCCCTCCATACCTCCCCACCCACCGCCATGCTTCAGAACCAGATCCGTGAGTCACCCCACACCATTTCGCCACGGCAACCGATGCTGGATGCAGGGAAACGCGGTCCTCTACTACCTGAGAGTCGCAACGCCGCAGGATGGCGTGTGCTCCGACTCCTTCCGCTCCGTCCCGCCCTCCTCATCCCCCCTGCCGCGCACCCTCCTGCTCGACCTGTCGCTGCTGGATGGCAGCAGCAACCGGGTCCTGCAGACGCAGCTGGAGTGGGTTAAGACCAGGCGCAGTGTGCTGGTCAAAGGGAGCCCGGTGGCGGGCCGTACTGCCCGGCAAACCGACATGCTGTACGTGAAGGAGGTGACGGTGAGGAGAAAGTGCGGTAGCTGGATGGTTCGCGGGGCGCGGCTGGCAGGGAGAGCGTTTGGGTGGCGAGGAGGCGCCGGGCTTGGAGCGGGCCTTCCTGCCCAGCAGGGGGAGGGCTGCCGGATGGTGCGTCCCAGGGGCGCCTGCATGGCGGACAGGGAGGCAAGGCAAGACATATTGGGGCACGCAAGGGAGGTCCAACTGCCCAATTGCAACGCGGCCCTGTCCAGCGTGTGGAAACAGACAGTAGTAATGGTACGAGGTACCCTGGCATCGTTCAAGCACTCCCGTACGCGCAAGGGCGAGACGCGTCGCGTCTGTGTTTGCACGCGTTCCACCACAGGACGGTCATGAGACCTTACGCCGGTCCCCTGTGGCCCCTGCAGCTGGTCTCCGTGCTGTCGGGCGGCGGCGAGGCGGCGGTTCCCCGCCTGGTGCCGGTGCTGGGCGGGGGCCCCGTGCCGCTGAGCGTGGGCCTCACACGTGTGCTCATCACCGTGGACGGCAGGGCCCTGCCGCCGGCAGTCACAGCCGCAGAGGTGAGAACGCGGCGGCGTCTGGGATACGAGCTGACGGCGACCGGCAGGCTGTGGCCACCTTCAAGCAATCGCAAGGGCTCGTCAGCTTGTTGTCGCCCGTTGTCGCTGAGCAGCCGAAGAGCACATGGGGCTCTCGCTGCAGGGGCAACTACCGGCCCCCTGCCAGCGAACCGCATGTCCAGAGCCGTCCAAACGGGACGAGGCTGCGGCCGCTACCTGTCCTGCACCTGTGCCACACACCTGCTCCCTGCCCCAGGCCTTCTCGCTGTGGTGATCCGATAATCGCTCCTCCCCGGCTGGCATGCAGCCTGTACCTTTCTCGGAAAGTGTGACTTCGAACCAACGGTGCCTCGATGCTACCCCCCGCAGGCCTCCTCGCTGTGGTACTCTGACAGCACCAGCCTGCGCGCCTTCGTGTCTGCCTGCTCCATGGGCCGCGCCAGGCTGGAGGAAGGGCAGGGGGGCGACACGGCGGCTGACGTGGTGGGGCAGCAGGTGGGAGGGAACGTGGGGTTGTTCCTTGCGTGGAGAGGGAAGACAGCATGGGTCCTGGTACGGTCGCGTGAAACGGATTTGGCTGTGAGGCATCAGTCGAGGTCCATCTAAGGTTCTCCAGGTGCGGAACGGCAAGTTAGATCACAAGCGTTAAACTAGTAATACAAGTAAGCCCTTCGCCATGCTGGCCCTAATCCTCTCGTGTCCCCAGGTTGAGCTTCAGGGTGTGGACCCTGTGGCCGTGGCCCTGGCCGCACGGCCCCCGGCAGGCAGCGGCGGCACCCCCTCTGACCGGCTGGCCTACTGCGTGCACCGTGTGCTGCGGGCCGTGCGGGAGCGGGTGGAGGAGCAGCAGCAGCGGGGCGACAACGCCACAGCGGCCCAGGTGAGGGCTGTGCCTAGCAAAGCACCCGCCGTGGCTGTGCAATGTAGGAGTTGGACGTGTGGACGTTGGGGCTGCTGCGTCCTCCTTTAGTGTCCATCGCCCACGTACTTCGACGTACACCCTGATGGCGTTTGTCATCAGATTGACATAATACATCCTGATTGTTATTCGTATATCCACTTGCCCAACAGGGCCAGCGTTCTGCCGGGCCCCTGCGCTTCGAGCTGCACGCCGTGCCGGACGAGTTCTACGCCGCCGCGGTGGCGCACTGCTCCGGCCTCAACACCAGCAGCGCCGAGGGGCAGGCGGCGCTGCAGGGGGGCGCCACGCAGCTCAACGCGCTGGTCAACTGCGCCGCGGCGGGCGGGCCATGCGTGTGAGTGCTGGGGCGCTCTAGGTGCGGGGCCGCTTGCTGCGCCGTCGCGTGGCGCTGCTAGCTCTGTGTTGATGGTGCGCCTTGGAGTCTTGGAGCGTGTGCCCTACTTTTGAGCTGGAGCCCTAGAGCTCAAATACCCACATGCGTGGGAACGCGGTTCCGTTTCAGAGCTGGTGGTATGTTACACCCGTTCGCGGTTGTCATACCCGTAACACAGTTAACGTTGGACTGATACCTGGCCGGGCCCCTACGCCCACAGGGCCAGCGCCGTCAACCTGCGGCCGGACGTCTCGCTCCTGCAGGTAGGGGTTGGGGTGGGGATTATGGGGCGAGGGTCCAGCGGCCCGTGTCGGGTCATATGGGTCACATTGTGCAGTGCGTATAGCCGACATCCGTGTCCTCATACGGCGTCATGCAGTAGTAATGGCCCAAGATGTCTGGGACGGTTCCCTGCATGAAGTGCCAAGCCTGTTAGTGCCATGTCATATTATGCACCACCTCAGGGCCGCTGGGCCGCAACCTGGGAACTGCGCGCTTCGGTACGCACGTGTAACCTGCACACACGTTGCTGAACCTGTGTGCTACGGTTGACTCGCCGTCCCCGCCCACTACCGCAGGCCGCCATCCGGGGCCTAGGTCGCAACCTGGGCCTGCGCGCCGCAGTGCCGCGGTCGGCGGACCCAGGCCTGCCGCCGTTGCATGCGCAAGACACAACCAGCGGCCTCACGGTGAGCGCCGGCTTCTTGTCTTCTCCGGTGCCGTTGCGAGGTCCGAACTTTGCGCTAACCATACGATGAGGTAGGAGCACGTGGCTAGATGACACGGTACCTGCTCGCAGCTATTTTGCCAATCTGCAGCTTACTCATTGGCAACATAGCTGACGGATATTCGATTGCGCAACGGTCCCTGAGGATCTTGGCATCTTGTCTGGGGCCACACGGCTCAACTCTTGTACTTAACGCGCCCGAGGCCAAGTACACGGGCACACCGGCAGCCAGGGCAACACTCAGCCAACATCATCATAGCATGCCTGTCCAGTGGAACCACCACCATGCCACTGCCCACCTTACGTCTTAAACATTGCCCCCATTCGAACGCGAGGAACACTTATCAACAAGGCCATTCAGCTAATTCTCCGCCACCCCCAGGGCGACGTGGTGTGTTACAACGGCGCAGCAATGGCTGCTGGGCTGGGCGGACGTGGCGCTGGACCTAGGGCTGGACCCGGGGAACGCGGCGGACAGGGCGGCGTGGAGCAGGCCCAGAACGTGGGTATGCATGCATGGTGCCGTGACACGCCATTTGCTTTTATGTGCCTCGCTGCAGTTGCTTGCCTGTACAAACTTGGACGCTGAGGCCTGTTTGTTGGGGCAGGTCAAGCGTTGTTGTGGGCGCCGCGAGGGTTGCTTTGGGCTGGCTGCCAAGGCGCCTCCTGGGCACTGAGGCACCCATGCCTTGTGGCCATGGCAGCTGGTCCTTGCGAATGCAGCCACCGGCTCACCGCTGTGAACTACGGGGGAGCCTAAGCCTGCGTGAGCTACACGGGAGCTGCTGCCCACAACCCTCGCCGCTCCGCTCCCCAGGTTCCGCAACCCGGCGTACGGCGCGCGCTACCGGTCCCTCATCCGCGTGTCGTACGCACCCGACACGGCCTACCGGGCAGTGTTCTGGGTCGTGCTAAGGTGAGGCCAGGTTCTATTGCATCTGCTCAACAACTGCACGAGGCCAGGCGGCCCCTGCTGGCAGTACCGGTAGCTACTCGGCTTCGTCTTTGCTGCATGACGCTGGGCTGCACCATGCGCAACAAGCCCACCCCACACTCCCATATGCCACATTGCACTCATAGTGCCAGTGCACAGAGAGCGAGCAGGCGAGAGAACCAACAACTAGCTCCGTACGTCACGTTGCCTTGCCCCCTGCCCGCCCCCTTCTCACTACCCCTCCCAGGCTGTACGCGCCCTTGCTGGGCCTGTTCAGCTCCGCGGGCGGCCCCCACGTGGCGCTGTACGAGATGGCGCAGGGCCACGACCAGCCGCCCGCCGCCTCGCCCGAGCCCCTGCTGTGGGGCACCTCCAGCGGCACGGCGTCGGCGTTCAGGCCGGCCGTGCACGCGCCGCTGGGGCAGCAGGCGTGCAGCCAGGGGACATGCAGTGAGTGATGCCCCCTGAGGGCGCGCCGTACACACTACGTCAGCCGTGTGCGCCTACCGTACAGGAGTACCGGTCGTGTACACGCTGATAAGGGAGGCGTGTCACTCGTTGAGTAGCTTCCGCTGAAGTTATGCCGCACAAAGGCATGGCAAGCGCCAGCATGGCAGGCTCTCCACCACAGCTTTTGCTGAGGGGGGATCATGTTCTGAAGGGTATTGATACCGTTCGCAGTGCGGCCTTTGCTGTGACGACTGCCCCTCCCTGCTGCATGACCCGCTCTCGCAGACGCCACCGCTGCGCCCCTGGCCGCGTACCTCAAGCTCAGCCTCGACCGCGCCAGCGTCGTCACCGCCCTGACCGGCAAGGTGGCGCTGTGTGTCGTACACAACCTGTACGACAACTGCACGCAGCCCGCAGCGCCGCCGCCCCGGCCCCCGCGGCCCTTCCCGCCCTCATCCCCACGCGTCTCCTTACCGCCCCCACGTATCTCCTCGCCGGCCCCACGTGTGTCCTCGCCGGCCCCACGCGCCTCCTCGCCGGCCCCGCGTGTGTCCTTACCGCCCCCACGCGTCTCCTTACCGCCCCCACGCGTCTCCTCGCCGGCCCCACGTGTCTCGTTACCGCCCCAGAGCGCTTCCTCACTGCCCCAACGCGACCCTTCGCCGCCCCAACGCGACCCCTCACCGCCCCAACACGACTCCCCGCCCCGCAGCTCCAGCTCCATCCACTCCCCCATTCCGCCCCGCACCCCACCGCCTGCCCCCCCTGTCCGGAGGCCACCGTTTCTGTCGCGCCCCCCGTCCGTTGCCTCCGTCGCCCCAAGCCCATAAGCCCCCTCGGCCGCCTCCGATGCCGCGTTTGGACCGAGGTGAGCATCGACCCCCTTGCACCGCATTGAGAGTGAGGGTCTACTGCTCCTACTTTGCGCTCCTGCGAGGTCCGGCCTCAGGCTGGTTTGTATGCCGCAAACCCGTACTTGCACCCTGTTGCAGCCTGGTCCTGTATCTCCCCAACTTACCCGTGTTCGCTGTGGCACGTGTGCTACCCCAGGCAATCCGACTGTCAGTATCGTAGATTCAGCGCCTCCCCCGTCAGATGGCTGACACGAGGAAGACAGGTGCGTGGTGCTGTGTGCAAGGGTTAAGGGTGTTTCCTTATGTGTGTTTTTAGGCGGGTCGGCGGGTGTGGTTAGATGTATCTATGTGGGTGACCGGGCATTTCGTTGTATAGGTGGGGTGCTGCGGCATGCGGCCACAGGGAGCGAGGCGTGCCGGAAACGTACTCTGGGAAGCGGATGGCCGGGTGCACGGCGGCATTGTACGCGGTACCTATGTCAGGCCTCAAAAAGAGCTCAAAGCGCACGAGCACCGTCACTGCTAGCTTGTTGGATCAGCCTGTGTTGGAAACCGCTAAATCGCGGCTTAACTGCTTCCTTCACCTCGTTACCGTACTCTTTCCTGGTTCAACCAAACACAGGGTGCAGGATGCCTGTAGCAGCTTCGGGCCCCTGCACGGCATGAGGTCGTGGAGCGCCAGTACATCGCAGCGTGCAGTAAAAATGCATGACCTAGCTCCGGGTCCCTCCAGCATGCGCTCAATGCGGGGAGGTCAGTCCCTGGTCGCCTGTGAATGGAGACTGGCGCGCTAGGAGGAGGTATTGCGGGAGGCGGATGCCGACGTGCTCCACGTCCATCCCGACCCACCTGCCCTACGCGGGCAACAGCGGCTGCCATCAGCGCCATCGGACCACCGCCTCCAAGCTGCACTGCCTGGCGGCACGTTGGCCCGGTGCCTTGGGGCGGGGCACCGCGGCCAGGGGGTGTTGGGTGCAATTGCTGCAGCTGGCCAGCTGGCGGGCCGGCGGTTGCAGCTGGGCGGGGACGCCAGGGGCGATCAGCGGCGGTGGCTTCGTGACGCGAGCGGGCTGAGTACAACGCACACACTGCCTGAGCAGCCGTGAGCGGCGGTGAGCGGCGGTGAGCGGCGGTGGCCGGCATGGTGTGACGTAATTATGCACCAATGGAAGCTGCAGGTGGGCGACCTGCTGTTCGTTACAATGACACGGCGGAGCGCGGAAGTTGTACGGTAGTCATGAGGACGGATTGTAAGTGGCGGGGCGGCCGCGTATGGCATGCGGTGGTTTGTAGGTTGGTATGTAGCGGTGCCTTGGTAGGTCGGTGTGTGGGGAGGAACTGGATGATCGCTGCACATGGATGTCGCATGTATGTGGTAGTACGGGCAGGTTGCAGAGTAAGTTGCTACCCGTGCTGCGGTCGTTCTCCTCCCACACGCAGTACTGACTAATGAGGCGCACGTAGGGTCGTGGGGCTGGGCATGTTGTGCAAGGACCACACGTACATGGGTATGAGCTAGCGTGCGGAAAGCAGCACACATGGCAGCTGCAAATCTTCTACCCGCAATGCTCACTCTGGGTCCTGCCAAGATGGTGTCATATCACCGTACCGTAGTAACGCGACTGCGCTGTTTGGGCAACCGCAGTGAGTCCGTGCGCTGTCTGAAGCGGCAGTAGAGGAGGAAGAAACACAGCCAGGCTGTCAACCGCATTGATCTCTTGAGGGCGAAGGTAGGCGCTGGTAGGCGCGGCTGGTAAGCTTGGTGCTCGTTTACTAGCTGGCGATGGCATCATCTGGTGTTTCTTGTGTATCATCCGTGCCCACGCTGCGCTCAACGTGTGCTTCCACAGGGATACCTATATAGGCATGTACTGGCTTGTACCGTGGCGATTGCCACAGCGTTCGAGACAGCCCTCTGCATACCGGTATAATTAGCAAAGTCTTAGTTCTCCTGGATAGCCAGGGCAGGTTGGTAGCTAACGCCTTATGTAAGCCGGGTTGCTGCTCACGCTGTACGGAAGAAGGCAAGGGCAGGCCTAGGTCTTGCACATGCCGGAAGTTATGGTGTCGGTGTGTGGACACACACTCACCCCGCGCCTAGTTGGTTATTTTGCGGCTGAGTCACGCGACATGTGCTGCGCACTCTCAACGCCTTTCGGTGACCATGTCGAACCATGTGACCAGGTGCATGTTGGCGTGCCCCACCCCACCCCCTTGGGGGTGGCCACGCCTGAGTGTCCTGGGCGCTGGGTGCCTGCTGGTTACGGGACACACACGACCTGTAACCCTACCTTTCACCAATTCGACAACGAGTCCCGGGTACACGTATGGAAACTGTGATGGCCCTGCTCCTGCTTTGGCACCACCAAGGGTGTCTCAAGGGGACAGCAGCTCATCGTCAGGGGGCTAACACAAGCTCCAACCACACAGTTACTCACCAACAAGGCCTCTTGTTCTGCGCGCACTACAGTGCAATTTATCATGTGTAAACAGGTGTTCACTGCTTGGAAGGCTACAGTAGTACCCACCCAGGGGTGTGCCGCCGCTCGGCTGCTCCCATGTCTCCATCTGTTCCATGCTGCATGCTGCAGCTGCACCGAGCACTGGACGAGCAAAGGGGGGACAACTTTGTTGGCCCCGCTATACTGCTATCACCGTGAATGTTAGGTATTACTGTCTCCGTGCATACGCTCCTGTCTTTTCCTTTCGCTGTTCCGTTCCATCTAACCAAGTCCAGTCGATGTTCCAGTACCTCGCGCCAACATCCTTCTAATACCACCTATAGCATTGGCTTCCTTCCTGCAATTAGCCGGCTGCGAAGGTAGGGCTGGGCGCTTCGGCGCTGTCTGCAAACGATCTTCAAAACGGGCTTTGCCGAAACATGCCCATATTGCACCTGACTGCTTGAAGGAGTGGCTTTTAAAACTATACAGACAGGACTCATTCTGCGCGTTGATGACCCTGGCCCCTTTAGAGCACAAGGATGGCCAATTCTTACTTGCCTTGCTCCTCGCCCCGCCTTCAGACCAACACGCCGCGCCCCTTGGAGCGCGTGCCAATCCTCAATTGGATAGCTGCGTCCTGTTGCTGCCCCTTCTCTTCTTCACTCCAGCACCGGCATGGCAGCCGACAGCGCCAGCGTGGCTTGGCAGGACGCCTTCCTGTCAGTGGATGCCGCCTTCAAAATCATGTCTCTGCTTTCACGGAATGAACGCGCCCTCAGCGGCCGCCTCATTTGCAGGGAAGCTGCAAGGCGTTTCGATGGTACCTTCGTATCCTTCAGCCAGCCCCTTCCTGCCTATGTCCTCACCACACCCTGGTGCACGGAGAGTGCTGGGACCATGCAGGTGCTGAGCCTTGGGGATAAGATGCAGCTCCCAAGCGCAGCAGCAATTAGCGGCAGTGAAGTCAACGTGGAGTTTGCACTGCAGCTGCTGGAAGCGCAGGTGTTCCCAGAGCTGTTAATGACGCTGAGCCCTAACAAGGCACGGGACTCCTCCGCTGGGGTGGTGCGTGACGCTTTCGGCAGATTGCTCGTGGCGTCGGGGCTGGCGCACATGCTGCCCTCCCTTGTGCAGCGCTGCCCTGGGCTGCTGGACCCGGCGAGCACCCTGGAGGCAGCTGCGCGTTACTGCGACCTTGCGGGGCTGCAGGCGGCGGTGGATGCATTCCAGCCGCACCTGAAGCGGCTGGCGGAGCAGAAAGGAAGTCCATGCTTCGCGACAAAAGGGATGATGATTGCAGCGGCTGGTTCTTCGCACCCTGACGCCGTCAACAAGATGCAGCTGCTGTACGACAACGGCGGCCCATACCTCCTTGGCCCCAACGCGTTCCTTGCGGCCGCCGCTGGAGGCGATGAGCAGTGGCTCTGGATGATGGATCGCGGGCACCCCTTCAACAACTCCAACAGCGTGGCGGAGGTGCTCCGGCATGGATCCACCGAACTTGTCATGTGGTTTGAGGAGGTCGGCTACCTGCCGGCCCACGGTGACCCCCGTTGGCGGCGGGCGGAAGCGGCCGCTGCTGCGGCCGCCTGCGGCAGCGTCGCCAAGCTGCAGTGGCTTGCGGGCCGTGGTTTGGAGCTGGGCCGGGAGGAGGCGATGGAGGCAGCGGCACGCGCAGGCAACCTGGAGGCGCTGCAGCTTCTGGCAGCGGCGTGGCGTGCGCGGAACGGGCACGACACAACCCTCCCCGACAAGCTCCTTCAAGCGGCCGCGTCAAGCGGCAGCGTCCCCACGGCGTCGTGGCTGAGGCAGCAAGGCCTCCCGCTGTCGGCACCGCTGTACGAAGCCGCGTTTGCAGGTGGCGACCTACCCATGCTCCGCTGGCTGCTGGAGGGCGAGTGCCCTCGCGGGTGGTTGGGTTTAAGCGACGCCGTCGGCCTGTGGCTCACCCGCACTTCCGCCGCCACCAAGCGGTTGGTGGAGGCGCTGCAGCTGCTGGCGGAGGCGGGCTGGCCGTGGCAGGTGGCGGGGGCCGATCCCTTTACCAGAGCAGCCTCTATGCGCGCCGGCTACGGTGTTTGGCTTGCGCTGTCCAAGTTGCTTCCTATGTACAACGAGCACATTCCCGAGCCTGCCGTGCGCATGGCTGCCGCCACGGGCTGTGAGGACACGCTGCAGCTAGTGTTGGACGCGAGCTTGGCGGAGCAACGTGGCAGCATCTTCGACACCTGGTACGTTGCGGCGGCTAGCAATGGTGACCGGCCCACCCTGGCCTACCTGCAGCAGCTGCAGGCGCCAATTGGCAGTGGGGTCCTTGCCGCGGCTGTGAAGCAAGGCGCGCCCCTTACCGCCCTGAAATGGCTAGTAGAGCAGGGCGCGTCCTGTACTGATGCAGCAAGGAGCCTGACGCCGTTGCTAGACATGCTGCCGCACATTTACGGGGGCGTGGAGGAGGAGTGGCAGCCGGTGGCGTCGTGGATCCAACGGCTGCCGGAGCCGGACGTGCAGGAGCGCTCGCGCGCGCGAGGCGAGGAGCCGGGGGAGCTGCAGCGCGCAGAGGTTATACGGTGGTTGCTGCGGCCGCTGCGCCTGACAGACGCTTGAGTCATTCGGGTTAGGGGCACCAACAATCCGCGCAATCTGTGGCGCGTAGGCTGAAACGGGGGCAATTGGTGACACATGTGTACTGCACAGTAGCCTGCGGAAGGGGTACAGGGAAGGGTGCGTGAACACGCATGATTGCACGGTGGTGGGCACCTTGGAAACCCAACGCGCCTGCTTGCAATGCACCAGGGCATGGGTGATGGGGTTGGAAGCGAACGAAAGCGCCAGTGAAGAGTGTGTGCAGTGCTAACGGCAGATTTTGATGTGTTGGTAGTATGGCACGTTCATGCATCGCGAATGACTCCCTGTGGGGTGGGTACAACTGGAGTTTCATGTGTGCTGTTTGTGGCACAAGGGCTGTCTATAGGGGGTTCGAGCCCTGCTGTTGGTCTAACGCTATTCGGTGGCAGATCTGTTGGCTGTGGCGCACGGTGGCAGTGTCTTGGGGTGTTGTTTTTTCTAGGATGCACCCGCACGGCAAATGGCACCTAAAGGGTGCGCTGAGACATTGGCTACGTACTTGGCATGGCGCTATGAGGCAGTGGTGGTCCCGAAGACGGCGCAAAGGTGGTGCGTGTGTTGGGTGAAGGGGGAACGCACTGCCGTTTCCCTTGAGCTGAGGTTCAGGCTGGCAACACGGGTCAAAGGCGTCTGTGCGCCACCTAGGGTCGCTGTTTTGTGCTGGTAGGTTTGCGGGGCCGATCAAGGGGCGTTTTGCCTTCTACGTGTGTGGACACAAGTGCAGCGGGCGGGGCACTTGGGCGCTCTGCATTGCGGCGATGGTTGATTGGGCTGTGGTGTAGGCTGGCAACCCTGGCGGGCCATGCAATGGGTTCTTGGCTTCTTTCCTTTCTGCTATTGGCCACCGCAAAGGGCCTCAAGGGGCTGAAGTTGCCCAACACAGTACAAGGGGCGTTCGTTCCTGTATTGATTGAACGCAACTACAAGGAGTTAGGCAAGACGCACGTGCATGTAGCAGTCAGGTTATACCAGCTTCTGAGTTTGCATCGGTGTAGTGAAGCCGCACGAGCCGTACTCTCCTCAACTTGTCAAGCAGGGGCTTTGCCCACCATCTGCGCGTGCTGTCGTCCATACGTGTATCCTCGTTGTGCATAAAATGTTGTGTGGTGTACGGCGATGACTTGCTGTGGTGGTCCGAAGAGTCTGTGTCCTAGCTCGCACGGCTGTTTGTCAGATAGTCACGTAGGCGGACGCAGGTGTGTCGGTAGTCTGGTGTCAGGAGAGCAGCTTGGCGCGCGGCCAGGACAAATGTGGCACTTGCACTTTTGCAACAAGACTGGCTATCTTGATCTACCGAGGCTCCTAACTCAGACGGACTTGGCACAGAATTGCTTTCAGCATTTCTGGACGCATCAGGCTGGTACGGCAGACCGGGACACCTGTGCACCAAGCGGCGTTGTACCCTTGGTTGCCGCGTTGCCCATGCAAGCTTTCTCGCCGGCAGACTAATGCTTCCGGAAGTGACATGGGCCCTTTTCAGACCGCTGCCATCATGGCGTACGGTACACGCGCCTGAACGCCTGCGTACGCCTGCATAGTTGAAGCAAGGGTGCCGGCAGGGGAGCTCCCCTCCTCTATGGAGATACGGGTCACGTGCTGCAGTAGCGCTAGATACACGTGGACCACCAGGTTAACTTCAGCGGTCCAGCCGTGTGGGCCAGCGAAAGGGGCAGGGGCCACAGGAACACTGTCGCGATGCCTGTCCGTGTGACTACTGACTAGTGCAATACATGGCACGTGGCGGCAGGGAACGATGGAAGGGCAGCAGCACCAGGCAGCACCAGCTGGTACTCCTGTCACTCCGGCCAGCTGTGCGGATACAGCAGGCCGCAGCTGAGGGAGCGGTAACTCCAGCCGCCCGACCGCCGCCATCTAAAGAGGAGTGGGGCAGGCAGGTAGGACAGTGCCGATCAGACAACGCGGGCGTGGCAGGTGTGCGTCTCAGCTGTGATGCCTGCTGGCTCACTTGTGTGCGCTGCGGTGGAGTCAACCGGGCAAGCAAAGTGCTCTAGTCCATGCAGGTCCATGGGCTGCACGTGCATTTTGCCATGTGCCAGTATGTCTGAGCGCCATGTTCCGATGTACGGTCTCCTCTATGCGGTTCAGCACCAGTCACGCCCTTGTTTAACTGCTTGGCGACACACGACAGGGCCCAGGGCCTGGCCCAGGGGCCCTGTGCGAGTCATGCCGCGCCCCAAACACAACCGTGCACGACGTAGCTGCCGCTGAGCTGCAACCACGCCCGAGACCGAACAGGACAGGGATACGCAGCGTGTCATACTTGATGGCGTCATGCCGTCTGGTAGGGGTTCCTCCCCTGCTGTCTTCCCTGCCGCCAACCCTGGCTGTACACCGGAACGACACCGCCCGCCAGACCTGCTGATGTGTACCCGCACAAGTACCACTGGCCATGCTTCATCATTACCCATTTACCACACACGAGCAAGTTTTGATATGTCGAGTATCTGCGAGCAGGTTAACGCGGCTTCAGCGGCCTTGCTGGTGGCATTGCGCTGGTAACTTTGAGGGTATTTCCAACCCGCCGGATTCGCGGATAAATCCGTCAAGGATTAATCCTTCAGACCCGGCAGGGACCAGGATTGAAAACTGCAGTCTGGATTACAAGTTACCCATCTCATCGCAAAGTTCTTAAATCACTACTCAATCCTTCCGGGCGGGCACGAATAAGCAAGAACGCTTCCTAATCCGCGCGCCCTTAATCCGGAATCGGCCGGGGTGGAAATACCCTCTTTCCGTCTCAAGAGGACCGCCCAGGGCGCTATGTGGAGCTCAAGCATGTGGACTCCGCCTACTATAGGCGTCATAACGATCTGCTCAAGGTAAGTTAAGGTATTTTGCCGGGAGGCGGAGCCGGCGGGAACAGAAGGGAGGGAAGATGCAATAGTTGGGCAGTTAGTCCTTACATATGACCAAACGTGTAGGTGATAATTGCTTGGAGCCATTGTGAAAGGCCAGGAGGACTCCCCGGTGCGCTTGCGCCAACTTGACCCGCTCGCGTAGCACATGAGCGTTGCACGACTGGAAAGGCTTTTGTAAAGCTGTTCGGCAGAGCCAAACGTAGGATAGGCTTCGCTCTTGACATGATGGGCAGACGGAGGGAGCGTCGCTTGAGGCAGACTGTGTGGCCCGCAGAGCTGCTCCCCCTGCCATTACCCTGACCGTCTCTCCCAACACGTGTCTTCAATGCAGGTACCGCGATGCATGGAGGTGGAGATTGAGGCGGAAGCTTCCGAGGTCAAGTGGTGGCTACACCCACGTGCATCTATGCCGGGCCAGCTGGCGTTATCCAAGGCAGCGGATGTCGTAAGCACATGCACATAGTGTGAGCCGGGGTGTGCCTGAAGCGGAAGCAGGGACAGAGGCAGGCGGCAATGGCATTGGAGGGTAGCAACCTAACCGGCGCCGCGAGCAGCAATGGCATTGACACCACACCCTTACGGTTTGCAGCATGGAGTATTGCGCACGCTCTGTGATGCCATGACGGCCCGTCAGTTGCACAATACTCCGTATCCCTGTGAATTCGGCTTAGGGCGTGGTCACATTACTGGTGTCTGGGCCCTCGCCTGCATCGTCATGACACGATGACAGCAGCCCGTGTACGGCACCTTTCGTGCATAACCCTGACGTGCCGCAAATGCCGTCATGCACAGCGGTGCATGGTTTTTGGGTGTCAGCAGGTGTGCGCCGCGCGTGACCTGCGTTCCGTAAACTCCCAAACCAGCAGGTGCTAGCCGTGGCCGTTGCCCCAACCGCAGATGGTGCGGCCACGCCATGCCGATGGTTGGCGGTGCTTCTCCGCATACGCTTTGTGGCCAGCCCGCGAAGAAGGCTTGCTGCTCCTTCGACAAGCTTGCCTACCGGTATGCTGCGCAGGCGGGTTGGGAGGGTGCGGAGCGGCGGGAAGAGCGGTTAGAGAGTGACCGAGCCACGCACGTCCTTGTCGTGGTTGGAACGCGCTTGCTAATCCCGCGTCGTACCTTGACGAGGCTGCCTAAAAGCCGTGGTCCCACAACCTGTTCTGCGTATCCATGTATTGTCCAGTACACAAGTCCTATTCGCTTACCTGGGCGTGCCAGGACACGGGTTGGGCACATGCTACGCCTCCCACTCCTGCCTCCCGCGACCACGTCGATCTACAGACTACATCTGTCCTAAAGTCTTCCTAGCGCCGTCCCCAGCCAATGATCCCCACGTGCAACACTCCTCCCTGCCTGTGCTTTCTCCCCCATGCCAGGATACCACACGAAACCTGCGGACGGCTGCGGGGCCTGCTGGCGCACCACGACGTCCTGCGCGATGTGCAAGGCCGCCTACGCATGCCTTGTACGCGGGGGAGAGGCATGGACGTGGATGCAGGTGGGGGGATGGTTTGGGCCGGGCGGGGGTTGGGGTAGGAGCGGGGTGGGCGGCTTGTGGGAAGTGTGCCTGCTATGCGGTCAATAGGTGTGTCTCTCAGTTGCTTATTTCAGGTTGTTCGGTTGGTTGCACTAGGGTCGTGCGGTAACGCCTTCTCCCTCCTTGCCGGGTCGCGCCCACAGCTGCTTTCGGGGGCTGCCCTGTGTGGGGTGACGTGTGCAACAGCCGGTCACTACCGTTCAGAGGCCCTCGGCAGTAGTGTGGGTGCGGTGGCAAAGAATGGCGGCTTGGTGGATGCGGGTGCAGGTGGGGTGGCGCGCGGGAGCACATGAGGTCCTTGGTTTCCGTGTCCGGTCCCGGGGCGTGGTTGAGGCAGCCTTGCTGTGGGATTCATGCGCCGGTGAATATTGTTCGCGTCTGCTCTGCTGCGGCACCACTACGGGAGGTCCGACCTGCGACCCTGAAGCGCTGCACAACCCATTCCCACATGGACGACTGCGTGTGCTGAACGCTGCGCGATACCTCACATCACCATGTTTCGCTTTTCAGTGTTGGCGTGGCAGGCTCGCACATGCCTTAAGCCGCGCCAGCTTGCCAATGCCGGTTTGCCCTGTGCCCCCTGCCGTCCCCAGACGCCAACCGCTGGTATGCGTACAGAAGCGGCACCCGCGCTTGGCAGGCAACGTGCGGCTACATCGTCAGCAACGCCGTCTCCAAAGGGAGTGAAGGCAAGCCGGGGAGGGGTGTATGCGGCTTGGATTGACATCAACTGTGGTGTGGGGTTGGGGTCGGGGTTTGGAGCCGGCGGTGGAAACCATGCCCAAAGGTATGAGCCCTGTGCGTGCGTGCGAGCAGCAGTGGCCACGGTGCTGCTTGCAACACTTGTTTGGACGTACACTAAGCGGATAAACCATGCTGCACGTTGACCCATGGGTCTGAGGCAGAAGTTGGGCACACGGCACGTGCTCCTGGCACATGCTGACGTACTACCATGCGCGAGGCACTGCAACACGCCCAGGGCGGTATGAGCAACGCAAGTGTGTGGCTGGGAGCAGGGTGCAGTATCTAGACAAAGGGCGGTGGCGCAAACGTCGTTGTCGGCGCTTTCGCGACCGATCAGAGGCCGGCTAGGCCACCGACAACCAATCCAAGCACCCACAAACCCTGCATGTAGAATTATGCATCAATTTCTTTCGTATCCTTAGGCTTTATAGCAAGGCTGGGTCAGCCGGAAGCGGGCTGGAACGAGCCACCCTGATGGCCCTATATTCCAGACACTCTAGGCTGTGCAAATGTGATTTGTCATTTCCTTTTGGTCATGGGTCGTGTCGTCTTGTGCAGGCCCGCCACAACGGGCAATTGTAGCTGCCTGTGCTGCTGCAACAATCCCCATCCGCGCCCCATTCATAAGCACACAGTCGCAGCTCTGAACGGATTAGACCATAAGCTATTTATGCATTGCTTGAATTAGTGAGTGTTTTACAGATAGCTGTCGCTTTGGTGTTTGTGTTTCTCTTCAGCTGTTGGACAAGGGCACCTCCTCTTGCGGCGTCGTGTTCCGATTGCCCACCTCGAATTTATCACTGGCATTCCCTAAATACAGCTTGGTGGGTTGGCAAGCGGTCCCACTCGTCAAGTCGTCGCTCCAAGGGCAACACTGCTGCAAAAGGGGGCTCTTGGTTGTAAGCGAATGTCGCTAGATTCAAATACCAAACACTGTTTGCTTATCGTGCTCCACGCAGGAGGTAGGAGCAACGACCTGCTCTCCGCTCCTGTGCGCTATGGCTCCCGGGGCACAACCGGTCAGATGGTAAGTTCAAGGTAACTTATATGCATTATTTAAACTTACAATGCGCTGTGCTTGTGTGGCAGTCGCTGTGGGCCTACTGCAGTCCAGGGGTCATGCGCACACCCACGCTGAACGTATACGTTTGAACCATGCACCCGGTCCTGTGTTGCTTCCCTGACCCGCAGGGTCAAGGTGGCCAAGATGTCCAAGCGGAAGAGGGCCAGGAGAGGCAAAGCGGCGCTGGGGGTCAAGGCGACACAGAAGGTGGACAAGAAGGCCAACCCTGCCAAGGAGGCCAAGAAGGCTGCAAGGGCCAAGAAGGCTAAGGTGGGGGTTGGACACGCGTTCGCGTTAACGAGTATGTCGCAGCGAGTCGCTGCCCACAACGACGCCCCAGCCGCAACACTCCCATGCTGGCCATGCACGTGCGCAAACCGGTCTTCCGCGGCGGGTGGTCGTCGTGCACACCCGCCGGTTCCCCCATCTTCTGCATGTGCTGGCCTATCGTTTCCTCCTTTGTATCCACACTGTAACGGTGCTGCCCCCCGCAGCCGCGACCACCACCACCATCACCACCGCCGCCACCACTTACGGAAGGTACGTCCTGCGGCCCAGCACTGCACCGCCCTGGAGAACCACCGAACATGAGCATGGCACCCAGCCAGTACGATAGTGTTTGGGGTATTCGGACACCAATGCGCTTTGCGCACACCACATCTCTCGTGTTGAGGCCCAAGCACTCGCCTTGCCTTACCTCCTCCTGACACTTTGAACGCTGTGTCGCAGGGCAAGTGGCCAACTGCCTCGACACCATCAGCTTGAACCTGTATGCGGCAGGCTCCGTTCTTTACGACTTCTGTCACAACCCGGAAGACCCCAAGGTGCGAAGCTTGGGCACACCTAGCGGCCAAGCAGGTTGGCGTTGTCTCATTGGCGTGGTTACATGTGGTTCTGTGCCTATTATCCTTCTCCGCTGCTATACTTTTGGCGCCAACTGCGTGGTGGCCATATTGATCCGGCAGCGCCAAGAGTTGGCGCGGTGGAGAAGCTGGCACGGCGTGCGGCACCACTACCTGTCTCTGGCCTAGCAGCATCGCCGCCGTAACACTAATGACTCGACAGCCCTGCTGCTTCAGCTCCTCTGCACCACCTCCCACATACCCATCGTTCCCAGGACACCTACCGACATGGTTACCGTACTACCCACAACTACCCGCTACGCTACTACCCGTTGCATCGCATTCCAGCAGCACCGCAGGCTTCTCTTCGTATGAACTACCCACCCTGCGAGGCCGTCCCTCCTCCACGGACTCGCCCTCAGCCTTACCCCGAATCGAGCTCATCATGCTACTGCCCTCATTCGTCGACGCCTGCCCGGCGGCTGCCCACCGCCACACCCTGCCCTGCCGCGCCTCCGGTGGCCCGAACGCCAATACCCAACCACCGCCCCCCTTCCCACCCCCCAGGCTGCCCTGGACCTGCGCGAGCTGGTCGTGGCCGCGAACGGGGTCGACCTCAGCACGGTCGTGCGCCCGCTGCTGGGCTGGCTCGACAGCTGCGCCGCCGGCACACCGCTGGGCGGGCCCGCCAGCCTGGTGCACACGGCGTCGGCGTTGGCACCGCTGTTCAAACTCGTCGCAGGCACAATTCGGTTAGGTGGGTGTGCATGGGCTATGTGCAAAGGATATTCCTGTCAACCGGCGGGATACTTGATTGCGGGTGCGTGTGGCCACAATACAGGTCATGGGCTCAGCTCCTCTTGCGCCGCACTCAGGAGCGTACGACAGCCCTACCCTGAAATCGGTTTGTGCATCGAGCGTGTGCGGTTGCCGCAGGATGCCCCGCCACAGCGCCTTAGTATGTCTGTGCCAATGGGGTCTCACCCTGCGGATTGGTGCCTCTGTCCCGGCCCCCGGTCCCGCTGGCTGGTCCCGCAGAGGCGCCTGCACCCGAGCGCGCGCTGCACCGCGCAACCGAGGTGTTTGAGAAGCAGTTCAACATCCTGAGCGACGCGGCTGAGACCAGCCCACTCCTGGCCGTGTGCGCGGCGGGGGTTCTGTTCGGTGTCGCCGACAGCTTGTGGCGCGGCACCTCCGTGCTGCGGGCGCTGACCGAGGGCGCCCACCTGGTGACGGGCGGACTGCTAATGCAGAACTTCATCAAGGCCGCCGCGTTGTCTCACCTGTTTGAGCGTGTGTCGGTAGGTTGCACCACTAAGAAGAATGGCTGGTGGGGTGGGGCAAGCCGTCCGCCTGCTGTGCTGTATGCTCGTCTGTCACTAGGAAGGGGCATAGCTGTTCGCACCGTCCTATGAAGGAATGCGTACAAACCTTGGCTCCCCTTCCTCCCACCAAGCTGCGCAAATCCTTCACCAGCTGCGGGCTGAGTACCTGTCTCATCCGCATCCGCAGTACTAACCGTTTTGCCACCTTCCCGCGTGGCCTCCTCCCCTCCTGGGCTCCGCAGGACATCGTGGACGAGGCGGCCAGCACCGTGGCCACCCGCGACCCCGAGGGGAGCGCCCACACGGAGTGGATGCGCTCTGGTCCGGACTTCTATGAGTACAAGATGCGCCTATGGGAGCACGTGCGCTGGTTCTTCCGGCCCTGCCTCCACCGCGGCTTCCCCCTGCTGCAGCTGCTGGAGGCGCGGGAGCTGCCGCTGGAGGAGCACCTGGCGGACATGGCGTCGCCCTCGCCCGCCGCCGCCGCAGCAGCAGCAGCAGCCGGCGCCTCTGCCAGCTCCAGCGCTGACGCCGCCCCTGCTACCGGGGGCGCCGTCTTCACAACTACGACGGTCGGCAAGATTACATTCCACGCTGTCGTGGACCACTACCAGCGGGTCGCCGGGCAGACAGACAGCGCCCGGCGCTACGCACAGCGCCTGGGGCTGGCGGCGGCGCGGCTGCTGGAGGAGCGCGGCGTTGTGGCCGCCATGCGGCAGGTGCTGGACAGCGCGGCCAGCCCGGGCCTGCAGTCGGCGCTGGCGGCCTTCCAGCAGTCCGCGGCCAGCCTGGGGCCGGAGCAGGTGCTGGGACTGGAGCCGGTGGTGTCGCTGGCCCGCGCCATGGCCTGCGCGGGGTCCGGCTGCCAGCTGCCCAGCGAGCTGACCCCGGCGAAAGTCGGGGCGCTGATGGGCGGGCTGGGCTGGGCCGCTGGCGCCTGCTGCTTCCCGCAAAGCCTCGAGCTGCCGCACTCGTCGCCGTTCGGGCGCCTCGCCGCCCGCTTCGCACAGGCGTTCCTGGACGTGTCCAAGAGCTTGGTGCACTACGGTGGGTGCGGCACAGCTTCCGAGCAGCTTGTAACATACGTTGATAGTATTAAGTGTCTGCAGCTTTGGTGAGACCCCCGTGAGCTCCACACGCTGGCCAAATAAGCGGAAGTACGGGGGTTGTAACGCCTGACTCTGTGCTGCACGCCGCTTGTGCCCGACCACCTCCGGATCTATGTGGACATGCCTGACAAAGTGCTTCTGCGTGGCGAGCTCCCTGTGGTTCTTGACTGGTCTCGTAAGGACTCTTTCGCTACGCCCTTGGCCTCGCCCCCAGGCGACACCAGCAGCCAGCGCTACCTGAAGCCGGCGTGGCTGGACGCGTGCTCCGGCGCCCTGGCCGCAGCGCAGGCGTGCTGCACCAAGCTGACGGACGACGCCGCTGGCGCCAGCAGCTGCGACATCATCAAGCAGCAGCACGGCCAGGCGGCGGTCAGCATGGCAGATGTCATCAAGGGCAGCCTGCCGTTTCTGCGCGTGGCGATGGAGGCCGAGGCCAACCGGCTCCTGCTGATCACCAGAGAGGTGCGCTTGTGTTGCAATGGCGCCTTCTCCGCAATTTGCCTGTAGACGTAGAGCCAGCAGCATACTCTGTGCACTGCCGGTCGGGGCACGGGGGTGGCCAGACGCGGCTTACCGTATGTTGGTAGCGGGTTCGGACGACTTGAGGGCGTATCAGGCTGGCACGTGTCAAGGGACACGGCTCAATCGGCAAGCATGTCGTTCTCTGCATTCCGCATGCCGGCACAGCTGCTGCTGGCCCCCCGGCGGTGGGCTAGGACCTGCTGGTCAATGCCCAAAGCCATTCCATCCTCGCTGACCCCAAACCCACCCCAATTCCTGTCCTCGCAGTCCGAGCACAAGGACTTCTTGCGCCGCGTGCAGTCCCAACTTGAACGCCAGGGAGAGCTCCTGAAGCAGGTGTGCCGCATGCGGTCCCTGGACCCGTCCCAGCTGCCGTGATGCCGCTTCGCCCCTTTGCCCCAAGGACCATCAGCCTGCTGTGGAGCAGCGCGACGGGGGCTACAGCTGGCTTTGAGGTCTGTGGCTGGGTAGGGGGCATGTGCGGCCCCAACCACGTGGCTAGGCCCAGGAGGGTAAGGCCGGTGCACATCGGGCGGGCTTTAGGTATGCACCCCACATGTGGACAGCTTGGCGAGAAAGAGTGTATGTATGTGTGTGGACCGGTATGAACGTAAGCCGTGCCATTGTGCGACGTGACTTGCTCTTAATGGAGGTAATTACATGTCCATCTTCGTCTCTAGCAACAGGTTCGCATATGTGCGCACCCCTGGAGGTTATGCACCTGCTGCGCAGCGTGCGGGGCAGAGGCGGCCTGGCGCTCAGGTACCTTACGCGCGGTGTAAGATGGTGAAGTGGAACTGGATGTAGGCACAACGTAAATGCATTGCGCTTCGACTGGGCTCCAGTACTAGGTCGTGACTGGTGACAAGTGACTGGGGTTGTGTTTTGGCTGCATTGGCTTAGCAGCCGACTGGACTGTACCGCATGCTCCTGCACGAGGTTTGTGGACCAGGCGACGTTTGCGGGTCAGCCAGTCGGCCGAGTGTTACGTATACGCTGGGCGTGCATTGCACTCATGCAGGCCATAGGGCGCAGGGTACCGGTACCAGGAGGCGTGGGCGTGGGCGTGGGCGTGGTCTCACCCGCTGCTGGGCAGTGGCCCACAATCAGGCCCCCTGCCCACAATTTAGGGCGACTTCAAGCCCGCTAAACGCGGTTGTGGGATACGTCCCCCTGAAAACCAACTAGGTCAACCTCTTCCTCTCTAAATCCTCTTGCCATTGCGGGGTCAGGAACCAGGGGGACGTGTCCCACCCCTGCCGTACGGCGCTTGCCGTACAAGGGGTCTGTGGGCTTGTCTACGGGCCTGAACACACCCTTGGTGCTCGTCCCCGTGCGGATTACGAACTCAAAGTGCTCTGTAGATATCCCCACAATACATCTGATCGTTGGTGATTCTTCATAGCCTCGCTGCGGGCAAGAACTGGGGAGCCCCTTCGCGTTCATGACATGCCAACAAGGCGTGTGGCCCTGCAATGAGCAGTGGTGTACCCAGCCACCTCTGGTTAGCATCTGTTAAGCTCATTCGGAACTCGCGTTCATGTTATGGCGAAGTGTGCTCTCCCACGATTGTGCGCCATGCGGTGCCGGGAAAGAGCGTTCTAAGCTCCAAGACCTGCGCTGTAGTTGAAGTTAGAGTAGAAATGCGGCTACAATGGCCAGCAGCGGTCACGAAACGTCCTGGGAGCACACGATTTATCGCGCCACACTGTCAACTGTCGCGGAACTAGTTCAATACAACATACTTGATGTCTATGAATATTACACAGTTTGGGGTCTGGTCTTTGGACCAGTCTCCAAGTAAGGCACGTGTGCGGGTGAGACCGGGTTGGGTATGGTGGCGGTTGGGGCCCGCGGATGGCTGAAATGACGGCCTGGCTCGCCTCTGCCACGACTTCTGGGTGTAAGGCGGTAGCGGCGCGGGACGGTATGCACCAGGGGTATGCACCTCGTGTGGTCGTGAAGCAGGGCCTTGCGCTCACTGACGCCTGGGTGTCGCCTGCGGGTGTGTAGCGTATGCAGTTGCGTGGACAAAATAGCAAAGTAGCAAGCAGGTTCTAGTAAAGGGCGAGGCAAGTGGCATGTCCATCGACTGGCAGCGGACATCG
>VFQN01003047.1_pt1 | contig 24743 bp, 35 predicted proteins | sample 3512371 | NCBI WGS metagenome assembly VFQN01 (sample SAMN10412370, study PRJNA504923) | tailings metagenome | isolation source: Replicate 2 from Balatoc abandoned mine | place: Philippines: Itogon, Benguet | collected 2017-08-28 | reverse complement strand
AAAAAAAAAAAAAAAAAAAAATCATAGGCGCCGGGCTGGACCTACAGGCGGCAGTTGCCGAGGCATGGGCGGGGGCGAGCGTTGTGTCTTGTGTGTCATCGCGGAACGCAATAAAACACAGAGCAACAAAGCTACCGAACCTTGCCTTTCGGTGGTTGCGCTGGTTCAGATGCATCTATGCTGGTCATGTATCCCGAATTCCGCATCCTGCTGCTGCACCGCTACGCAACACTGCGCCTCCACGCCTGCGCCGGCCTGCGGGGTCAGCTTGAGGCTTGCGGTCGCCTGTGGCGTGCCGCCTAGCTGTGTGTTGTTCGAGCGCCTTGGACGGCTCTGACTGTTGGGCTATATGCCGTATATGGTTTGCCCTGCTTGCGCCAGCTTGCGCGCTCCCAGTCCCTCGTGGTGTTGTGCGGTCCCCTGCTTACAGCTCTGTCTGCTCGCCCGTGCGCGCTAGGGACCGCCGTGTGCCGTGGTTGGTGGGGACCCGCGTGTGTTGTTAGGGCGTCGTCCGCCCTGCCGGGTTGCACCCAAGGTTGCACCCAAGGGTCGTTGCTGGTCCGCCTGCCCAAGGACCCCCGCCCGACTCATGCCCACAGTGGAAAGCAAGAGTGTAACATGGGACGCCTTTCACAGGGCGTTACGGCCAATGGATTGCTGCATACAAATTACAAGCATTTTGCTGCAATAGTAGTGCATCGAATGAGAAACCAGCTGCGTCGGCTACTAGTGCCCACCTTTTCTTGTAGTACCAGGAGTACCCGGTAAGTCTAGTAAGCATCCCAGCGCCTAAGTGCAATGGTACTGCTATGAGACACTTGCCTAAAACTCACATGCATTGTATGCTGTTGAGGCGGAACCAAGACTTGAGTGGAGTCGACTGGAGTGTGAACAGTAATTTCCTGCCGAACCCTGGCCCTCGACGACAGGAAGACGATATGCGAAAGGTCGCGTGGTATTGTGCCAATGTTGAAAAAGACCAGATGCAATCACTTACCGTGGACCACGCGTCGAACTGGTAGATGCCTTGTCCGCGATGAACTCCGGGCAGGCGCGTTACCACGGAGCCCTGTTGCGCCAGCTCCAAATAAATGAAGTCTTTACCATGTGTTGTCGGAGTCTTGCCATCGCAAGCAAGGCTCTGACCCTGAATGGTGTTGGTCGCCACGGTGTTGGTCGCCACCCCTAATCCACAAGTCACGCTGTGCAGCACCCCGTTTGGGTCGGACTCTGGGCCTAGGAACATGTCACAGATGCTGTATGAATGCCAGGAACCATCTAACCTGTACAAATCAAGGAAGCCGTGTACCGATAGGCAGTTGCAGACCAAAGCTACTGTCAGCAGCAAGGCTAATCGGTTCATGTTAACAATTCGCATTTGGGTCGGGACAAAACAGGGTCGCCATTACTGCAAGCACGTGTGCGGGCAACATGGAGCGGGTTTGAGTCCAGGTTCCTTCGCTGAAACGGCGAGTGACGGCCATGCTGCACTTCCAGCCCATGTGCCCACTGCAATAGATTATATATGCGTCAATGAAATGAATCAAGCGTTGCGCATCATGCTCCATGTACGGAGCCAGATGCCATGTCCGACCACATGGGGTCAGGGTCCGACCGTGGGGTCCGACCTAGCACTCGGCCACCTTGTCCCCTATCCCACTGCCTGCCTGGACGTAAGGAACGGGAAGGGACAGGCCAGCGGGAGTCCAAAGCCCAAACAGCACAGGCGAGCACCAGCACCACCAAAAACCCAAACCCAGTGAACCCCAACCGCAAAAGGGCACACCTAGGGACGAAGAGGACCTGAAACCAAACACCACCGAGTCTGAAGTACGGCACATGGACGACATTAGTCACGTCCTCGATTCGGCTTTCACGGCAGTCCTACAGCTACCAGCAACGTGCTGCACCACGCCACCACCGTCATGTCGCATCAAAACGCTTCTTCCCACATTGTCAGCGACCCAGGCCCGTGCTGCTGCCGCCAGGTCTACGACTGCTACCCCTGCCCACCGGTACATACTAACCCGGCTCAACACAAAGCCGTGAAGTTGTAAAGCGGAAATTGGCACATACGTCGATACGTGCACCCTCGTCCTCTGCCCATTGAGAGTCCACTGCTGGCCGACTCCATCAGCCTGGATACGCAAAGCGTCATATGCCCTTCATGCAGCCGGCCGGCGACGATTGACCCAGCAACACACGCCAACAAGGCACCCGGCTACCTACCTAGGCCACCAACACCTAACGTATCGACCAACGGGCGCAAGCACATGCGCACAAACCGTCGACTACGCACAAGAGTCACGACTGCAGAGTGCAAAGTATGCTGCGCACGCAGTTGGTGGGCCCAGATGGATCATTTTCCATGGGCCTGAGACACCTCTTCCCGCTCAGCAGTCCCCCACGGGCCCGGGCCTGGGCTCTTAACCCCTTCGGGCCCTGCCGCGGGAGGGCCTTACCGTCCCACATCCCTGCACATGCCGTCCGTTTAAACGATACAAAAACCACAAGGCCCAACACGGAGTACAGCCCCAATACATTCAAGGCCCTGCGCTTTGCAGCCCCACGGAGTAGGAACACCAAGAGTGCGTCACAGGCTCTCTCGGGCCCTCATCGGTGCCCGGTGCCTCACCGGCGGCCGGGCGGGCCGCTGCCGGGCGCGGGCACGCCGTCCGCCAGAAAGCTGTACGTCCCGCCCACGGAGCACGGCTGGAAGCGGCCGGGGAAGGCGGCCAGCAGCGCAGCCTGTGGTGGGGCGGGTGTGCATGCATGGCGCGGCGCAGGGCGTCAGACGGAACAAGGGTTTCGGGGACTGTTGCGCACGGGGGTGGCCAGGTGCAGGCAAGGGCCGCTGCTGAGGTGTGGGTTAGCCATGGCGTCCATGATACAGGCACTGCCCTTGGCAATGCAACCAGCGGCGCCGCCCATGGCGGGGTGCAGCACGGTGCACAAGCAGCAGGTGGCGCGGAAGTCCTGGTTTGAGCGGAAAGAGCACGACTCCGCATCACACACATGCTGACCGCACGTGTGATGCTGGTAAACGTCTATCCGCACATGTGGTACTGGTATGTCAAGCCAGACTGAACATGGAAAGCCGTGTCGTGTCACGCGTGGTGCTGCTATCAAACGGGAAGCCGGTGCGTTGCTTAGCGGGTAGCCCGTGCACCCGCTTGCCCCAGCCGGTCCGCACCTTTGCCCTCCACCCCGTGCAGTGCCCCGCCACCACCAGGTGCGGGTCCAGCTCCCGCAGCCCCGCCACCGTGTCGGGTATGCGCCCCTCCATGCGGCTGCTGGCCAGGTGCAGGCCTGCGGGGGGTGTGGGTGACCGAGAAGCATGCGTAGGCGCGCCGGCAGGCAAATAATGGGGTGGGTAGGAGTCAGTGGCCGGGTGCAGGTAGGCCCAGTGGTGCGCATATGGGGACGGCCAGCTTGCTCGCCTTCATACGGCTGCTGGCCAGGTGCAGGCCTGCAGGGATAGAGGGTGTGGATTGTTCAACGCTCCACACCTGAACATGTGACTTGTCAAAACAATCACCTTAGTCATGGTGAGACGAGTGGTGGCAAGGAGGAGCCGCCGTCATGAAAGACGGCCACTACATATTGAGTTAGGTTCAGGGGAAGCCAGTGCGGCAGCTGGCCAGGTGGAGGCGTGCCGGCAGGTGAAGGGCGTCATGGGCGTGTAGCGGCGTGTGGTAAGTTGAATGGCCGGGTGCGGGTAGGCCTAGAGGCGCATGGACAGGGACAGCCCATACAGCAGCTGCTGGCCAGATGCAGGTCTATAATAATAGTAATAATGTTACGCGGGCATAACCCTGCGTGGGATCAAGGGGGCAGGGCGTTTTATACGCGTCTAAGGCAGGTCTAAGCATGTCGGCGCTAGGTGCACAGCGGATGTTACGGATGTGGGCCAGCCGAAGCAGTCTGTGCGTGCACCGAACGGCAGGCCGTGTATGGTACGGGTTGCCGTGAGGAACCTCACAACTGCCGAGTCCGCCGGCACACGCGGCCTGCCTGCCCGCCCGCCCGCCCGCCCGCCCGCTTGCCGGCCTGGCTGCCTGTCTCACCTCCCAGCACCCCGAACACGGGCCCCTGCGCCACCTCCTTGACGTGCCGCACCACGTTGACGATGCCCGCGTGCGAGCAGGCGCTCAACACCACCGCGCCCTTGCCTGCGCGGGGGGCGGGCGGCACGTGGCGGTGGGGCACGTGGCCGTACGGCACGTGGCGGTGGGGCACGTGGCCTTAGAGCACGTGGCCGTCGAGGAGTAGGCGGTGGGGCACGTGACGGTCCTGAATGCTGACCACCACTCACCTTCCACCTGCCTACCAACATCCTACCACAACGGAGTTGAAACGAGACCACTACCCTGGCCCAATAGTACTGCGAAGCCAGGCGATGCCCTCTTCAGTACACCGGCAAGGGACGCGCAGCTCAGCTCGTCTGGAAATAGCGTGCTGCAGCGTTGTTGCTCTAAGACGGGGGCCTTAGCCCAGCACGCCTGGCGCAAGCCCACGGTCTGCACTACCAAGGCACCTGTGCCGCTGGGGCCAAGACGTGATTGTGGCAAGCTGCAGCCCCTCACCTCGTATCTTAACCGCCACGTACCGCTCGTCCATGATGTACGGGTCCAACTGCCAACTGTCGTCCTCCTGCACCACACGAGGCAACCCATCAGCGCCGCCAATAGTGTTGACCCAGGTCGACCAGCATTGCGTTACGGTACAGGCCGCATTGGAGCACCCCGCATTGCACTGTTGCTCATGCGCCTGGGCATCACGCCGCAGCACACCAAGCCATGCACATGTCGTACAAGCAGCGCACTTTCTAAAAACACGTGTTCCCCATGGCGTCGGCGGCGGCGTTGTCACTGTGCTGCTACGAACCCTCCGCCCCACCCACCTGCTGCGTGGCGTGCCCCGGCTGCCCGACCTCGTAGGGCGTGACGCGGGGCACCTCCCCTGACACGAAGAACGTGTCCCCCAGCACCGTGTGCGGCTGCGCAGACAGCGACACGAGGCAGCCCGGCTGCTGCAGCTCCTCCAGAGTCACGTCCTGCAGGGCGGTGTACGGCACACGGGGGTGTACGGCAGTGAAGCGCGAAATGAGCTGCACACGTAAACCACGGCAGGTACTTGAGCGCTAAGCACGGCCCAAAGAAGGCACTTGGTCGCAAGGCTCCGAGCAATCGTGAGTCATAACTCCTGCTCATGTTGCGGGCCCCTGGCAGAGCACGGCTGCCCTCTTGGCTTCCACACAGCGCTGCTACCTTGCAACACAGACCTACACCGCCACCCGAGACCCATCCACACCTTTACCGAGCGACCCGCTCCTCGCTGATCTGCAATATTTATGCATGCATGCATGATACCCGACGATATGCATGCAAGGCGGTACCGTACACCAAGCCAACCACCAGCACCACATGCCCTCCATCCCCGCCCTGCAGCTCCCAGGCACCTCGCGCTGCCGCTGCGTCAGAGGGCTGCGGCCCGCCACAGCCACATGCGCCGCCTCACCGCCAATGCACCTGGCCCCTATGGACACCATGGCAGTGCGCTGCCCGCCATCGCGTCAGTGCGCTGCCCTGAGGTCCTGCCCTGAAGTCCTGCCCTGAGGTCCTGCCCCCCAATGCCCAGAGATGCTGCGCCTACCTCGTTGAACGGTACGTACTTGTCCTGCCCCTGCAGGATGCCGCGCCGCCGGGGCCGGTCCGGGTGTAGGTCGAACACAAAGGAGCCGCTGGCGCCCTCACCCGCGACCCCGCCGTCAGCAGCACCGCCATCACCGCCATCACCGCCGCCGCCGCCGCCCCGCACGCGCGACACCGCCCGCGCCACCTCCGCTAACCCCACGGAGTGGTCCACGTGCCTTGGGGCAACAGCAGGGGTAGCAGTAGCACCACCGTCGGCTGACCGGCATTGTTCACTCCATTCATGCATGAGGTCGGGGTTGATTGTCGGTGAGCGTTAGGAAACACGGTGTCGCTTAGTGTGCTACGGTAGAGGCCCCCAAGGGAGCGCATGGGACCTATTGGTCTTGCGCTCTCTCGGCTCCGTGCTACGGCATTGACATTTCATGACATGGTAACGACATGAGCCCCGAGCAGGTCTAGTGCCGTTCGCATACGCCAGTCGTACACTGCCCCTTTGCCCCACACACGGTTTCTCGCGTTTTACGCGTACCCGCACAGCAGCTTGCGCCGATGGGCCAGACACAGGCAGGTAGGTACCGTGTCGTGTTCGCCCCAGCCACGCACACGCTGCACCGTACGGCAACCCACCAGTGGCTGAGCACCGCCCCCTCGATGGCCCCCACATCAATCTCCATCCTCTCCGCGTTGATGCGCCACAGCTCGCAGCTGGGGCCTCCGTCGAACAGCAACGTGCGACTGGCGGCTGGGCCGGTGCCGGGAGCAGCTGCTGCGTCACGTGCAGCGCCGGGCCCTGCGCCGCCATCGTGCGGCAACGGCCCTGGGATTGACCCGGGAGCTGTGGCGTCTGAGGCTTGCGATGAGCTAGAAGGGGAGCTGGGAGTGGCCGTCAGCAGCAGGGACAGGCCGTGCCCGGCAAAGAGCGCGCGGCGAAAGTCCAAGCTGTCGCGCTTGCTCTTGCCGGACAGGAGGCGCTGGGGGTGGGGGTGAAGGTGGAAGGATGAAGGGGGAAACAGGTAGTGACAGGACGCGGAGTAGCATGCAACAGCATGGCAAGGACACCGGTATCGTTGTAGGTGCGGCTGGTAGGACTGGAGGGAGCATGTTGCCGATTTTTGTCTCCAACGCTTGGTCTCGGAGCTATCCCACAGGGCTGTCCCCAACCCTAACCCGCGGAGGCACTGGAGTTGCCTCTCCCCTTGCAGCATTTCACCTAGCCGCTCTACCAGTGCGAATAGCCAATCGAGTGCACCTGAATCTCCGTCGTGAACTCCGATGTGTACACTGTTCGCGTTTCGGGGTCAACGCGCGGGTCGCAGCAGTCGCACGCCGATGACAGCCCATCTGTCTCATTGTCAACTATCACTTGTACTACTAGACTGTCCAGTTCACGAAGCTGAGCCCAAGATGATCGCGCAGACTCCATGGAACCCGGCGGTTGCTCCTGAAGGCGGGACGCCGGAACAGCAGGCTGAGGCAGTCGGAAGCGCGCTAGCTGTCGTCTTTTTCCTTGTGTCGGTGTACTGTAATGGTTTGACCTAAGGTGGGGCCCTATGTGGGGATCGGGAACAGCGCGGAGTGGAAGGCAAAGTTGCTTGCGGAATAGGCCTGGCCGGCGTGTGACTAGGCAAGCTACTTTCGACATGTTAACGGACAAGTTTGACCCTGCAAGTGTGCTTTGCCCTTAAACGTTGGACGCCAGTTTGCGAAGTTCATCGGCTTTGCCTTTCGGGTTTTCGCAGCAGGCAAACATCACGTGCAGTCTACATGCCGCCAGAGCAGCTAAGTCTATAATTGTACATAGTAAAGAAGTGCAACAAGCCATTTGCTGAGACCCCGGCCTCTTGTCCCACGGGTCAGCAGCCTTTGTCTTAACCTTCCACGTTGAAACCGCACAAAAGACACTGAGACGACTGCAACCAAGCTGCCATGCACCAGAGCTGGACCGGCACCGTGGCGGTGTACCTTCCGCGCCTCCCTCGAATCGCGCTGTATGTGACACCGGCGTCCGCAGCCGCGCCCACCGCAGACACATCAGCTGCTGCAGTGGCGAACCCGCCTCACCAGACAACAACATTAAGCGGCGCGGGCACCGCGGCCTCGGGCCCATCACCAGCCACCGGTCCAGCTCACGGCGCCACCGGTAAGGCACCAGGCCTTGGGTACCTTGCAATCGGCCGCCTTCGTGCCTCCGAAACCTTTCCTTGATACATGATTGGTCACCACTGCACTGCATCTCTCGTTTGCCTTCGTGCCTCCCAAACCTTTCCTTGATACATGCTTTGTCACCACTGCACTGCATCTCAACATGCAAGGCCTTGGAGGTGTCATGGGCGGAGGCGGAGGCGGCTCGGCTGCAGCACGGCCGGGTGCGGGGGGCCACACGCTGGCGTCTGCGCCGGGGCGAGGCGCTGTCAAGGGCACGTGGGTGGTCAGCTCGGGCCGTGCGTCGCTGACGGGCAGCCTCAGTGACAGCGCCTTTGAGCTCAAGGTGGGTGGCGTGGTTGCTTACGTGTGTACGGCCGTACTTGCAGGCCCTGATACGGTCGTGCCCACGGTAGGCACCCCAGGTCTCAGGTGTTCTCTTGCTTGTGCTTGCGCTCCCACGATGCAAGTCACGGAGCTTCGGACTGTCAACCAGCAGTCCTGCAGGGTCAGCGCCTTCTTGCTCTGCACAGAGTAAACATGCCCACACTGCGCACCGGAGACCAACCTGGCATGCCTGGTGTTCGTGGTGCTCCCCGCCGCAACCAGGTCACGCTGGACGGCCGTGTGCTGTGGCACCAGGACCTGTTCTCCTGCAGCTACGGCCCACGCGGCAGCGGTGGCGCAGCAGGAGCTGCTGGCGCTGCTGGTTCGGCTTCCGGTGCAGAGCCCGGCAGCGCTGAGCAGCAGCTCCAAGATGGAGGCGGGGGCCCACCAGCAGGCGGCGGCGTGGTGCGCCTAATACACCCAGCCGTAGGACCATTAGCGACAACGGGAGCACCAGGAGCAGCAGCAGGTGCTGGAACGGGCTCATCCGACCCCTGGATGCTGCTGCTGCAGCCGGCGCATGCAGGGGGCAGTACGGCTGACGGGCGGTTGGGGGCGGCAGCGGCAGCGGCGGGGGTGGAGGTGGGCGGCGGTGGTGCGGGAGGCGGCGCACAGGGGATGTTCCCTTCGCTCAGCACGGTGTGCTTCAGGTTCAACAGCGCGGAGGAGGGCCGGGCGTGCCTGTCGCTGCTGGAGGCGGCGCAGCAGGCGGCGGGGCGGCTGGTGCAGCGGGCTGAGGATTGGGAGCGGCGGCAGGCGGAGCGGAGGGCGCGGAGGGAGCAGCGGGAAGTGCGGAGGAAGCGCAGGCGGCAGGAGCAGGAGGCCAGGGTGATGGAGAGGGGCAGGGCGACCACGTGTGGGGTGGCCCTCAGGGGGGCAGTGGGGGAGGTTGGGGGAGGGTGTGGGGTGGATGGTGCGGACGTGGCGGCAGCAGCAGCGGCGGTGGGGAATTGGCTGGGGCCGGGCGCGGCTGCGGGGACGGCGACGGGGCGGCACCTGACTACGGCGGACATCCGCGTCGCCATTGAGGTGGGTTAGCTCCGCTGTGGACGTGGGCAGCAGGCCAGGCGCGGAAGGTGGGGCAGGACACCAGGTGTAGGCAAGTGCAGCGCATTCCAGGCGCGCAGGCAGTTGGGAAGGGAACTTGTGGTTGTGCGCACAGCTGGCAGGCACGATGTTATGGCCTGAGATGCCTTTGGCCCTCAGTTCTACTGATGTTGAGGACCTTGAGTTCTAACTCGCCCTTGCGTTGTTGCCCGTGCAGCGGTACTTGCTTGAGCCGGACTTTCAAGGTGAGGTATGGGGTACCGTTTGAGTAGTTTGAGGACTTCTGCATTGGGGCAGCGGAATATCGGCGGTGCGCTCGCTGTCGTGGGAATTGCGCACCTGTGATGTGGGCGCCTCCGTGGTTGCTTTCGCCATGCGACAGGTGCGGTTTTAGAATTGTGCATTACCTTATGTCGGTACCTCTTTGCGCTTGCCTGGATCCACATCCCTGGTCCTCAACCCCTGCAGACCTGGTGGCCCGGGTGGAGAGCGTGTGGGAGCAGATGGAGCAGCAGGCGGAGCAGCAGCTGGCAGGGCAGGAGCAGCTGCAGCAGCAGTGACATCCACTGCAAGCTTAGGAGCCGCCATTTGGACTGACTGTCCTTGTATCAGTGTGAGGGTCTGCACAGAGTGTAAGGCGTCCCGTACCGTACGTGCGCCGGAAGGGGGCTTTGGCTCTGGTGTCGCTGTACATGGATGTGCTTGAGAAACCACTATTTGTCCCCACACCGTACGGTGCCCACGCTGGTCTGGTAACACTGTGCCACAGTTCGGCATCCTGCATTGCCACTACCTCCATGCTTGGCGGTGTCTTGTGGTGTGCGTTGGCTGGCTGTACGTGCATCATTACCGTACGAGCACCAGTACTATCGGCGACTTGCTCGCTTCGTTGCACTTGGATGATGGTTGTTGCACGACGCCCGAACCGGAAGCAGCAGTCCCTTGTAACAGAGCTTGCTCAGTGCAGCAGGCCAAACAGTTCCATGATCGGGGCACGACGAACACTCAAGGCCGTGGGCAGTAGGGCACCCATGCATGGGGGCAGCGCCACGTGACCACTGAAGCATACAGGGAGCAGGCAAAGTGCCGGTGCTACTCCGCAGTAAAACCAGACCCATGCACGGCCCTCGCTTTGCGGTTCCCGTTTCGATTCATTACATCGCTGCCGACGCTGTCAACAGCGGCAGTGCAGCCAGGGTTATGGCGTGCCCACAGCAAAGTCTAGTGCTGCCAGGCAGTCCTACGTGCACCACCTCTAGGGCGTTGCCTAAGCCTAAACATCGTAATGTGGACTGCAGGGGACTGCACGTCACAGACGTGCAACTCGCTGGCACGTTCGTCCTCGCTTTACGCTCTCCTGTTGCCCCCTTATGCAGCGGCGAGCAGGCACAATGGCAGGCCAACCTGTTCCGCCCCTGCAACACTCTGCAATGCATAGCCTTCACGCCCCGCGCGCGCACGTTGCCTCGCAAACCGGCCCCTTAATACCGTGAGCCTTTAGTGCCTGTACCCAACCGAGAGGGAGCCTAAGAAGCTATCATCCCAAACCCCGTGTTAACCGCAACACCCTACAGTACAAAATCAAGTCCGGGTATACGTAGCGGTGGCGGTGTAGTCCTTGTTGGGTCCCTGCACCACCAGGAACTCAATCTCAAACTGCCGCAAGCGCACACCCTCAAACCAGAACCGGTACGACGAGTAGTACATGCCCCGCACACACAGGTGCTCGCCCACCGCGCGCCAGCAGCCGCTGCGATCATCCGTGCCGGCTGCACCCAAAGCACCTGCCGTCTCAGGCGCCCCTGCTGCAAGGCCGGCAGCGGCAAGCCTGTGTTCTGCGCGCAGGCCCAGGCCCACGCTCACGCCACCGCAAGTGCTGCAGCTGGGCACCTCGGCCGTCACCTCCTCAAGCGCAGGGGCCTGCTCGCCGGGTGCCAGGAAGCGCAGGGAGTGGAAGAAGTTCCCTCCCGCGCCGCCATCTGCAAAGTACACATCTAGCCTATCTGCCGTACTGTCGTACTTGTACACATACTCCCGCCGTACGCGCATCACTGCCCCGCCGTCAATGGCGAACTGCCCCTGCTCCCGGTACAGGTACTGCCAAGGCAACGGGCTGCTGCTGCTGCTGCTGCCGCCGCCGCCTCCCTCCGCCAGCCGCACGGGCTGGAAGACCTCACTGTCGATGAACACTCCAGAAGGCGAGCTGGCCAGTCGGCTGGTGATCTGTCTGTGCAGCTCCCACTCGCCGTGAAGCGAATGGAACACTGCGCCGGCAACCGTGCACCCAGAACCATCGCGCTGCAGCTTGGTGTCCACCTCCACCTCCACCTCTGCTACCACCGCCTGCGTCGCCGCACCCGATGACGGCGGCCTTACCGCCACGGCCTGCCCCTGCTCCAGCTCCCCTTGCTGCCGTACGAGGCCGAACTCGGCCGGCGGCACGACCGCGTCATGCACAGCACGCCACGCGGCGCCCGGCAGCACGGCCGGCGCAGTCACCATGCCGCTGACGTGCTGCGCGTAGTCGCTGTGCGGCACTGCCAGCCGGGGTGCTGCTCCCGCAAATCCAGCGGCTCGATTACGCCGGTTTGCTGCGCCCCCTCGGTCTCGTGCGAGGGAGGCAAGGGGGTGCCGGATGCGGGTCTGCACAGGGTCGTACACAACAGGTGGGTGCTGGGGGCGCTGCGCTGCGCGTTGCTCCGCCGCGCACTCTCTTACCTAGCTACCATGCGAGCAGCACAGCGATTATACCTTGTGTGTCCAAGTTGTATACGCCCGGCCCCCCCGACTCTCCCTGACTGGACCCCGCGAGAATGCGTCGCAACTTCGCAAAGCCCGACTGCACCGCTTGCACTGCTATGTGTATGATGTATTGTTAAGCACATGTAGAAAGTATACCGTTGGAGTCTGCTGAGTTGTGCCAATTCGAGGCACGCTGCCGCACCCAACCGAAAGGCATTCAGGCCAGGGGAGCTCCCCTGGCTCCGACTTTGTGTCCTCGGGCTATCTAGAGATCGTAGTGCCTGTTTGACGGTGCGCGGCGCCTGTAAAGCCTGAGTAAGCTGGTTGGCTACACGCACTACGGTACACATGCATGCACAGGGCACTCGCTTGGGGCAGCTTGGGGCGTCTTGCAGCCCCTTGGAGCCCCTCGCAGTGTTGGCCTCAACACCTGTCCGCCTGCTAACATACAGGCAACACACGGGGACTCAGCCTGCCACGCGCCGATATTACAGCAAACCTTTCGCGCATGGCAAATGGAACATGCCGCATCCAATCCAGCGTGCCAGCAACGTACCATTGCAGAGGTTCCGGCTCCCTGCACCCTTCAATCGTTTCCGTACGTGGCTTACCAGCCAGCCAGGATCCAGACCTCTAGCGGATGATGAATAAACCTCACACAGCTGCCTCAGGTCAGGTGAAAGGCAGTACAAATGTACAATGCAGGCCAAATAAGCGTCTAGCTTGCGAGCAGGGGGTACGTTCGACGGACGTTGCACGCACGCAAGGAGCATACGGTAGCCGTTCACCATTGCCGTCATGTTGACGTGTGCTTGCTCGCCCAACAGTATCCACATGCACGTGTGCGTATTGAAGACTGCTCCAGCTACCAATGCAATCAAGGATGTGAACGAGCAAGCACAAGCACGCGGGCCCTGCACCGGGCTGGCAGTACAACGGACGATACAGTACGCAAAGGGACATGCTGTGCATTGGCTTTCCGAGTGGCATGCGCGCAAGGACAAAGAAATGTACGTTACTGCCACCAGTATGCCTTGCCAACGATCAAGCCCAATAAACATACACGGTGCACACAGACCTGCTTTGCCTAGTCGCCCGTGGCAACGCCTCGTGCCAGTGCAAAATCTTCCCTCCCGCCAGTGCCCTTGCTAGTGGGCTTACTTCAAGGTGCTCCACCGGTAAAAGATCATGGCCTTGCATTGCAAAACCCGGAATTAGCTTTGGCGCTTACCCCTGCTGCTGGCAGCTTTCACGTCGGCCCCCGTTACACACCCCGGGCATAGTCGCAGCGCCACCACCGCCACGCCCCAGTTGCCGGGGTGCGTCCCACTTTGCATACGGTACGTACGGACGGTACCGTACCGTACCAGACACAGACACGCTGCCGGCATTCCAGGCCACGTGTTGCAGGCAGTCTGTTGCACAGCTATGTCCATGCTTTTGCACTCTCGCCCTCCTCAACCGCGGAGAGCCCTGCCGACGTCAACAGTACAGCAGCCCCTGGTAGCTGGGGTGCACGTGCAGCACGCAGCAACCAGTTTCCCTACTGCATGTGGACGCACCCTACGCACCCTACGACCTAGTAACTATTAACCTGGCTAAACACAAAGCCGTGGAGTTGACGACCTACGACCTAGTACATATAGCGCCCCCGGCCTCAGCATCGTCAACTTTGGTTGCCTTAGGACTCCCGCAAACATGGCCCAGTCCGCAAGGTCAGCGACACCAGACCTGGCTTGCGGGACATCACACCAGCCGCAGCTGCTGCAGCCCAGCCACCTCCCCGCCGCCTGTATGCCGGGGTTCCAGCAGCCCCCGGAGCCACGTGTCCACCCCCTGCCGCTCCTGCGCCCGTTCTGCCAAGTACACAGCACCCGACCCGCGCAGCAGCACCTCCCGCACCTCCGCCTCCACGACCGGCGCCCCCTGCCCCGCCAGCCACTGCAGCGCACTCAGCGGCGCCCCCTGCCCCACAGCCGCCGCCAGCACCCCCTCGCCCAGCGGCACCCCCAGCCGCACCAGGCAGGACAGCGTGCCCAGGTCGCCGTTCCTTGCAGCCGCGGCATACCATGCACACGCCAGCTCGGCCCCGTGCTCCTCGCACACGCCCAGCCCCACCAGGGCCTCCAGCGTCGCCTCGCAGCCAGCAGCAGCCGCCGCAAGTGCCGCCGCCCGGGGCACGGCCCGCTCGTCCTCTGGCATCAGCTCCCTCAGCGCCTGCCACACGGGCCAGGGGTGCCCTGCGTGGGCTGCCACCACCAGGGGGTGCGACTCATGGCAACTGACAACCTGCCACACAGGCCAAGGCTGCCCCGCCCCCGCCGCCATCACCAGGGGGTGTGGTGCACCCACTTCCGTGATCGGCCACCCCGCCGCCGCCAGCAGCCGCACCGCCTCCACCAGCCGCCCAGTGTCACCTGGCGTGCCACTAGGCCACATCGTCACCACGGTCGAGACGGTGACGGTCCCACGGGGGCACCCGGCCTCCAGCAGCCAACGCAGTGCGGGCAGGTCACCACGATCCACGACCTCAGGGTACGTCACACACTCCAACCTGCCGCCCGCCTGCAGCGCCCACATTGCCGTTGGGATGTGGCCGCACCCTGCAGCTCCGGCAAGCGCCTCGTCCAGGAGCTGTGGCACGCGCTCAACCCCGTGCTGCTGCAGCAGCAGCTGCACCGCCTCCAGGTTCCCACACCGCGCGGCGGCAGCCACTGCCTCTTGTGCCATGCCCAGCGGCACCCCCCGGTCCGCAAGCCACCGCAGCTTGGCCGCACTGTCGCTGGCGGCTGACGCGGCGCCCACAACGCCCTCCTGTGCCCACCACCCGTCGCCCGCAGGAGGCAGGTACCCGCCCTCGCCGGCTAGCTGCTGGAGCAGTGCCACCCCCGCGTCCTGCACCAGCAGTGCGCGTGGCGCAGTGCGCCGGAAGCAGCCGCGCTCCCGAAGCCACTGCAGCCGCGCCAGATCACCGGACACGGCAGCAGCACTCACCGCCCCTGCGCTGATGGCTTTCACACCCTGGGCTCGGGCTTGCCCGACGACCCACTCCATCTTGGCGATTGAGTCGTGGGTAGCAGTCCCAGCCGCAGCACTTAGCGCGTGTCTGTACGCAAAGCGCAGCCGCTTCGCTGGCATGGTCTCCGGCAGCCGCGGCGCCAGCAGCCCCCACGCCGCCTGCAGCCCCGCCAGGTCGCAGTGCCGCGCCGCCGCCTCCAGGGTGAGCTCCGGGTCCAACAGCCCGGGGCAGCGCTGCTCCAGGGAGGGCAGCAGGTGCGCCTGGCCAGACGCCACGGCCGCGGATCCCACATCTGCAGCGGCGGGGGCGCGACCCGCAGTGGCGGCTGTGTTTGTCGGCTCAGCTATGGCGTAGTACCCGAGGGAGGAGAGCAGGCCTGGAAACAAGTGCTTCTGCACCGTTGAAAGCAAACTCTGCGTCCTGCTCTGAGCCACTCGACATGGCTCCGACGAGCAGCCTCGCAAAGTACTGCCGCTTCTGGCGCAGGGTCCAGGGCCGTAGCGCAGCCTCCAGCTGAGCAGCTGCATGCCGCGGCACCGGCTGCCCGGGGCGCACTGTGCGGTGGTGGGGCTCGCTGAATCGCGCTGCCGCCTCCTTGCAGGCCAGCCTGCCGCCCAGGGCCAGGTCGTTGGGCGGCAGCAAGGACAGGATGTGGAGGCGCAGGTCGGGGAGAAGTTGGACAGCCTCCAGGCTGCTGACGGCGGTGTCCTCCATATGCGCTTCCAGCGTGCCTCCTGGGCTTGCAAGCTTGGCGGTGTCAAGTGTTGCTCAGGGAATAAGGCTCAGCCAAGGTAACGTTCCTGCGGAGGGTGGCGGGGCCGGGGCCGGGGGTGGGGCCGCCGTGGGCAGTTTCGGGTGACTGCGGTGCACTTTGCCCAGGAGGGGGTGGCGCAACCACAGGGTCGAGCAAGCAGGCCGATCAGTTGTCAGAATCACAGCATACATTCTATAATGCATGTTTGTTTTGTGTCACGGACGAGATAAGGGTTTGCCGACACGAAAATGGCGCGCGTTTCCACTTACCTTGCTTGGCTTCGGCCTTGCAATGCAATGATAGAAGATACGCTTGTGTTAACAGTTAGATGCCGTGACTGGGACATTAGAGCGGCTTGGTTAAGCGCTGGGCAACAGCCATTCTCCTGGCCCTTACAGGAAAAGCCTACAACTACTTGTCAAAGGTGGGTTGGGAGAAGCAGATACATGCCAGTTGCAGCCGATTGCGGCTCAGAGGCACAATAACTCGAATCACAGCAGCCGTCGGATGCAGAGCTCCCTCGGGATTGCTGCCACGTGCCAGCCCCTTCCGTCTAGGGACTAGCCCTTTCGGAGATCCATTCCTACAGATGGGTGTACATCTTGGCCACTGACACACGTTTTGCGCCAGGTTAGTTTAGGTACCAGACGGCCAGTGTGTCAGGCAGATTAGGTCTGCCCAGGAAGTGTTTGGGAGCAGCAGGGGAGGTCTCCCAAGGGGAAGTCCGTGGTGCTGTCCCAGCAGTCGCAGCTTCTCCTGCCAAGGGCATTACCCCATTTGTTGTTTACGCTATGCCTGGTGCCCCCCTCCCCCCCCCCCCCCGCCCAGGCCCCGACTGCCATGCCCTTAAGACTACTGTACCTACGCGGAGCTAAGCGGAGCGCTTCTTATCCCCTGCCCCTTGCTAGCCCTGCACTGCAGGGGCCACCAGGGAGAAGGAACGCAATTGCATGGCTGATTGGCCCCGGCCCACGCACTGGTTGCTGCTCACATGCACATGACGCCGTTTGGCTCCCCCCAGACGCCCGCTTTCCGGTTCGGCTACTGTGCCGCTCTGCGGTTAATAACCCCCAGTCCCAACCACCCTTGTTACGGACAACCCGCCTGACACAGGTGCACAACAGGTTATATATGGTACCGCTATGAACCACCACCTTGTTGCCAATATGCACCCGGCAGCCAGGAAACAATGCAAGACGACAAGGAGCAGCCCATGCTCTTAGGCGTAGACACCAGCGTGACCGACTGCCAATGTCTGAGCGGTGTCGCAGCCTTTTGACCACAACGACAGCGCTAGCTGGTCATGCCGCTCGCAGGAGTGCTTGCCGGCAACCATGCTGCCTGAGTGACCCGCACCAGGGTGCCAGGGATAGAGCACATGCCCTCCCTCCATCAAACCACGCCGCCAAACTGATCAGGGGCCGTATGCCCTCCGCTTCCTATTCCCTAGCACCAAGGATCGATAGTGCTGTGCGCAAATGCATGACCCATGTATGCCCTGCACTGGCACCTTCGTACTACGATCAGGACCAAGCTCTTTGTTGCCCCCTGCGCCCCCTGGTACCACACCTCCACGTCACTATACCCCTTCCTACGCCAAGACCCGTTAATGGCCACGGAAAGCTGTCACAGCAGCCCCCGCAGCCACGTGTCCACCCCCTGCCGCTCCTGCTCCCGCGCTGCCGTGTAGGCAGCACCCAGCACGCCAAGCACCTCCCGCACCTCCGCCTCCACGACCGGCGCCCCCTGCCCCACCAGCCACTGCAGCGCACACAGCGGCGCCCCCTCCCTCACTGCCGCCGCCAGCACTCCCTCGCCCAGCGGCACCCCCAGCCGCACCAGGCAGGACAGCGTGCCCAGGTCCCCGTTCCTTGCAGCCGCGGCGTACCACGCCCTTGCCAGCCCGGCCCCGTGCTCCTCGCACACGCCCAGCCCCACCAGGGCCTCCAGCGTCACCTCGCAGCCCGTGGCAGCGGCAGCCTCAGCGGCATTGTACGGCACGGCCCGCTCGTCCTCTGGCATCAGCTCCCTCAGCGCCTGCCAGACAGGCCACGGGTGCCCTACCCGGGCCGCCACCACCAGCGGGTGTGGCGCACCTGCCTCCGTCAGCGGCCACCCTGCCGCTGCCAGCAGCCGCACCGCCTCCACCAGCCGCCCGGCGTCCTGGCACGTGGAGCTGGGCCACCCGCGAACCACGCGGACAAGGCTCAGCGAGGCCCAGGGGCAGCCGGCCTCCAGCAGCCACCGCACCAAGGGCAGGTCGCCCCTGCGTGCGGCTGACTCGAAGTACGAGTCCCAGAATTCGGTGCCCTCCTGCAGCAGCCAGGCAGCTGTGGGGATGCAGCCGCCCGCCACCGCGCCCTGCAGCGCCTCCTCCAGCAACCGTGCACGGTACTCGGCATCTCGCCCCTGCAGCAGCAGCTGCAGCGCCTCCAGGTTGCCGCACCGCGCCGCAAGGATCACCTGCTCGGCGACGAAGCCCACGTGCAGCGGCACCCCCCGGGCCGCCAGCCACCGCAGCTTGGCCGCGCTGTCCCTAGGGGCGACGGCAGCGCCGGTAATGGCTCCTTCACGCCAGAGCAAGTGACCCGCGGGCGGCAGGTAGCCGCCCTCCTGGTCCATGCGCTGGATAAAGGGCAGGTCCGCCTGCTCCATGATTAGCTCAAGTGTGGCATTCTGATGATGCTTCTGAAAGCCCCGCTCCCGCAGCCAGTGCAGCCGTGCCATGTCGCCCGAGGCGGCGGCAGCGCTGCACACGTGCGCACGGGTTAGGTAGTCGACAGGTTTGGTGCGGGGGCGCTTCTTGTTAACCCACTGCAGCTTCTGGAGTGCATCGGAGGTGGTGGAGGCAGCCGCCGCAGCTAGGATGCGCCGCCACACGCCCTGCCTGCGCTCCCCAGTCTCCTCCTTGCTGCCGTAGCTCCCAGGCTGTTGCAGGCTCTGCTCCAGCCGTCCTTCCAGCAGCCCCCATGCCGCCTGCAGCCCCGCAAGGTCGCAGCGCCGCGCCGCCGCCTCCAGGGTGCGCCCCGGGTCCAGCAGCCCGGGGCAGCGCTGCTCCAGGGAGGGCAGCAGGTGCGCCAGGCCCCCAGCCACGGCCGCGGAACCCACGTCCTCCTCTATCTCTCTGGAGGGGACGTCGTACATCCGCTTTGGGGGCAGCGTGGCGTAGTAGTGGTCCGATGACAGCAGCTCCGGAAACAGTTGGTGCTCAAGCACGCCCAGCACAACCTCCACGTTGTCCTCCCTGCCGCACTTGGCTGCACCCACCAGCAGCCCTAGCTTCTGGCGCAGGGTCCAGTGCCTCAGGGCCGCCTCCAGGGGCGCAGCTGCATAGGGTGGCAGCTGCTGGCCCAGGTGCACTGTGCAGTGGTGCTGTGGATGGGCGAAGCGCGCTGCCAACTCCTTGCAGGCCAGCCTGCCGCCCAGGGCCAGGTCGTTGGGCGGTAGGTGAGACAGGATGCGGAGGCGCAGCTCCAACGGCAGCTCCGCAACGGAGCGGTCAGAGGCAGCTCCGTCCTTCGCATCTTGGCAATCTACTTGCATCGCCGTTATGAGTCGTGGTTAGCGATGGCGACAGGTGTCTGCGTCGCGTGGGGCCGTGCAGTCGCTCCTGTGGGGCAGGTCGGCGGGGGGTTGCGCAAGGGTTGCGACAGGTCGGCTGACTGTCGAAAGGTTTCAGCCGCCACACCACGAATCGTCACACGAATCGTCACAGCATTACGACACGAAAAAGTCCAGGTTGCACATCTGGTGTTGACGGTGTGCAGGGAGGCGCCTCTCCGCGGCAGTCTTTCCCGCGCTGGGATTTTCACGGGACTTTCCCTTGACGACACCGCGTAAACAGGAGGTGGGCCCAGGGACCATATTCTTACCTTGCCGATAACCTAGCTGGCTGCGATCGTTGTAGGGACGCAGCGCTGTGTCGCGCAAAAAGGCCTCGATGCGTTTGCGGTCGACCTCTCGATTCACCTCGCGAATGGGCTAATTGCCGTTATTCAGTCACTGCATATATTACTTGGTGTATTGAACCTTGGTTGGCTTGCGCTGTTGAAAAGCGTGTAAGTGGAGTCGTCCCGCCATGCCGCCATGGCCATCACGCCGTTATACGCCAACACAAGCAACCCCCCACTGCACGGGCCAATCAGGGCCAATCATCAGACTCCCTGCGGTTGCAGATACTGCCTGCTCTTCTGTAGCAGGGAAACACTGCAGTGACTCAATCACGGTAGTGCTGCCGTAACACGTGCATTGCGGTGAAACCTGGCAAACAATGCAACTTCGACATCGTTACCGGTACTGCAGCGCAGCCCGTGCCTGTTCCTGGCCGCCTGACGCCGCACAACCTACTGTAGCTCCGTCATGATCACCAAGCCCCAGCATCACTCTGAATCACTGCGTCTCCTTCAGAAGTGCAGCGTCCCGCTCAGCCGCCCTAAGCATGCCCTCGTGCACGTGCCACGGCACCCACACGCCAGCCTTGCAGCCCCGCACTCCTGACACACACCTCCCCTGTGACACACGCCTAGCTCGGCCGGGCCTTCGAGCGCCACCTCTTGCAAGCAAGCGTACCGGTAACAGGTTTCAATGAACGACGTCCACGGGGTTGCCACACGCACACCGGCGCCCTGCCGATCCTAAATTGCTTGCCGTGGCGAGGAAGGTACGCGTCGTCCGCAACCACATCCAGCTCGCATGCCACTGCGGTGCCCCTATGACTTCCCCATGCTACTGAACACTGGCGGGTGGCTCCACACCTCCACCAGCCCTAGCAGCCATACCTCCATCTCCTGCTGCTCCTGCTCCCGAGGCGACCGGTTGTACTCCGGCATCCTCCCCCAGCAGCCTCTGCTGTCCCGCACCCCCGCCTCCACGACCAGCGCCCCCTGCCCCATAAGCCACTGCAGCGCACACAGCGGCGCCCCCTCCCTCACAGCCGCCACCAGCACCCCCTTGCGCAGCAGCGCACCCAGGTTGCCCTTCGTTGCTGCTGCAGCGTACCACGCACGCGCCAGCTCTGCAGCCCCGTGTTCCTCGCACACGCCCAGCCCCACCAGGGCCTCCAGCGTCGACTCGCAGCCTGCAGCAGCCACACCCACCACAGCGTCATACGTTGGGTTCCCGGCCACCTTCGGGCAACAGCACCTGCAGCGCCTACCACATGCAGTTGTCGCGCGCGGCAGCCAGAGGGCACATGTTCCCTGTGACCCTGCATCCCGCCACCGCCAGCCGCCGCACCGCCTCCACCAGCCGCCTGCCGTCGCCAGGCATGGCATTAGGCCACATGGCAACCACAACCTGACCAGCGGGGGGCCCATGGGGCCGCTAGGTTTCCAACAATTACCGCGGCACGAACAGTTGGCTTGCTTGGCACGATCTACACTACGTGACTGTGTCAACACGTGGGGCAGCCAGGTGCGCGTGCACGGGCGGTGCATTGGCTCGCTTGCCCCGACGCAGCGTCCGCATTGGCGAAGGTAGGCCTGTGTTCGGACGTCAGCTGCAGCGCCTCCAGCTTCCCGCGCTCTGCTCCACTAAGCATGGCCTGATCCCCTCGCAGCGGCCCACCCTGGCCCGCCAGCCACCGTAGCTTGGCCACGCGGTCCCTTAGGGACCGGCTAGCGGAGCACACGGCACCATGACTGCTCCGCACCGCCTTGCACTCGGGCGGCAGGTACCCGCCTTCCTGTTCCATGCGCTGGATGGACGCCAGGTACGCCTGCCGCAACACTGCCTGCAGCACGGGGGCAGTACCCCACGGAACTACTCCGCCGCTCCCGCAGCCACTGCAGCCGGACCAGGTCACGCGAGGCGGCAGCAGCGCCGCACACATCCGCGTGCGTACCCAGACGTCTTCACGGCGGGCCTTCGCCAACAGCCATTCCACCTTTGCCAGTGCACCTGTTATTGCAAAAGCCACTGCCGGTCCCACCATTCGTCGCCAGACCCCGTGCACCCAACCCAGCCACTCGTGCCGCCTCCCTGAATCCAGCTGAGTCGCACGGCCGTAACTCGTCCTATCTGCCGTTTTTCACATGCGCCATGCCCATGCATGCCGCTGTCAGGTGCAACGTTACACCCTTGACACGCCCTCTGACCCACGCCCTTAACCCACACTCTGCTTAACCCACACCCACCTGCCCCTCGCTTGCCCCGCCACCATTGCCAGGCAGTGTGCTGCTGCTACAATCCGCACATCCACCATGCCCATGCCGCTGTCTGGGGCAAGGGGCCACACACAGCTCTGCCTTGCTGTGGCGCACATACAGTGTTCGAACTTCGCGTCCCCGCCGCAGGCGCAGGGCTCAAAGGTTGGCATTTTGGACATTTCGTGTTAAGGGTTGGGCCCACTACGAAGCACAACAGGACAGTCACCAGCTTACAACTGCGTGACTGCGAGGGTTGAGGGTGGATGGGGTTCGGGGTGCAGTTTGTTGGAAGAGCGCGGGGTGCTAACAGGCAATAACCATCACGCCCATGATCACGCAGGCAATGGTTGTGGGCTGGTGGCGGTGGCGGCGTCCTCGCTGCCGGCGCAGGGCTCCACCGTGGGGCCCACGGCGAAGGACGGCAGCACCGGCACCAGCTCCCAGCTGCGATAATGAGAAAGAGGGGGCGAGAGGGGGGAACAAAGTACTAGTAACGCGAGGTGGTGGTGGTAGTGGCAGTAGTAGTAGTAAAAGTTGTACGGTAGGGCGAAATTTGACCCACGTCTAGTGGCGTAGTCTAGAAAGCGGCTGATTGGTCGAGGCGCGAAGGTCGGGCCATTGGCCGAAGGCTGGGCTGAGAGAGATGCGCGTGCGTGCACTAGGCTTCCCGGCCCCGGTTCCCAACCCAGACGCGTAGCCCGCACAGAAAGATACCTAACCGCAACTCGGACTCACCTAACGGAAGCAAGGGCGTGCGGAGCGGCGCGAAGGGGGAAGAAGAAGGCAAGGGGGGGGAGGGGGGGAAGGGGGGGGGGAAGCCGCATAAGTGAGAGGAGTGGCGGTGGTGGGGATCAGATAGAGGTGGAGCTTGTTAAGGGACGACGGGGTGACGGGGTGACGGGGCGAGAAGAGCTGCATGGACAAGGTTAGTGGCGGCGGCAGCGGCGTCCTCGCTGGCGGCACAGCTCAACTATGCACCCCCATGGCAAAGGACGGCTCCCAGCTGTGTCAGGAGCGGGATACGAGGACAAGGTCAGGTAGTAGGCAACGGGCATGGCCGTGATGGTGGTGGGCTGGTGGCGGCGGCGGGGTCTCCGCTGGCGGCGCAGGGCTCCAGGGTGGGGCCCATGAAGAGGAGGTCACCAGCTCCCTACTGCATATGTGAGTGGGTGAAGGGCAGAATGTTTGTACAAATGAGAGAATGGGGAGAGCGTGTAGTCCACAGGTGTGGAGGGGAGCTGCGTGGGCGTGATGGTTGTGTGCATTTGCTGCGCGACCCTGCTGCATGCGAATCGGGTGCCGTGCAGCACACCCTCAGAAGTGACGGTGCCGTGCTGGCGGACGCAGGCACGGGCGTGTACGGCAATGACAGCCTCCTGCTGCCAGACAGGACCACGGCATCGGCGGCAGCGGTGGCAACACGTACATGGGCATAGGCAGCGGCAGCCTGGGCGACAGAAATAAGAAGCTGCAATGCCTGGGCGACACCGGGGCTTGGTCTGGCCGTGGCCCACTGGAGCACCATGTGTTCGGTCCTCGGAACAAGCGGCAGTGGAGACATGGACAAGGACTGCAGCAGATAGATGACGAAAGCAACTCATCTTACTATGGATGGATATTGGCAGCACGTTTGGCGACAGGGGTGGCGACAGGGGCCCAGCCAGCATCGCGTTGGGCATGGGCGCCTGCAGGCCGGTGGGCGGAGGCAGCAAGGGGTGGGGCATGACGCACAGCAGCAGCGCGACTGTAGGCTCGGATGGTGACGGGTTGCACCCCCGGCTCGTGGCTCCGCTGGTGCATTTGCGCGGCGGTGAGACTGTTAACGGTGGCGAGCCTCGGGTTGTGGGTTGTCCACCCGATGTCCAACCCTGTACCCGCTGTACCCTGGACACGAGGGCCTCCACCAGCAGCGAGTGCAAGAGCACCAGGACCCACAGTACGGCCAGCACAGCATTGGGGCGGGGATCACTGGCAACACTGCTGGCGCTAGCGCGGGGAGTTTGCACCAAGTTGGCGGGGGTGCCGCGAGGAGGGGCCCTAGGAGGGCCCAGAGCCGATGAGCCTGTCAGGTGTGCCCTTGTGCGTGCGAGGGTAAGACCATTCCGTACCAGGACACCATATGAGCTGGGTGTGCGCGGCAAAACGTGGAGGTTGTTTTTTATAGTGGTTTTGCGTTGTATCTCGCTGACAGGACCTGAAGTGTTGAGTAATTCTCCATGTATTCAATTCGCCAAGCTCTCCGCGGAGAGACGGAGGAAACAATCGCGCCCATAGTTCATGCTCTGGAAGCGGAGGGATATGACGTAGATACTGAGGATGGAGTGGGCGCTGAGGCGTTCCTCTTGCTGGACGTCAGGGACCTACAGGCCTACCGCCTGAACTTGCGGCAGCGAAACGTCCTCAAGGCGGTCATTCAAAGTAACCTGACATTTGGTTAAATAGGACACGTCGCTCTTTGCTGTGCGTGCGTTGGAACGGCAGGAATCTGCCCTAAGAGAGTTGTTTGCGACAGGCCTTGCTCTTGCATGGGAAAACTGCTCTTATAACCGTTTGGTTATTTTCCCTCTTGCAGAAGCCGCGACTGCCTTCGGCTCAAGCTTCACAGAAGCAGGTGAGTCTCTGTCTATGGCGCAGCAGCAGGTGCGGTGGTGTTCTCACTCCGCTTTTGACTCACCCACCCTTCTGTGGGTTCGTGCGGGTTCGTGGGCAAGGGCTTCCACCTGTGCCCCGAGTTCGGGTGGGCTCGCACGACACGACAATCTTGAGTAGCAAAGGCTCCATCCACACCCCTCAGTACCGTACCTATGCCTGATCATCGCGCAGAGGGGTCCTCAGGAATTATTTTAGGG
>VFQN01003046.1_pt1 | contig 24749 bp, 17 predicted proteins | sample 3512371 | NCBI WGS metagenome assembly VFQN01 (sample SAMN10412370, study PRJNA504923) | tailings metagenome | isolation source: Replicate 2 from Balatoc abandoned mine | place: Philippines: Itogon, Benguet | collected 2017-08-28 | reverse complement strand
AGGCGTGCCGAGCGGGACGCCAGCGACAATGATGACGCGGCGGCCGGCTTTGGCGAAGCCGTCGACGAACGCGATACGGCAGGCACGCTCGACCATGTCATCCTGGTCGTGAGCATCTTCCGCGATCACACAATGCACGCCCCAAACGAGAGACAGGCGCCGCCCCGTCGCGATATTCGGTGAGATCGCGACCACATGAGGCTGGGGCCGTTCGCGCGCGACACGGAAAGCGGTTGAGCCGGAAAATGTCCAGCAGATGATCGCGGAGAGGTCGAGTGTTTCGGCGATCTGACGGGCTGCGGCGGAAATAGCGTCGGCGCCCGTTGCCTCAGGCTCGGCGCGCTGTCCTTGGATGACGGCACGATAGGTCGGGTCGCGCTCGACCTCCTCGGCAATTCTGTTCATGGTCGCGACCGCTTCGATGGGGTATTGGCCCGCCGCCGATTCCGCCGAAAGCATGATCGCGTCCGCGCCCTCGAACACTGCGACCGAGACGTCGGAAACTTCGGCGCGCGTCGGAACCGGACTCGAGATCATCGACTCCAGCATCTGGGTCGCGACGATCACCGGCTTGCCGGCCCTGCGGGCGGCGCGGGTGATCTGCTTCTGGATGCCCGGCACCTTTTCGAGCGGCAATTCGACGCCCAGGTCACCGCGAGCCACCATCAGCGCGTCGGATGCTTCCATGATCTCGTCCAGACGCGTCACCGCCTGCGGCTTTTCGATCTTGGACATGATCAGCGCGCGGCCGCGGGTAATCTTTCGGGCTTCCGCAATATCTTCGGGCCGCTGGATAAACGACAAGGCCAGCCAGTCGATCCCTGCATCGAGCGCGGCTTCCAGGTCCGACCGGTCCTTTGGTGCAAGCGCGGAGAAGGGCAACGTCGTTTCCGGAAGGCTGACGCCCTTTCGATCGGAGAGCTTGCCTCCGACCTCGACCTGCGTGGTCAGTTTGCCGGCCTCGGCCGCCGTGCAGCGCAGCCGCACCTTGCCGTCGTCGAGCAGCAAGGTCTGACCTGGCTTTGCGGCTTCGAGGATCTCCGGGTGCGGCAGATGAACACGGGCGGCGTCACCCGGCGCTGTGTTTGAATCGAGAACGAAGCTGTCGCCCTTGTTGACCACGACCGAACCGCTGGCAAACGTGCCAAGCCGCAATTTCGGGCCCTGAAGATCGACCAGAATGCCGATGGGGCGTCCCATCTCCTTCTCGACCGAACGGATCATCGCGATGAGTTCGCGCATCCGGTCGTGCGAGGTGTGGCTCATGTTGACGCGAAACACGTCCGCGCCGGCCTCGAACAGGCGACGGATCATCGCCCGGTCCGAGGAGGCCGGGCCAAGTGTTGCGACGATCTTGGTCCGGCGCTGCCGTCTCATCGTCGGGGATTTCCTGTTGCTGGCGGATTGATATTGAGAGGGGACCGGGTCCCGGTCTGCGGTAGCGTGAAGCCGGGACTGCCGGAATTCAGCGGGGACTGGTCGGAAGTTTCCGTCAATTGAACCGTCCAGGACCTCTGCTCGCCGGTATCGACCTCAAAAAAGCCTGTTCGGTCGAAACCGCGCGCGAGGCAATCTTCTGTTCCGCGGATCGTGAATTCCTTCTCGCGCGAACACATGAATGCCTTGCCCGACCATTCACCACCACGATCATAGTCGATGGCATAAACATAATAATATCGTGCGACGAGATTGCCGCGGAGCAGGGTTTCGCAGGAGCGGGGACTGAGATTCCACCAGCCCTCCGTCACCCAGCCCTCGTTGTCTTTGTAGCCGAGCGCGATCCCGACCTTGCCGCTGGTATTGTTGCACATCCGGAAGTCGGCCGAGGCCGTATCCGGCGCTGCGCAGAGCATGGCCATAGCAAGCAGGAGCTTGCCCGCGGCGGCAGCACCGAACAACCGAATTGGAGAAGCTAATCGGATCACGGTCGTCAGATCAGTCCATCGGGCGCCGGAAACGAGCTAAGCTACTGTTAAACCGTGATGTTTCAGGCCGTGTCAACGTCATCCACCATAATCGCACGGAAATCATTCACGTTCGTAAAGGTCGGGCCGGGCGATATCAGGTCTCCAATACCAGCAAAGAAAGCTGTCGAATTGTTGTCCGCAAGGCTGCGGGCGAGGTCGAGGCCAATCGCCCGCGCCCGCGCGGCGGTGCCACCATCGACATAGGCGCCTGCCGGATCGTCCGCCGAGCCCCCGCCGCCATCCGTGCCGTCCGTATCGCCGGCCAACGCCGCGATCCCGGCCGCCCCGTCGAATTCCTCAGCGAGGGCAAGGGCGAATTCCTGGTTCGGGCCGCCGCGCCCGTTTCCGCGAATGGTGACGGTCAGTTCGCCGCCGGACAAAATAACGGCACGCCGCCCCTTCGCTTTCAGGTCAAAGGCAAGTTTGGCCTGAGCGGCAGCGACCTCGCGGGCTTCACCCTCGAGGCGATCGCCCAGGAAGATGCAGTCGAGGTTGGCTGCTCTGATCTCTGCCTCCGCCGCCTTGAACGAGTCGAGCGGTCGCGCCGCGAGGCGATAGCGAGTGTCGCCGAAGATCGGGTCGTCCGGTTTTGGCGATTCATTCGCGGGGTCGTTGAGTGCTTCGACCACCGCGGCAGGCAGATCGAGCCGGTAGCGCGCAACGATCGCGCGCGCATCGGCGAGGGTGCTGGGGTCCGGTACAGTCGGTCCCGAACCAATTACTGCAGGATCGTCGCCAGGGACGTCCGAGATTCCGATGGTCACAATTTGCGCCGGGTAAGCGTGGCGCGCGAGCCGCCCTCCCTTGATGCGGGAGAGATGCTTGCGCACGGTATTGATCTCGCCGATCGATGCGCCTGATCGCAGCAGCGCGCGCGTTACCGCTTGTTTGGATTCGAGCGACAAGCCCCGCGCCGGCGCTATCCAGTTGGCGGAGGCGCCGCCTGACATCAAGACAAGGATGAGATCGTCCGCAGTTGCGCCGTCGGCGATGGCGAGCGTGCGCGCGGCTGCGTCGAGCCCTGCCTGATCGGGAACCGGATGACCCGCCTCGACCATCTCAACAACGCGAAGCGGCCGTCCGTAACCGTGACGTGCGACCGCGATGCCCGTGAGCCGGTCCTTCGGAAAGCCTTGGTCAAGATAATGGGCTTCGGCCACCTCGGCCATGGAGCCGGCTGCTTTGCCGGCCGCGAGCAGGATCAGACGGCCGGATCTCGGACCGTCGGGCAGAAGCGGCGGAAGACAGCGGCGGGGGTGCGCAGCGTCGATCGCGGTCTGAAACAGGCTCTCGAGAAATTTGCGTTGCGATGTCATGCGAAGATCATGGTTGAGAGCCGTTGGCATTGCGCGGACGCGCGACCCAAATCCCGGCGAGGATAAAAAAGCCGCCGAGCCATTGCATCGGCGCGAGCGCCTCGTGAAGGATGATCCAGGCGAACAGCGCCGCGGCAACGGCTTCAAGGAAAATCACGAGCGATGAGAACGGCGCTGGCAGCGTGCCGAGCGCGAATGCGAGCAGGCCCTGGCCTCCGACCTGCGAGATGAGAGCAAGCGCGATGAGGACCGTCCATCCATATGCGGATTGGGGCAACAGCCTTGGTTCGAGTGCAAGGGCTACGGCAAACAATATTGCGGTCGTGATCGCGGCGGAGATGAAGGACAGAGTGCCGGTTGGCACGTTGCGGCGTGCTGCCCGCAAGGCAAGCATGTAGCCCGCGAAAAACGCTGCGGTAACTACGCCGTAGAAATCTCCGGTCAAATGCTCCGGCGCAAACCCATAGCTGTGGCCTACCAGCGCAGCGCCGCCGAGCAGACAAAGCATCAAACCCGCCACGCCTCGCTTCTGTATCCTCTCGCTGAGAAGGAACCAGGCTCCCGCCACGACGAATAGCGGCGCGGTGGTCGCCAGAAAGGTGGCGTTGGCTACGGTTGTTGCGAGGATCGCGAGATGCCAGAAGAACAGATCGCCTGCGAACATCACCCCGGACAGCCAGACCGTGCGATTTCGCAGCGCCCCGCGCCGCGCGGTTGCGGGTTCGGTCATCGCCCACAGCCCGAGAAGGGGCAGTGCCAGGGCGGTGCGCCAGAAGGCGCTGGCGAACGGCCCGACATCCGCCATGCGCACGAACAATGGCGACGCCCCCATCGCCACGGCGCCCAATATCAAGGCCGCAAGGGCGGTGACCTCGCTTCGACGGTCGGGAAGTGATGCCGTTGGCAGGGACATGAGTCGGCGTCCGGTTCAGGGGCTTTTATGGTCCCGCCCCGCCCAAGTCACCCCACTGGGCAGGGCCGCGCCGATGGCAAACCGGGACCTGCGGCCCTATCTTGTGTGAAGTGGACGTTACGAGGTTCCCATGGACGAGCAGACCCGCCTTGAACTTGAAGCCGCAGCCTTCCGCCGTCTGGTTTCGCATTTGCGGGAGCGGACCGATGTTCAGAACATCGACCTCATGAATCTGGCCGGTTTCTGCCGGAACTGCCTGTCCAACTGGATGAAGGACGCTGCCGATCAAAAAGGCATCCCGCTGTCCAAGGATCAGAGCCGCGAGGCGGTTTATGGAATGCCTTACGAGGAATGGCGCGCCAAATATCAGAAAGAGGCGTCGCCGGCACAAAAGGCGGCCTTCGAGAAATCCCATCGCCATTGATGGCGGCGCAGGCAGCCCCTGCCGGACTTTTGATCTTTGCGAATCGGGCGCCTCTGCCTAGATTCCATGCATCGTTAACAACCGAAAGGAGGTGATCCAGTGTCTCATTGTCTATCGCCGCAGACGCGGAGGCTTGCGAACTGGTCCCTCGGCTCATTCGAGGACGCGGCTGCCTGAACAGGCGGTAACGACCAGTCCGAGAAACCGGGCTGCGGTTTGACAATGGAAGGGCCGTCCGAGAGGGCGGCCCTTCTTTCTTGAAAGGTGCACCCAAGCCGCCCGTTATGCGTATAACGCAGATGTCCTTTGTTTATTGAGGTTTTCGCAGTTTTCGAGTGCAAAGGCCGCGATTTTTTGCAATGCAGCACGCACACATTTTGCTGCTGGGTAGATCGATGAGCGCACTCAACAGGGAACAGGTTCTTTCGGTCCGGCACTGGACCGACAGCCTTTTCAGCTTCACCACCACCCGCGATCCCGGCTTCCGGTTCCAGAGCGGACAATTCGCCATGATGGGCCTCGAGATCGAAGGCCGGCCGCTCCTGCGCGCCTACAGCATGGCGAGCGCGCATTACGAGGAGAACCTCGAATTCTTCAGCATCAAGGTGCCGGATGGCCCCTTGACCTCGAGGCTGCAGAAGATCCGGGAGGGCGACATCGTCCTGGTCGGTCGTAAGGCGACGGGCACGCTGATCGTCGACAATCTGTTGCCGGGAAACCGGCTCCTCCTCCTGTCGACCGGCACCGGCCTGGCGCCGTTCGTCAGCCTGGTCAAGGATCCGGAGATTTACGAACGTTATGAGAGCATCGTGCTGGTTCACGGCTGTCGGCAGGTTTCCGAACTGGCCTATGGCGAAGAGGTCGTGGGCCGGCTTCGGAATGACGAAATCTTCGGAGAGATGCTTGAGGGCAAGCTTCACTATTATCCGACAGTAACCCGCGAGCCATTCCGCAATCGCGGCCGCATAACGGATCTGATCTCGTCGGGCAAATTGTTCGACGACATCGAGCAGGAGCGGCTTTCTGTCGCAACCGATCGTGTCATGCTGTGCGGCAGCCCAGGGATGCTGGAAGACTTGCGTGTGATGTTCGAGAGTGAAGGCTTCGCAGAAGGCAATCACAGCGAACCCGGTCACTTCGTGGTCGAGAAGGCGTTCGTGGAACGCTAGTCCGCTTTGAGCGGAGAGTTTGCAGGACCGCCCGCTCGTGGCGGTCCTTTTTTTTGCCCTGAGTGCAGCCGCCTTTTTCGCTGCGGCCACCTTGGGGCATGTCAAAGCATTGCGACATCGCATTTGCTATCGTTCGATTTTCTCGGACGATTTTTCTTGAACGATGATGAAGGCCGCGCATGTCCATTTATGGCCTGAGCCGACTTTTCATGCCGCGATCGGTCGCCGTCGTGGGTGCGAGCCCAAACCGGGCATCGTTGGGCGGCGCTGTTTACGCCAATATCATCGCAGCCGGATTTGCCGGGCCGATTGATCCTGTTAACCCGAAATATGGGGAGATTGGCGGCCGGCGGTGCTTGGCATCGATCGATCAGCTTGATGCGCCGCCTGATCTATTAATCGTGGCCACACCTGCGCCGACGGTCCCGCAAATCATCGAGACTGCGGCAATGCGCGGTGTCGGCGCATCAATTGTGATCAGCTCTGGGCTCGGCCACGGCGAGGGCTCGCTTGCCGAGCGCATGTATGCGCCGGCAAGGTCGAGTGGCTTGCGCGTTATCGGACCGAATTGCCTCGGTGTGATCGCGCCTCATGTCGCACTGAATGCGAGTTTCGCCGCGGTGATGCCGGAGGCAGGTTCGCTCGCGGTGATCTCTCAATCGGGCGCGATCGCGGCCGCGATGGCGGAATGGGGATTGCGCCGCGGCATCGGATTTTCCGCTATCGTTTCTGTGGGCGATCAGGTCGACGTGGATGTCGGCGATCTGCTCGATTTTTTCGCAATCGACCGGCGCACGCACGCGATCCTTCTCTACGTCGAGTCCATCAAGGACAGTCGTAAGTTTATGTCGGCTGCACGCGCCGCAGCCCGCGTGAAGCCGGTGGTGGTCATCAAGTCCGGCCGCCACGATGCGGGCAAGCGTGCGGCAGCAACTCACACCGGTGCCCTGGCCGGCTCCGACGCCGTGTACGATGCCGCGTTTCGACGGGCGGGGCTGCTGCGCGTGAACGGCATGGACGAATTGTTCGCAGCCGCCCAGACCCTCACGTATTACAGCGGCGTCGCGGGCAGCCGGCTGGCGATCCTGACAAATGGCGGTGGGTTCGGCGTTCTCGCGGTCGATAGCCTCGTCGATCAGGGATACCGTCCCGCAGATTTGTCGTCGGACACCATGGCGCGGTTGAACGCGGTGCTGCCTCCGCTTTGGTCGCGCGCCAATCCTGTCGACATCATCGGCGACGCGGATGCTTCGCGCTTTAGTGCCGCGCTCGAAGCGCTGATCGAGGATCCGCAAAACGATGCCATCCTTGTTCTGGACGTTCAGACTGCACTCGCATCGTCGTTCGATACGGCAAAGGCGGTGCGCGACGTTATCGTCGCGAACCGTTCGCGTGTCGTAGATCCCAAGCCGGTCCTGACCTCGTGGATCGGTGCGCCGGACGAGATAGAAGCAACGTTTCGCGCCGCCCGCATTCCCCACTACCAAACAGAGATAGAAGCGATCCGCGGTTTTGCGCATCTCGCACGACGCGCCGAACTGCAGCAGACGTTACTGGCACGCCCGGCGGCGGCACCCGACAATTTCAAGGTCGATCAATCAGCCGTGCGCGCCGTCATCGAGACGGCGCGTGGTGAGGGACGCAATTGGCTCGATCCATTCGAGACCGATACAGTTCTGGCAGCTTATGGCATTCCCTCAGTGCCGCTTCGAAAGGCGGAAAGCCCGGCTGCTGCTGCTCAGGTTGCGCGCGAATTCATCCTGCAAGGTCAGCCGGTCGCCGTGAAGATTCTCTCTCGGGATATCCAGCATAAGTCCGATGTCGACGGAGTGAGGCTGAGTTTGACCAGTGAGGCGGACGTCCGGTCAGCAGCCGAAGTCGTAATGTTCAACGCTTCGCGCCTGCGGCCGAGGGCCCGTATCGATGGCGTGATCGTGCAGCCGATGATCACACGTCCGCGTGCACGCGAATTGATTGTGGGACTAGCGCGCGATCCGGTTTTTGGGGCGGTGATCGTGTTCGGACATGGCGGAGTTGCCGTCGAGATCGTTAAAGACAAGGCGATTGCGCTGCCGCCGCTCGATGAAGCTCGCGCGCTCGAATTGATCGCGCGCACCCGCATCTCCCGGCTGATCGATGGCTATCGCAACGTGCCTGCGGCGCGGCGCGATCTTGTGGCGCAGGTGCTCGTCCGGTTGTCGCAACTCGCGGCGGACATCCCCGAGATTCTGGAGATAGACATCAATCCGTTGCTCGCCGACGACACCGGCGTGCTGGCGCTGGACGCGAGAATTTCCATCGATCCGGTTCCGCTAGCTGCGGGCCGGCCGTATCACGCGCATTTCGCAATCCGCCCCTATCCGAAAGAATGGGAGCGATCTCTGATGCTGCGGAACGGGCAGCGGATTGAGGTGCGTCCGGTGCGGCCCGAGGATGAGCCGCTTTACGAAGAGTTTTTCCGCCACGTCAGCACAGATGACATGCGGCTTCGCTTTTTCGGTTTGGTCAAGGAAATCGGTCACGCTTTCATCGCCCGGTTGACCCAGATCGATTACGGGCGCTCGATCGCGCTGCTCGCGCTTGATGCAGTCTCAGGTCAGTTGATCGGCGTCGTTCGCCTCCATGCCGATCCCGATCACAACACTGGTGAGTATGCGATCCTGCTCCGGTCGGACTGCAAAGGCATCGGACTTGGTTGGACGCTGATGGAACTGATCATCGAGTATGCGCGCAAGGAGGGCCTTCGTCGCATCACCGGACAGGTGTTGCGTGACAATGTCACGATGCTCGCCATGTGCCGCGAGATGGGCTTTATGGTTGAGGAAGACCGCGACGACTCCAGTCTCTTCGCAGTATCCCTCGATCTGTCGCCAGTCGATACGCGCGTGAATCCTTCAGGAAATTAAAAAAAGACACATCGCGCATCGCTTCTGCGATTCGTTTCACGACATATTGTCGGCCGATTTTTGTGTGAAGGAGGGTGCAAGGGGCTCCAATAATCATATCTCGCGATGCAATCTTGCATCGTATCTGTCACGGCAGAAGCCGCCGGAGCTTCCATGACATCTGTCAGCCTTTCATCGCCCCTTCGTGACGGCATTCAGCGCCTGGAAGCCACGACGCAGGTCACGCTCGCGGTGCTCGCCCTGGCAAGCGGCGTCTACACCTATCTCGGCGTACGCGATCTTTTGAACGGCAACGCAACCGTCGTGTTCTTTGCCGCAGTGATCTACTCAGTCGCCGTATCTATCGGCATTTATGCGTTCTGGACGTTTCTGCTGCGGTTTCTGCCTCACGTGACCGAGGGCAGGGCGCGGGGGCTACTGTTCGGATGCATGGGCCTGGGTTCGCTGATGATCATCGCGATGTCGGCGTGGCTGAACGCTTCGGCCCTCGCCGGCGCTGCAGCCATCCAGCAGCATCTTTCTGTCTCCGTGCAGGCCTATACCCGCGATCTCGATCGCGCTCATTCAAACGTGCTCGCGGTCCAGAGCCTGGTGCCGGATATCCAGATGGCGGCAACGCGGTTCTCGCGGCTCGCCGAGGCCGAGCGCAGCGGTTCGCTCACCGGAACCGCAGGTTCCGGTACGGTCGTGCAGCTCCTCACCCAGATGTCGACGCAACTCGACAATCTGTCAAAGGAGGTCGCCGCATCGGCCGACCGCGCGAAGACGCTGTATGAGCAGGGCGGCAAGCATCTTGCAAAGATGCGCGAGCTGATTTCTTCGCGCGGTCCGATCAACGAGCGAAGCGATGCATTCGGCTCAGAAGCGATGTCGCTGATGGGCGTGATCGCAGCCCTGCAACAGACATCGGTCGCGCCCGCGGTGAAACGGGCAGCCGATGGACTGGCGGCGGGCTTCATTGCGCCGGCGGCCGCCGGCCGAGGCGACCTTGGCGAGCGCCAGACCAGTGTGGTCGGACGGGTCGAGAGTGCAGTCGCCGCGCAGTCAGCGGCGCTGTCGTCGGCGGCAGCGAAAATACTCGATGTTCCGGCGGTAGAGCCACAGCGCTTTCAGCCGCTCTCAACAGCGGAAGCGGTGCTGCGCTACGCTGGGGATTTCATACCGAGTTGGGCCGGCGCGATCTCCATCGATTTGATGCCTGCCGTTCTGGTGCTCATCCTCTGCGTGGTTCACGCCTCGATCCGGCGAGAAGGGCAACCGCAGGCGAATGCCGGCACGATGTCGGCCGCCGACATCATCGCGGCGCTCCAACTCGCGCGCGAAGTCGAAACCGCAAATGCCGCCGTACGCCTGCATCCGGGAGCAGTTCAGCCGGCCGCCACGACCTCGACGACGCTAACTGACGAGAATGTCATGCCGCTGGCGACGGTGCGCGCCGCCAAGAAGGAAGAGATGCGGTGAGTGCTCACGCTCACGTCCCGAATCGGATCCAGCTCTGGTTCGGGGGCCGGCCGGACGAACGCCTGCTGCGGCTATTGTTCGCGCTGATGGTCATTGCCACAATCGCCGTGGTCGGGCTCGATTACGCGAGAATGCTGCAAACTCCGCAAAGCCCTGTCGGTGAGCCCTCGCTGACAGCACCGGACTTCGCGAAGCCGGCGACCGAGATATTGCCGTCCCGTCGTGGCGGTGAGCGGCGCCCGGGGATATTGCGGACAGCCGACAAGACGCTTGGCGCTCCAATCCGCTTCGAGCTTGCGCCCGACGGCCGAATGATGGCCACGGGCAGTATCGTTCCAGGGTCGGCGGATGCCTTCGCGTCGGAAATCGAAAAGCGCGGCAGCTACATAAAAACTGTCGTGCTGCATTCGCCCGGGGGCTCGGTCCAGGACGCGCTGCGGATCGGCCGCCTGATCCGCGAGCGGAAGTACAATACCGAAGTCCCGGACGGCAGCTATTGCGCGTCCTCGTGCCCGCTCATCTTTGCAGGCGGCATCGAGCGCATCGCGGGGCAGAAGGCTGCAATCGGCGTGCACCAGGTTTCCGCGGTGACGAAAATTCCGAACGCCACCATGGCCGACGGCATGAGCAACGCCCAGCGCGTGTCGGCCGAGATACAGCGCTACCTGAGCGACATGGGCGTGGATGTCCAGGTCTGGACCCATGCCATGGACACACCTGCGAACGAGCTGTTCTATTTCAAGCCGAAAGAGCTGCTGGACCTCAGGCTCGCCACGCCGCGCGGCGCCTGATTGTTTTACATCGTCGAGCAGACACACCGCGGAAAAATTCAACCGTGTTCGCGGCGCCTGTGGATGACGGGCGCAGCGGCAATGGATGCTTGACCCTCCGGCGCGCGCTCCTGAAAACAAGTGCCCAGACATAAGGAGAAACGTCGCAATGCCCGCGTCCGCCGCCGAGAAAGAAGACGCTTCGTTCCAATTTGCCAAAGACCAACTGAAGGCCTTCGTTGAGCGGATTGAGAAGCTGGAGGAAGAGAAGAAGGCGATTTCGGACGATATCCGCGATGTCTATGCCGAAGCGAAGGGCAATGGCTTCGACGTGAAGGCGCTGCGTCAGATTATCCGGCTTCGCAAAATCGAGCCCACGGAGCGCGACGAGCAGGACGCTATTCTAGAGACCTATATGCACGCGCTGGGCATGTTGAGGCCCTGAGGCAGGCTCGGAACCAGTTCCGTCGCACCTGAGGGGTGGAAGAGGGGCAGCGGTTCGCGATGCGCCCTGTGGCGGCAACGGCCGCTCAACGAAGCTGGGCGGTCCGGGGCATGAAGGTCGCGGTAGCGATGAACTCGATCGCGCGGCCTTCGAAGCGCCCGTGCGAAAGCGAGGACTGCGACTCCCGGGTGAAGGCCATGACCACCATGGTGGTGGGCGTATGCAGGAGCGGTTGAAGGCCGCGGAAATCGGCCATGCCATAGAGCGTAGTGGTCATGAACCGCTCGACGCTCGGTGTCAGGATCAATGCGCGCATCCACGGGCCGTCAAACCGGCGGTCGGTCATGGACTGCGGTAACGCGGACTGGACCACAGTCGGGGCGTCGGGCTGAGCCTTGGAGGCGATGGTTGTGTTCGGGGACAGCGCAGCGGCGCGGACCGCCTGAGTCGCCGACTTCGCGCGCTGTGGCTGGGCCGCCGGAGCGATATCGCGGGCATAAGACAGAACAGCATTGCCGGGCTTGCCTTCGCCGTAGCCTGGCGGCGCCGCGAACGGGCCAATGCTGCCGGTTGCCTGCTCTCCGGCGTCCGGACGGCCGGACCAATAGCCCCGTGACAGGATTACGTCGTTTGGGGTGGTGGCAGCCAGCGCGAAGCTTCCTGCAATCGGAGCCGGGGGGCGCGGTGGATAGGTATCGGCCGAGGCGATCTGGGCCGGAGCCGAGGACGGGCGAGCCTTCGGAAGCGGAGCTGTCTCAGCGGCTGAGAATTCCTGAGATGCCGGCGCTTCGCTCTGAGCGCCGGATAAGATGTTGTCACGCGGACGGGGTGCGATGGGGGTTGGGAACGCAGCGGAGGCGACTTGGGTCTGTGCCGCTGCCGGTTTTGCGGATTCACCCTCGTCTTCGTCGACGGAAGGCTGCGGCTTCACGCCGAACAGGCGGGCCAAAGGATTGACTTTGCCGGCCGCCGAGGCGACGCGCGTCGCTTCACCGCCGGGCGATGAACCGCGCTTGGCGAGGTCTGCCTGCGCGACCGCAAAGCCCGCGAGCGGTTTGCCGTCCAGCGGCAGATGGACAGTGCGGCCGTCCGGGAAGACACGCGCCAACTGTTCGCGGGTCATTCGTGGCCAATGCCGCACGCCGCCGACGTCCATGTGCACGAAGGGAGAGCCCGAGGTTGGATAGAAACCAACGCCCCCGCGTTGGAGCCTCAGACCGGCTTCGCGCACCTTTTCGAGCGGCACCCCAGGGATAAAGAAGTCCATCGCCTTGCCCTGCATATGCAGGGAGTGGCGGGCGACACCGTTTGAACGCTTCCGCAGCATCTCGTTGGTGCGCGGCGAGCGGTAGGATGAGATAATATGGATCTTCTTGTCGATCCCGAATTCGCGTTGGACCTCCCACACGGCATCGAAGAGCTGCGGGTCCATGGTGGTGGCGTCATCGGTGCGCCAGTCGCGGAGGAAGTGGTTGAGCTTCTTAAGGCCGTCTTCGTCGTAGCGCCCATTGCGCTTGAAGGTGACGGTAATATCGTCGCCCCGGTGCGTATGGTGGATCGAAATCGTGCGGGTGTCGCCATTGGCGGCGGCGGTGTGCAGACCCTCGGAACCCACCATCGTGATCACGGCGGCGAGAGCGAGCCGCTGCGTGGCGCGAAAAGCAGTTCCCCCTCCGACTTTGCGCGCTTTACCGAATGGCACGAAGCATCCCGTTGGTTGTTGACACGAAGGCAGCCAAACACGTTGCGGAGCAGCGTGGCTAACGCACTGTTACGAGGTTGGGTTAATGCGAGATTATCGTCCCCCGACGAGTTGTCTTGATTGTGATAAGATTTGACTGTGGCGAAAAATAGCCACATCCACAGACACAAAGACGCCCGCTAACCGGAATGGTTAACGGGCGTCTTATTTTAGGCTGTGGGGGTTAGGCCCGGGATATCAGCTAGCGGAACAGGCGGCCAAAGAAGCCCTGGAACGGCTCGTTCCGGTTCTGTTGTTGAACGACGCGATTGCCGCGCCGATCGGTCTGCGGCTGGTTTCGCGACGAGAACCAGTCGGCAAACGGGCTGGCCTCACGCTGCTGGAAACGCAGCTGATCGGCCGGGATGCCGGTTCCTGTCGGCCGCGTAGCCTGGGCCACGTCGGCGACCTTGCGCTCATCGCCGCGAAGCACGGCAATGTGGCGCGCATCGCGGCCGTAGATGTCGTCCTTGATCTGCAGGGTGCCGTTATCGTCAACAAACGCAGTCTGATAGGTCAGATGCACCGGCAGGGTGGTCGGGAAATTGATGTTGATTTCCGATGACCCATACATCGAACGCAGCTTCTCGGCTGTGTACTTCTCGTTCGGCATCATGACCGAGAGCAGCTTCTCGCCGTACATCAGCGGATTTTCGACGCGCATGCAGCCATGGCTGTAAGCGCGCTTTTCGTGCGCGAACAGATGCTTGTCCGGCGTGTCGTGCTGATAAACCAGGAACTTGTTCGGGAAATTGAAACGGATGCGGCCGAGCGCGTTGCGGTCGCCTGGCGGCTGATAGATGCGCACGGTGCCGTCGCGGTTGTGTTCCATGCGCAGACCCATCCGTTCGAGCACGCCGGGATCCTGACGCAGGGCAGGGAGATACTCGTTGGCGATGATCGACGGCGGCACGTTCCAGGTCGGATTGACCGTGATGAAACGCATCGCGCCAGTCATGATCGGGGTCGCCTGTGACGGCTTGCCGACGACGACCTTGGTTTCCCAATACAGCTTCTCGTCCTTGTACAGACGGAGGCGATATTCGGGGATATTCATCATCACGTAGTTCTTGCCGAGGTCGCGCGGCATCCAGCGCCAGCGATCCATGTTGGCGATGATGACGTCGGTCGTGCGCTCGCGCTTTTGGGCACCGGTACCGTTCAGGGCGCGGAGGGTCGCCGGGCCGGCAATTCCGTCGGCGGACAGGCCCGCGCCTTGCTGAAACTTCTTCACCGCCTCGACAACGTCCTGATCGTAGCGGGTGGACTCCATGTCGCCTGCGATTTTCAGCCGCTTGCGCAACAACGGGATACGGGGATCGTCTGCATTCGCCGACAGCTTCCCGCCTGCGGGGATCTGAACGACCGGTTCGGCCGGCTTTTCGCTGCGCCCGCGAGCCTTGGCGAGTTCGGCTTTGAGCTTTTTGTACTGAGGATGAGGAGGCTGATAGGAATCGAGCGCTTGCTTGAGATCCGCGGCTCCAGCGATTTTGGCGAGAACTTCGGCTGGCTCCGGCACGTCAAGCTCGAATCCGATATCGTTGCTGACGCGGGAGAAGTGCACGCGGCCGATCGAAGCGTGGCGCGCGTATTCCAGAACTTCGCCGGCAAGGCGAAGCTCAGCTTCCGCCAATGCGTCGAGGTCCTCGGCCTTGAAGGTCGGCGCCGGATAGTCGGCCGGGTTAAGCCCATCGTCCTCGACATTGGCGAGATAGGTCACGACGGTCGTGCCGCGCGGCGATTGCTTGCGGCCAGCCACGAATATCGGTTCGTAGTTGCGGTCCTTGTAGAAGGCTTCCGCGGCGGTGCGCTCATTCCGGCGGGCGAAGAAGCGGTCGGCGTTACGGCCGGTAATGAGGTCACGCAGCTTCTCGGACATTTCCTGGTCGGCGACGGTCACCGCCGGTTGCGATGCGGCGGGCTCTGCAACGGATGCAGGCTTGGTGGCGTCGGGCTGCGCCGCCGGGGCAGGCTGCGCCTGCGCAGGTTGAGCTTGCGCCGGCTGAGCCTCTGCAGGCTGGGCTCGAGCGGGCTGGTCCCCGGTTAGCTGAGGTTCAGCGGCAGGCGCTGCGGCAGCAGATGGCTCGGCGCTTGCTGGCGCCACCGAGGCGGTCGACGCTGGTTCCGCCGAAACGCTTACGGACGCTGCGGCGCTTGCCGACACCGGCTTTGCCATATCGGCGGCGGTTGGCGGCGGCGGCAAGGTGGTGTCCGGAACCGGGACGCGATTTTCGATGCGGGCTGCTTCGTCGGGGTTCACCGACTGCGCAAGAGCCGGTGCCGAGAGGCCGATAACCAAGGCGAGCGCTGAACTCGCCAGAATGCGGTCGAAACGGTGGCCGCGCATCACAATCTCCTCAGCCAGGTCCCCGAATGAGTCGGGATAACATCAATAACGGGCATCTTAACGGCAAGGTGCGCAAAAGACGCGAAATTTTGGCGCGGCGCAATCGGACTGCGGCAATAGTACCGGGCACAAGCGTTTTAATGCGGCAATGTTACTCCGCCGCCACGGGGTCGCCGTCGTTTTGGTGGCCTTCGGCAACCTGCAGAGCTTCCAACTTGCGGTAGAGGGTCGAACGTCCGATTCTCAGTCGACGGGCAACTTCCGACATTTGCCCGCGATAATGGGCAATAGCGAACCGGATGATCTCGGTCTCAAGCTCATCGAGCGGTCGCATATGGCCGGCATCGTTGAGAAGCGTCATGCGGTCCGGTGCGAAGGGCGGATTGGCGTCGATCAAGAGGGGCTGTTCGGGGCTGATTCGCGCGGAGCCATCGTCGGGAACAAGCGGTGCCGGCGTCCTGAATTCGGGAACGGAATCGCGCGCCGCAATCTGAGGAAACTCCTCGGTCCCGATCTCCTCACCATCGGCGAGAACGACTGCCCGGAAGATCGCATTTTCGAGCTGGCGCACGTTGCCGGGCCATCGCACAGCTTTCAGAAGCGCCATGGCCTCTGCGGAGACGACCTTCACCGTTTTACCTTCTTCAGCGCAGAATCGGACAAGGAAATGCCGGACGAGGTCCGCGATGTCCTCAGGCCGTCTGCGCAAAGGCGGCACAGAAATCGGGAAGACATGCAGCCGGTAAAACAGGTCTTCGCGAAATCGCCCCGACTTTACGTCCGCCAGCAGATTGCGGTTCGTTGCCGAAATCACCCGTACGTTGACAGGGACGCTGCGCCGCGCGCCGATCGGCTCGATCTCTCCCTCTTGCAGCGCCCGCAAGAGTTTAACCTGCGCCTGGAGCGGCAACTCGCCAACCTCGTCGAGAAATAGCGTACCCCCGTCGGCCTCCGCGAATTTGCCGATGTGCTTTTCGGATGCGCCGGTGAACGCGCCGCGCTCATGCCCGAACAGGATAGATTCGACCAGATTATCGGGAATCGCGCCGCAATTTACGGCAACGAACGGCTTGGCGCGGCGCTCGCCGCTGCCATGGATGGCGCGTGCGATCATTTCCTTGCCAACGCCGGATTCGCCTTCGATCAGTACCGGGATACTGGACGCGGCGGCTTTCTCTGCCTGCCGCAGAACATGACGCATCGCGTCACTGCGCGTAATGATGTCCCGGAAAGTCAGCGTGCCGGAGCGGCTGCGCTTCATGCGCTGCAATTCACCTGCGAGCGCGCTTTGGGCGAGTGCGTTTTTGAGCGACACCTGAAGACGTTCAGGACTTGCGGGCTTCACGACAAAATCGGAGGCGCCGGCTCGCATCGCGGATATCACGTTATCGATGCCGCCATGTGCCGTCTGCACAATGACGGGAACCGCGATATCCTCGCTTCGCATACGCGCCAGCAAGCCAAGTCCATCAAGGTCAGGCATCACCAGGTCAAGAATGACGCAATCGATGCGGCCTGCCTCGCTGCCGGTCAGGATCCGCGCGGCCTCTTCGCCGCCTCCGGCCACGATCGCCTCGTAACCGAATTTGCGGACCATGTTCTCGATCAGCCTGCGCTGAACCGGTTCGTCATCCACGACGAGAATACGCTCGGACATTGTTCCCCTCGGGCTGTGCCGTTTCGGGGCAGTGTCGGCTGGTTGACTTAACAGGGTGTTAAGTTGCCTGAACGTCAGGCTTGCGTTTTCATCATCCAGAGTTGGGAGGCACCCAGGCTGTCGGGATGATCTTGAAAATGGGCATGCCACGCGGTGAAATCGGTGAGAGCGTCCACGCCGGGAAAACTCCGTGCGAAGGCCTGCCTGACCGCGGGCGTCGTTTCGACGCCAAGAAGCTTGAGGCCGTTGCCATCTGCAAAAGCCTGAACCTCCAGAAGCGACACCCGATGGCCGCGAGGGCCGAAGAAAAGCGCCCGTGCGGTGCCGGTGGTGAAGAAGTCTGAGCTCAACGCGGTGTTCGTGGCTGCATGGCCCGACGGCAGCCGCAGCACGTTCTGTCGCAACAGGCGAATGCCTTCGATGTCGGACTGATAGTTGCCCTGCGTGGCAAACTCCGCCGCCGCAGCAAGCATGTTTCGCGTGGTCTCGCCGAGAAGTCCGATCCGCATGACCCCGCCGGCACGAAGAAGCGTAACAAGTGACGACCAAACTTTCCACGGGTCGAGGGCGCGATGAAGGCCGCCATATTCAATTACGTCGAAGCTCCGTCCGAGTGCGCCGAGATTATCCAGATCCGCACGCTGGAAGGTGACCCGATCCAGGCCGAGCGATTGCGCCTGACGAAGTCCGAACGCGAGATTCTGCGCGTTGCCATCGACCCCCAATACCCGGGACTGGTCGTAAAGCATCGCGGCTTCGATGGCGGTTTCGCCGGTCCCACAGCCGGCGATCAATATTTCCGGAGCAGAGGAGGCGACATCCTGCAGCCGACCGATGCCAGGCAGGAAAGTCTGCATGACGGCTTCGACCGGGCGGGCGCGCAGCGTGGTAACCGCCTTGATCCAGCGTGGCGACGGCCCCTCCTGCAGCTCTTCGGCTGTCGACGTCGCGATCGGCGTTGCGGCCTCCAGGGCGCTCGTCAACGCGACTTCGCGCAGCGGCTCCTCAATCTGCTGGCGCAACAGGGCTGCCACGGATGTCGGCCAGCTTCGCTTCAGAAGCAAGTCCGCCCCATCGACGCGATACAATGGACGATAGGCCGCGAGCATCGCCAGCTGCTGACTTGCGATCGGTTCATTTCCGCGAAGCGCGTTGCCGAGTGCCGTGTGCAAGGCATGAACGCGGCTGCGCTCGTCGTCGGTTTCCGCAAAGACATATTCGTTGAGGAAGCACTGCCGCGCCAGCGAGGCGCATAGACCGATGGTTTCCTCGTCGATCACGCCGCTGGCTTGGGCGCGCTGCAATAGCGCAGCCCGCGTAACGGTCAGGAAGCGCTCGACGTCGATGTCGCTGATGGGGGCAGCCTGAAGCAAAGTCGCAGTCAACGGCTCGCCCGCCACCGCAGCGATCTCGGCTTCGGTCGGCAAGAGCTGACTGGCGGGCACTGCGCCCCACTGGCTCGCAATCCGCCGGATCGCGGCACCGATAACCGGATGGGCCTTCAGTATGAGCGTGCCTGCCGGCACTAAAATTGCCGGGCGAATCCATGCCTCCTCGACCGCGCGTCGAAAAAGACCGCGCAGGGTTTGGTCGGGTCGAAATTCCTGTGCGGCCAGCAGGCACTGCGCGAATGTCGCTTTGAGTTCGGCGGTTTCTGCGCGCGATAGCGCCTCTGTGAGCAGTGGAACGGCTTCGTGGGCTCGGTCAAGGTTGACCAACACCGCGGCGAGCTGTTGCGTCGCCTCCGGTTGGTTGGGCTCGGCGGCTAGCGCGCGGCGCAAGCTTTGCTCTGCATCGGCGAGCTGGTTCTGCTCGAAGCGCGCCATGCCGATATTCAGGTGAGCGACCGCAAGGTCCGGCTGCAATGTCACCGAGCGCTGCCAGATGGCAATGGCGTCCTCGGTTCGGTACATTGCGCGTAGCACCCGCCCGAGATTGTTCATGATGGCAGCGTTGGCCGGTTGCAGTTCGAGCGCGCGCCGCAGGCTCGTCTCCGCGCTGTCGAACTGGCTGTTACGCGCATAGGCGTTGCCAATTTCGAAATGGGCTTCCGGATATTGCGGCTTCAGCAGGATGGCTTTTGACAGCGCCTCGATGGCTTCTGCCGTGCGGTTGGTGGCATTGAGCACGCAGCCGAGATTGTAATGATAATCCGCGTTGCGGGGCTCGATCGCGATGGCTTGCCGCATCGCGGAGACGGCCTCATCGCTTCGGCCGGTTTGATGAAGAAGCGCTCCGAGAAGGTGGAGGGCCGCCGCGTTTCGCGGTTCGGCTGCGAGGACGTCGCGATAGAGCCTCTCGGCGTCGGACCGATGCCCGGCCTGATGCGCGCGGAAGGCTTGGGCCAGCATGGCCGCCATAGGGGAGATCGCGAGCGCGCCGTTCTTTTTCTGCGCGCGCCGGTCCTTGCGATTCATTGATAAATTCCTTCAAAACCAGTCACGACATGGCGGCATTCCTCGGCCGCATGGCGGCGCGGACGCTACGCGAGTGTGACCGCAATTTGAAGCGGTCGCGGCCCAAATCCGGTCTCGGCAGTCAGCCCGTGGTTGCGAAAGACGATCCGAACCGCGATATGGTGTGCCTGAGGAAACAGGGTGATTTCAAACGTTCATGGCCACCAAACCTGCCGCCGACCCCGCAAAGTCTGCCGCCAAGCCGTCGAAGAAGACCACCGAGGCGCCGGAACTGGGAGCTTTGCCGGAATGGAATCTAGCCGATCTCTATCGTTCGATTGACGCACCGGAATTCAGGCGCGATCTCGAGCGCGCCGAAACCGAATGCATTGCCTTTGAAAAGGCCTACAAGGGACGGCTGGGCGAGCTTTTCGCCGGGTCTCATGGCGGTCAATCGCTCGCCGAGCCGGTTCGCCGTTACGAGGCAATCGAGGATTTGCTCGGACGTCTCTTGTCGTATGCGATGCTGGTATACACCGGCAACACCGCCGATCCGAATATCGCAAAGTTCTACGGCGACGTGCAGGAGCGGATCACAGCGATCTCGCTCCATCTTTTATTCTTCGCGCTCGAGCTCAATCGCATCGACGATGCAATCATCGAAAAGGCCATGGCCGATCCGGCGCTCGGTCACTACCGACCCTGGATCGAAGACCTGCGCAAGGAAAAGCCTTATCAGCTCGAGGATCGCATCGAGCAGCTGTTTCACGAGAAGTCCGTCAGTGCCTCCTCTGCGTGGAATCGTCTGTTCGACGAAACGATCGCGAGTTTGCGCTTCGATGTGGACGGCACGGTGCTTTCAATAGAGCCGACGCTCAGTCTGCTGCAGGATACGGATGAGAATAGACGCAAGGCTGCGGCGCAGGCACTTGCTGTCACGTTCAAGCAAAACCTGAGGACGTTCGCGCTTATTACGAACACGCTCGCGAAGGATAAGGATATCTCCGATCGGTGGCGCGGATTCTCTGACGTTGCCGATGCGCGGCATCTTTCAAACCGCGTCGAGAGCGAGGTGGTTGAGGCACTGGTGTCGTCTGTTCAGGCCGCTTATCCAAAGTTGTCGCACCGTTATTATGCCCTGAAAGCGAAGTGGTTCGGCAAGGAGCGTCTGCCGCACTGGGATCGCAATGCGCCGCTGCCCGAAGTGAAGATGCGCGCTATCTCCTGGCCCGAGGCGCGGGCAACGGTACTGGAGGCGTATGGCGCGTTTTCTCCTGTCATGGCAAAGATTGCGGAGCGCTTTTTCGACGATCGATGGATCGACGCGCCGGTGCGTCCGGGCAAGGCGCCGGGTGCCTTCGCGCATCCGACGGTGCCGTCCGCGCATCCCTATGTGCTGCTGAACTACCAGGGCAAGCCGCGCGATGTGATGACGCTGGCGCACGAGCTTGGACACGGCGTACATCAGGTGCTGGCGGCTCCAAACGGTGCGTTGATGGCGCCAACGCCGCTGACTCTTGCGGAGACCGCAAGCGTGTTCGGCGAGATGCTGACCTTCAAGAAACTGCTCGCCGCGACCGACGAACCCTTGCAGCGCAAGGCGATGCTGGCGGCGAAGGTCGAGGATATGATCAACACGGTTGTGCGCCAGATCGCATTCTATACGTTCGAGCGGCGCATCCATACCGAACGCAAGAACGGCGAACTGACGGCAGACCATATCAGCGAAATCTGGATGCAGGTGCAGACCGAAAGTCTCGGTCCGGCGATCGAACTGATGCCAGGTTACGAGTCGTTCTGGAGCTACATCCCGCATTTCATACATTCGCCCTTCTATGTCTACGCATACGCCTTCGGAGATTGCCTGGTGAACTCGCTCTATGCCGTCTACGAAAGGGCCGATGCAGGATTTGCCGAACGCTATCTCGATATGCTCCGGGCGGGCGGAACCAAGCACCATTCCGAGTTGCTCAAGCCGTTCGGGCTTGATGCCCGCGATCCGCATTTCTGGCAGGGCGGGCTCGGCGTGATCGAGCGGCTGATCGGCGAGCTGGAGGCATTGGAGAAATAGGCCAATACGACAACCGGCCGGCGCCCGTGTGTTTGACGGCGCCTTTGTGGTTGCGAATACACTGGCGCACGCGGCAGGTAATACCTAGTTTCCGTGCGATGTCGGATTCCGAAGCCAATCGCTTTACTGCTCGCGCACGCCGCTACGCCCGCGTGGGAACTGACGTTGGGGGGGTTGCAGCGCGGCTTGCCGGTGCGCGGTTCCTGGGACTTGATCTCGACCGCGGCAAGAATGCCGCCCAACTGGCCGCGGCTTTGGGAGGGCTGAAGGGCCCGATCATGAAGGTCGCGCAGCTTCTGTCTACCATTCCCGACGCGCTGCCTGCGGAATATGCTGCGGAGCTCGCCAAGTTGCAGAACGAGGCGCCCCCGATGGGTTGGGCCTTCGTCAAACGCCGGATGATCGCCGAACTCGGCGCTGACTGGCAGAACAAATTCGCAAGCTTCGAGCATAAGCCGGCTGCCGCCGCGTCGCTCGGACAGGTCCATAAGGCGTCAGCCCATGACGGGACCGTGTTGGCCTGCAAGCTCCAATATCCGGACATGCAGTCGGCGGTCGAAGCCGATCTCAAGCAGCTCAATCTTCTGTTCGCGCTTCACCGCCGCATGGAGCCCGCGATCGATACCTCCGAGATCAATACGGAAATCGGCGCTCGCATTCGCGAGGAACTCGATTATGTGCGCGAGGCAAAGCATGTCTCGCTTTACCGCGAGATGCTGGCGGATACCGATCTGATCCGCGTGCCGCGGGTTTGGCCCGAACTTTCGACGAAGCGGCTGCTGACCCTAGATTGGCTTGAAGGAGAGCGAATGTTGTCTTTCAAGGAGGCTCCGCTTGAAGAACGTAACCGGCTCGCCGAGGCGATGTTCACGGCGTGGTGGTTTCCTTTCAGCCGATTCGGCGTGATCCACGGCGATCCGCATCTCGGTAACTACAGCGTGTTCGAGAAGGATGGCCGACCCGGCGGTATCAATCTGCTTGACTACGGCTGCGTCCGGATCTTCCCGCCGCGCTTCGTCGGCGGCGTGGTCGATCTTTATAACGGGTTGCGCGACGATAACGATGCGCTCGTGGTGAATGCCTACGAGACTTGGGGCTTCCGCAATCTCACGCGCGAATTGATCGACATCCTCAACATCTGGGCGAGGTTTATTTACGGCCCCTTACTGGACGATAGGGTTCGCAGCATCGCGGATGGGGTAAAGCCGTCCGAATACGGAAGGCGCGAGGCCTTCCGCGTGCATCAGGCGCTCAAGGAAAAAGGGCCTGTCAAAGTGCCGCGGGAGTTCGTCTTCATGGACCGGGCGGCCATCGGTCTGGGCGGGGTGTTCCTGCACCTGCGCGCCGAGCTGAATTTCTACAGGTTGTTCAACGAGGCTATCGAGAATTTCTCCCTGTCGGACGTCGCAGCGCGCCAGGCTGCTGCGCTCGACCGGGCAGGCCTTGCTCATTCTGAAGGCTGAGCACCGCCGGGGGCGCAGCTATCGTGCCGTTGCCCAGACAGCCCAATTGCGGTAACCGGAGAGCCGAATTCTGGCTTTCACGGGGACCGCAATGGCTGACCATAGCGAGGTGGCCTATACCACCGCCGACGGTAACGACTACAAGGAGCACGAGCGCACCTATTTGATGTTCCTGGCCCTGATGAAATGGGGCATCATCTTCGTGGTGGCGATCCTGATCCTGATGGCCTATTTCCTGGTCCACTAGATCGCGGCCGGGGGGCGCATGAAAATCGCGGTTGGTGCGGAGTCGGATACGGCGGAGCCGCGCGTTGCGGGAACGGCGGAAACCGTCAAGAAGCTGATCGGCCTTGGGGCTGAAGTTGCCGTGGAATCGGGCGCGGGGGTACGATCCGGCATTCCGGACTCGGAATATTCTGCGGCCGGTGCGGCGGTCGGCAAGGACGTGGTCAAGGACGCGGACGTCGTGTTGCGCGTGCGGCGGCCGCGTGCCGACGAGCTGCTCGATTACAAGCAGGGTGCCATCGTCGTCGCCATCATGGATCCATATGGCAACGAAGCCGCGGTGAATGCGCTGGCGAATTCCGGCGTATCTGCTTTTGCCATGGAACTCATGCCGCGCATCACCCGCGCACAATCCATGGACGTGTTGTCCAGCCAGGCCAATCTTGCCGGTTACCGGTCCGTGATCGATGCCGCCGCTGAGTATGGTCGCGCGCTGCCAATGATGATGACGCCGGCCGGCACCGTTCCGGCGGCCAAGGTCTTCATCATGGGTGTCGGTGTCGCAGGCCTCCAGGCTATCGCGACCGCGCGTCGTCTTGGCGCCGTCGTGACCGCGACCGACGTCCGGCCGGCGGTCAAGGAACAGGTACAGAGCCTTGGTGCAAAATTTGTCGCGGTCGAGGACGACGAATTCAAGCAAGCCGAAACCGCGGGTGGCTACGCCAAGGAAATGTCGAAAGAGTATCAGGCGAAGCAGGCTGCGCTCGTCGCCGATCACATCAAGAAGCAGGACATCGTCATCACCACGGCCCTCATTCCCGGGCGTCCGGCCCCGAAGCTCGTTTCGGCAGAGATGGTCGCATCGATGCGGCCCGGTTCGGTCATCGTCGATCTGGCGGTCGAGCGTGGCGGCAACGTCGAGGGTGCGAAACCCGGCGAGGTCGTAACCGTGAACGGCGTGAAGATCGTCGGCCACCTCAACGTTCCCGGCCGTCTCGCGGCATCGTCTTCGGCCCTCTACGCCAAAAACCTCCTGACGTTTCTCGAAAGCCTGATCGACAAGAAGGAAAAGAAGCTCGCGATCAACTGGGACGATGAGATTGTTAAGGGCACGCTGCTGACGCGCGAGGGCAAAGTCGTGCATCCGAATTTCCAGCCGAAGGCCTGAGGGGCACAGCGCATGGACCACGTCGATCCTTTCGTGTTTCAATTCTCGATCTTCGTGATGGCTGTATTTGTCGGCTATTATGTGGTGTGGTCGGTGACGCCTGCGCTCCACACGCCGCTGATGTCGGTGACGAACGCGATTTCCTCCGTGATCGTGGTCGGCGCTCTGCTTGCCGTTGGCGTGCCGATCATCGAGTCCGGGTCGACGGTAGCGCGCGTTCTGGGTTTCATCGCGCTGGTGTTTGCTTCGATCAACATTTTCGGCGGCTTCCTGGTCACGCAGCGCATGCTCGCGATGTACCAGAAGAAGG
>VFQN01003045.1_pt1 | contig 24749 bp, 39 predicted proteins | sample 3512371 | NCBI WGS metagenome assembly VFQN01 (sample SAMN10412370, study PRJNA504923) | tailings metagenome | isolation source: Replicate 2 from Balatoc abandoned mine | place: Philippines: Itogon, Benguet | collected 2017-08-28 | reverse complement strand
GCAGCGCCTCACCCATGCTCCTGGGCGGCTCCCCCGGCATGCGCGGCTCGCGGCCCGGAGCGCCCCACTGCTCCATGGCCCGCATCTCTGCCGGCAGTGCGGCGGGGCGCATGGGCTCCACGCCGGGCCCTGCCGGCCGTGCGCCCCCGCCCGGCCCCACGCCCATGAACGCCTGCATGCGCCGCATCTCGTCCTGCAGCCGCTGAACCTCGGGCACCAGCGTCTCGGGCGTCACTGCAAGGCGGAAGCAAAGGGGAAAGGCATTGGGGTTATGAGCAGTCAAGTGCCCTGCAATCTCATACCAGTACCGCATGCTGGCTAGCCATATAAAATATTTGTATGTGCAGCACCGCACTGCTACTGCACTTCAGCCCACCTGGCGCCTCCCCAGGCTTCCTCTGTGGCCCATCCAGGGCCGGCCCGCCTCCGGGGTACAGGTTGGAGGACACGGCGATGGGGTTGCGCTGGCGGGCCAGGGCGGCCTGCTGCTCGGGGGAGGAGCCGGCGGGGCCGGCCCATGACCCAGCCGGCTCCGGCGGAGGGATGGGGATGCCGGCCGCCCGCATGGCCTCCTCCAGCTGTGCAGTGCGGCGGCGGTTAGCGTCCAGCTCCTGAGCCACCTCGGCTGCACATGGCAAACCGGCAGCGTTTGGCACGGCCAGGTCAGGCTTAAGCACTATCAGTCAAAACGCGTGCACGAATGCAAGTGCGCAAGGTGAAACCAAGCGAAGCGTGGGAAGGCTATTACGCCAATATGAAAATATGAATGCATGAGAGTACCTTCACGACTGCTTCAGGAGTGCATGCGCGTTCAGAGGGGCCTCACCCATGTTGCGGGGCATCTCGCCCGGCTGCCGTGGCTCACGGCCCGGTCCGCCCCACTGCTCTGCCGTCCGTGCCGCATCTGGTGCAGCACCTGCCCTGTCGGCTTCCGGCGCCGCGGCTGCCGCCATGGCCATGCCGGGCGCGGGGCCCATGCCCAGGAAGGCTTGCACACGGCGGATCTCGTCCTTCATGTTGCCCACCTCCGGCACCAGCGTCTCGGGGGTCACTGCACGGAAAGCGAAACGCGATGGGCACCAGTCAGGGGCACAAAACCTTGCCCGTGCTACGCAGCAATCACGTTTTAACCTGCCATGAGGAACATTCCTAGACACTGAGCCATTGTAGGACTGATGTACACTTTCACCTATTGCATACCTGGTGCCTCCGGCTGGCCCCTCCGCTGCGGGCCCTCCAGCGGCCCGGAAGGCGCAGGAATGAAGCCTGACGACACCTGGATGGGGTTGCGCTGCTTCTGCTGCCCCACAGCCTGCGCCGAGTCCCCAGCGGCGCCTAGCTCCTGGCCCGCACCCGCCCCTGCCTCCGGCGGAGGGATGGGGATGCCGGCGGCCCGCATGGCCTCCTCCAGCTGTGCCGTGCGGCGATTGTTGTTCTCCACGTCTTGCACCACGTCCGCTGCGGAAGGAACACAGAAGTGTCAGTGGCTTTCCTTAGGAGCTTTGAGGCAGCGTCAGAGGACGAAAAGGAGGAAAAGCGCATTGACGTTCCAGAAGATCGATACAGCGTAAGACTGATGCAGCGTGCAGCGCCTCACCCATGCTCCTGGGCGGCTCCCCCGGCATGCGCGGCTCGCGGCCCGGAGCGCCCCACTGCTCCATGGCCCGCATCTCTGCCGGCAGTGCGGCGGGGCGCATGGGCTCCACGCCGGGCCCTGCCGGCCGTGCGCCCCCGCCCGGCCCCACGCCCATGAACGCCTGCATGCGCCGCATCTCGTCCTGCAGCCGCTGAACCTCGGGCACCAGCGTCTCGGGCGTCACTGCAAGGCGGAAGCAAAGGGGAAAGGCATTGGGGTTATGAGCAGTCAAGTGCCCTGCAATCTCATACCAGTACCGCATGCTGGCTAGCCATATAAAATATTTGTATGTGCAGCACCGCACTGCTACTGCACTTCAGCCCACCTGGCGCCTCCCCAGGCTTCCTCTGTGGCCCATCCAAGGCCGGCCCGCTCCCGGGGTACAGGTTGGAGGACACGGCGATGGCGTTGCGCTGGCGGGCCAGGGCGGCCTGCTGCTCGGGGGAGGAGCCCGCGGGGCCGGCCCATGACCCAACGTCCGGCGCCGCCTCCGGCACAGGGATGCCGGCCGCCCGCATGGCCTCCTCCAGCTGTGCAGTGCGGCGCTTGTAGTTGGTCAGGTCCTGAACCACCTCGGCTGCGGGCACAATGGGGTCATGTGTCAGTGCTGCAACACCCGCAGCAACACCACTGGCACGCAAGTTAAACCACTGCATCGTACGACATTGCCACACTGCCCGGACGCCCACTAAGTCTCAGCGTTTAAGCAACAGGCCTCCGTACCCACCCATGTTCCGTGGCGGGTCTCCCGGCTGTCGCGGCTCCCGGGCCGGCTGCCCCCACTGCTCCATGCCGGCCGGGGGCGCGGGCGCGGGGCCGGGCGCTGCGGGCCCTGCCGGCGCCGCCACCATGCCCGGCACCGCCGCCAGCGGCGCGATGCCCAGCACCGCCTGCACGCGGCGCAGCTCGTCCTTCATGGCGCCAACCTCGGGCTGCAGCGCGGCGGGGGCTGCGGGGGTGGGGGTGGGGTAGACAGGGGCGGGGTGAGGCACGAGGGAGGGCGCGTCTGCAGGAGGCATCGGGTTGCGGTGGAGCAGATACGACCACACGCGACAAGATGCTGTGCCGTGTCCTTCCAGGTCCCAGATCACTAGCTTTCCCTTGAACGGCAGCACCAGGCGCTGCTCACACTCTGCCGGCTCCATGGGCCTCCTGTTGGGCATGGCCAGGGGCGCGCCGCCCTCAGGCACGTAGCCCGCAGACACCATGATGGGGTTGCGCTGCCGCTGGGCCTGCGCCGGGGCCTGGCCCTCCTCCTGCTGCTGCTCGCCCGCCGGCGCCTGGCCCTGCGCCTGCTGCTGCTGCGGCCTGTCGTCGTCCCACGGCACCATGGCGCCCATGGACCGCAGCACGCGCTCCACAGCCACCTGCCGCTGCTTGGCGGTCTCAACGTCGCGCACCAGCTCGCCTAAAGGTGAGCGGGCGAAAAACCCGGACGGTTTCAAGTTGTGGCTTCATGAGCGACGGGGTGCGGATCTGCCGGCTTTCTTGGCACTTGCACATGTCCCAGTTTCATGTGGCAACATGCAGCGTGGCAGTGACCTTCGGAGGTGCAGCAGGTCCAAGTGCACGTGATATGCCCGTGGCCAGGCCCAGTACTCACCCAGGTTCTGCACCGGCGGCGGCTCCCGCGGTGGCGGCGCCGAGCCCCACGGCTGCTGCTCCTGCCGCGGCGGCGCCCCCGGCACGGCGGGCTGCTGCACGGGCGCCTGGCCCGCCGCCGCCAGCTCCACGCAGGTGGGGGTGAGGCCCAGGAAGGCGCTGACACGGCGGATGTCGTCCTGCATGGCGCCCAGGTGGCCCAGCACGGGCTCCGGGACGCCTGGGGGCACGGAGCGGGGGGCACACGCAGAGTGTCGTGCCGCTTGGTAAAGGAACTCGCAACTCGCAACTCGCGCGATCCTCTGATACGCTACAGCAACAGCAGTCGGGCCCGGCTAGCTGACGGCAAGCCTGCAGGCCCCACAGTGAAGTGCTTACCTTCGATACTGGCCAGCGGCTGCAGAGGACGCTGCGGCGCCGCCAGGCTCTGCCCAGCGGGCGCCGGCACGAAGCCAGAAGACACCGAGATGGGGTTCCGCTGGCGGGCCATCCCCTGGCCGTCACCTGCGCCTTGTGCGGCGGCGGCAATGCTGTCGGCCTGCGGCAGCAAGATGGGACACAAGCAAAAGAGTACAATGAAGCACTGTAATGTTGAGCATCCACATGCCTAGAAACAGCTGGTGAAGTCGCACACGTGGCACAGGGTGCCCTGAGCATCTGCGCATGATCCCGGCTTTTCGTTATGTGAGGCCTGCCCACGCACCAGCTCCTGCGGCACGGGCACGTTGGCCATCTTGAGCGCCTGCACCAGGTCCGCTTGGTTCTTCTTGACGATGTCGATGTCGCGCTGCATGTCGCCCAGCGCGCCGAACTTGACGCTCTTCTTGACCTGGCATACATGAGAGCATGGGTGACACCTTGAATAAGCTGCCTCTTCAAACCTCGTCCTTACGCTGTGGAACAAACCATCAGCGGGCATTCTTTCATGAGGAGAGACCCAACAGCACATAGGTTTGAGGTTGCTGCTGGGTCTTCTCAGACCGCCGAAACGCCTCAGCCGTAACAACCCTTTCCCACTCCTTTCCCCACCTTGTCCACGTCATTGACGTCCCGCGAGAACACCGCCCCGCGGCCCTTGTCGCCCCACGGCTCCGCGCCCGCCGCCGCGGCGCCCGCCTCGCCCTGCGCGCCCGGCAGCCTCGCCGCCGGCAGCAGCATGGCACCGCCCTCCCCGATGCCCAGCAGCTCCTTCATCTGCCGCACGTCGTCGGCCAGGCGGGCGGCAGCCATGGGCTCCAGCGCCGGAATGGCTGCAGAGCGGGGGAGGACGGGCAACGAACGGGGCATGGTCGCGTCATGTGTTGTGCACATGCAGGGAAGTCACGGACGTGACGACGCCCGAAGCTTGGAGGTGAGGCAGTAATGTGTGCTGAGACGTAGCGTGAGGTGAAGTAGGGTCGTGTTATGGGTGAAGCATGGCATACGTGGCCCACCTGATGCGCCTGCCGCCGTACGTTGCGGCCCCTCTAGCGGCGCCTGGTCAGGCATGACGAGCGCCCCCGGGGTGACGCTGATGGCGTTGCGCTGCCGGGCGGCAGCGGCAGCAGCCTGGGGGCATACGGCGAACGGCAAGTGACGCAGGCGCAGTGCAACGGTACGGTGTGTAGGTAGGCTCGTCGTGTTGTGAGTTGGGCAACTTACACCGGCAAGGCAGGACATAGGATATATTGAGTCAAAGAGGGTCGATACGGAGACAGGTACGAACACTTGCGCTCGCGTGCGATGCTGTGCTGTGCTGTTCCACACCGCCAGCACCATTTCCACGCTCACCTCGGGGCTGCCCGCCGCGCCCATCCCGTCCTGGCCCGCCCCCGCCCCCGGCACGGCGATGCCCGCCGCCTGCATGGCCTCCACCATGGCCGCCACCTGCTGCTGCACCGCCGCCACGTCCCCGCCCAGGCGGCCCAGGCCCTCAGACACAGTGCCGCCGGCGGCCAGCGCGCCGCCGCGGCCCGGAGCACCCCACGGCCCGCGGAAGCCGTCGCCGCCGCTGCCGGCCGCACCCGGGGGCAGCGGCGCCGGCGGCGGCGGCGATCCCGCTGCGCCGATGGCAGGCTCCCCTGGCGGCGGGCCCAGGTACCGCGCGATGGAGTGCACCTGGTCCTTGAGCTGCTGGTACTCCACGGGGTCCAGCGCGGGGACGTCGAACTGGCCTGTGGGGGAGGGGAACGAGGTTGGTATAGGGTATAGGTTCACGAGACGGGACGGGACGGATACCGGTTGACCGGGGCGAGAGTCGGATTTCGGGTTTCAGTCCAGCTGCCGACGCACGGGTAGTGTTGCGTCCTGTGTGTCCAAGCACCCACCGTCTGCCTGCAGCGGCAGCGGGCCCTTGCGGGCCGCCGCCTGCTGCTGCTGCATGCCGGGCTCCTGCAGCGGCCCCGCCCGCACGTTGATGGGGTTGCGACCGCCAGCGGCGCCCGCGGCACCTCCTGCAGCTGCCCCGGCCGCCGCGCCCGCGGCCCCGCCCTCCTTGGCCTGCTCGGCCGCTTGCATGAGGGCCTGCAGCGGAGGTGCCATCGTAAGATCGCAGTCCGGATGCGATACTACTACGTGAGGCCTAGTATCCGCATCGCGTTGGTGGATCAAGGCCTGTTGCATAGATACTACTGGGCGCGCTGGGACAAGGTTAACAGTGGGGCGCTGTCAACTTCCTTGACAACGACGTGGCTTACCGGTGCGTTGTCATTGAGGAAAGTAGTCAAGTTGTTGGTGTTGCCGATGTTTGTACGCAGTGCCTGGTCCATCTGCGAAGGCAGGAACCGGGGTGGAAGAGACACAATTGCGAACACCTGTTACCCATCAGAACGCTAACACTCGCCATCACGTGTTTCAACTTCTTCAGTTGATGTGCCTCACGCCGTCCCTACCCCCGACCGACCTGCCCCGCATTGGCATCTGCCAAATTGCCCGCCCCCTCCTACTACTCTCCACTTCACTCACCGCCTTGACGTGCTTCCTCAGCGCGTCCACGTCCCCAGCCACCGCCGCCACAGTGTCCTTGAGCGGCCGGGGGCCGCGCCCTGCGTCCGCCCACGTGCCCTGGCCTCCCGCCTCGCCGCCTGCGGGCGCGTCAGGCGCCCCGGCCGCCGCCGCGCCCGCCGCCGCCATGCCCGGCATATCCTGCAGGCCGCAGCACCACCCACGACACATTCGCGCCTGTGCACAGTACGTGCTGGAAAATGTGGGCCAGACCACAGACTCAAGGTGATGGTCGTTGTGTAAGCGCAGTTCACCGTCTGCTCGGTTCCAGTTGCCGACCCAGCCCTGCAGCCACAGTCCCCCACCTGGATGCCCACGTACGCCTTGACCCGCGCCACCTCGTCCTGCAGCCGCGCCAGCTGCGCGTCGGGCAGCGGGGCGGCGCCGCCCTCCCCTGCCGCCCCCAGAGGCCGCAGCGCGCCGTGCGGCTGGAAGCCCGTGGGCGGCAGCGGCGCACCCATCATCACCTGCGGGACGAGGAGGAGCAGTAGCAGGCGTAAAGGAAAGGATATGTGTGCATGCTTTGTTGTCGGGCCTAGTTAACTCGACCTAAAGACGCTCTGGCTCAGGACCCTGAAGGAGCTGCATGCCCTGCCTCCCCGCCCACCTGCACGGGGTTGCGCCCCCGCTGCTGCTGCAGCTCCGGCTCCCCCGCCTGCTGCCCGCCGCCCACCCCGGGCTGCGCGGGCAGGCCGTCCTGGCGCAGCGGCTGCGGCCACTCGCCCAGCCCCGCCGGCCGCATGGCCTCCACCTGCCGCTTCAGCTCCAACACCTCAGACTGCACACTGGACACCTGCTGCTTCACCTGCGGCAGGGAACACGACAGGCGGGCGCGGCAGGTCAGATAGGCCTCATGATTTCTAAGCGAAGGTACACACCTTGCAAATGCGAGCGCATGGCCTTAAGCATGTTGGGCCTAACGAAAGTCCTAGAGGGTAAGTTATACAAGGCCTCCAAGCTTCCCACGCCCCAGAGCGCCCACCTCCTGCGTCTCCTGAGCAAGGGGCTTGCGCCCCGGCTGGCCCCACGCCGATGGGTCTGTGGGGGCGCCATAGCTGATCCCCCCGGCCGGTGCGGGCGGCAGTCCGCCTGCCTGCTGCGGCTCGTGCGGCCCCGCGGGCATGGAGATGACCGCCAGGGGCGCCGGCACGCCCACCGCCGCGCATATCTCCCTCAGCGCCTTCTTGACGCCCTCCTGATCCTGCCACATGGTCTCCAGGGCGGCGTCCAGGGGCATCACTGCACCACGAATCCGGAGGCGTGGAAGGAAGTTAGCGCACATCTACACGTTCACGCCAAAGCAGGTCGGCACAGAGTCGACCACGTAGCAGTCCGCTGCATGGCCTCACTCCGGCCCGGCGGCTCCCATCCCGCACCTGCTCCGCCCTGCCCGTCGGCGGCCCTGCGCGCCGGCCCCTCCAGCGCCGCCCCTGTTGGCGGCAGCAGGCCGCCCGCCACCACGCGGATGGCGTTGCGCTGCGGGCCGCGGGAGGGCGACGCCTGGCCGTCCGCCGCGGGGCCAGGGGCGCCCTCGGGCGGGGGCGCGTTGGACAGCGCCGCCAGCTGGGCAGCCAGCGCCGCAACCTGCAGGGGGGAGATGGTGGAGGACCGCAACGCGGGTCTGGCGTGGTCAGAGTGCGGGTACCGTAATAAGGCTATCTGCCAATCATGGGGCCGTGGGACTCGTGGTCAGGAAAGTGGAATGCTTGCCTCAGCAAGGCTTGGGGCGCTAGCAGTAGCAACTAGCCTCCTGGGGGACCGCCTGTGATCTGAAACCGTTAAAGCCGCTAAGTCCACAACCACTACTTGACGTGTAAATTACGCTTACTTCCTTCATTATATACCGGTGCCCAACAAGTTCCCCTCTGTTACGGTAGCACCGAGCCCCTACACTCGCCCCCGTCCCCCGCCCTGCCCCCTGCCCCTCCCCCCGCCCACCTCTCCGCGCGTGGCGTTGAGCATGTCCAGCAGCAGCCCCACGGTGGCGCTCTTGCTGCGCACCTCGTTGGACAGCGCGGCCAGGCGCCGGTCCAGGTCGGGGTCGCCGGTGGGGAGCAGCGCTGGGGGGAGGGCGAGGAGTAGCGGGGGGTGAGTCCACAGGGACAAAGAAGGGACGGTTGGTGCACAGCGAGCTGGTGGCCACGGTGTAGCCATACGAGTGCGACCATATATCAGCTCTTTGACCATGCAGCCTTGCCAAGATCCCCAAACGTAAGGCCGTACAGGGTCCAGCCCTCCCGCTGTGGTATTGAGCTACTGTCGAGACCCACCCGGCGTCATGTCGATGGGGTCGGCCACGCCCTTCATCTGCCGCCTGTTGTGGTCGGTCCGGAGGAAGGCGGGGTCGGGGACGCCCAGCGAGCCGTGCGACTGCGGGCCGCCGGGGGAGGAGCCCGCGGGGCCGGGCGGCGCAGGGGCGGGCGGCGCGGGCGAGCCCGCCACCGTGATGTCCCGCAGCTGCTTCAGCACGACGGCTGCGAAGGAGGGTGGCGGGTGCATGCGGGAGGTGTCAGGGTTGCCGCCGCACACCAATGCTTCACATGGATGCCACCCAATGAATACGCGTCATGTGTTGGGCACCTTGGCACGCTACTGAGTGGAGCGACAACGGTATATAACAAAAGTTACACGTCGATGTCCACTAACAGTGCCCTACGACAAGAAACTCGGCTGTGCCTCCTGCGCGCAAGGCAGGTACTCCTCACAAAGCAACACCCGGCGCCCATACCAGCCCCCGCACCCACCCATGGCCTCCCCGTCGGCGTCCAGCCCCTCCTTGCCGGCCGAGCCCTCCAGCACCCGCATGCGCTTGTCCAGGTTGAGCAGCAGGCGGCTCATCCAGTCGGCCTGGGGCAACGGAGGGCAGCAGGGGCCGGGCGGTGTAGGGAAGGCAGCCCTCGTCATACGCTCGCCATTCCCGCGCGTGATGCCGCGTGCTGGTCTGTGTCTAAGCCAACGACATGCTGGTTAGGGCGGTAGCTCTCACCAGTGCCCCCCATGCCCTTGACTGCGCTGTTCGCCCTGGCCCCGTGCCCTGGCCCCTTCCTCCCACACACACACGCCCTCTCCCATGCCTGCCCCCACGCACCTGCGTTGAGTTCATGGGCTCCAGCGGCGCCACGCCCTGCACGCCGTCCACGCTCCCCGCGCCCGGCTGCCGTACCGCCATGGGGCCGTACCCCGCGTTGACGGTGGCGGGCAGCAGGCCGCCGTCCTCAAACTCGGGCGTGCGCACGCCGATGGGGTTGCGTGTCTTGGAGGGAAGGTCAGGCTGCAAGGGGTGAGAGGTAGGTCGTTCTGGTTTACGCTGCGAATGAAGCGTATAGCGCTAGTTGCCATATAGTATGTCTGTAGACCGCAATGCATCCCACGCCCCGTGGCTTTTCGTATACAGCGGTTCTACCGGGTTTGCGGCTGAGAGCTAGGCCAGTAGCTCTTACCGGCGGCGACCTGCCCCCTCCGGCGACCTTGATGCTCTCCAGGGCCGCCAGCCGCTGCAGCACCTCGGCCATCTGCTCCGTCAGCTTCTCGACCTGCAGGGCAGCCAGGGGGGGCGTCATGGCACGCACCGGCACGCATCGCAAGTTTGCTTGCTCAACCGAAGATGACTTACGAACCAGCAGATACTGGAGTATGGTTTCCCAGCCCCACAGCTCAGCGCCCTTGCGCACCCCTCCGCCGACCACAGCCCACCTGCTCCGTGAGGGGGCAGCGGCCGGACACCACCTTGCGGCCCGCCTGCGGCACGTCGGGCATGGCGGCGCCGGGGCAGCCGGACTGCGAAGGGGAGGGCACGGGTGAGGATGCACCTTTGGGGTCAGCACACCGCATGCGTGGTGAGCTTCAAAACACGTGGTAGTTACTCCGTTCATGCCCTTAACGACGGTAGTTACAGCGTGTTTTGTACATTTATTTAGGACGCTTCAGAGTTACCCTCTTCGCACCCCTCCCCCGTCCCCTGTGTTCCTCACCCCCCTACCTGCACCTGCACCGCCGCCACCGCCTGCGCCTCCGCCAGCTTCTCCGTGAGCAGCTTGACGCGGCCGAACAGCTCCTCCTCGCGCTGCTGCTGCGCCTCCACGCGGTTCTCCAGCGCCTTGACCGCCGCCTGCTGCGCCTCCACAGCCTCGCGGTAGCCCTCGGGCGCAACCACTAGGCTCTTGCGGACGTTGCGGTTGGGGCCGGCCAGGATGGAGGGCTCCTGCGGGGTGGGCAGGTGGGCAGGGCGACAGGGTGACCCCGACCTTGCACGCGCTGCAAGGAGCCGTGGGTGAACTATTAGCCTGGCAGGTTGCCCAGCTCCAGACAGCTTAATCAGTCCCAGACCCAGTCCCAGACCCTTGAGCCGCCGGCTCGTACACGGCTCGTTGTACTCGCGGAGGGAAGAACCCTCGCCGTGTATCACTGACTGGGTCAGTCGGCACATATGGCGCCCCGGCCTTCTCGTCACCCCCTCTCACCAGCGCTGATATGGGGCTGTCGGGGTCTCCCCCGTTGCGGGAGGGCTCCCGCGGCCGCACCCCCATGGGCAAGGGGGCGGCCGCGCTGGTGCCAACCTGCGGGGTGTAGGGACACGTCGTGTCAAACATACACGCCAAGCTCACTGACAACAGCAGCAGCAACTCGTGCCTTTGGCACTCGCACTTGCATACACAGCGCATGACCCCGACCACTTCTGCTCGGTGTTCTGCTGCAGCTCAGCCGCAACGACAGCAGTAACAAATGAGGCCCCTGCCGTTCCTCCTTCTTCCTGTGCATTGGTACCCGCACGCACCTCGATGACCCGGCCCGGCCCGCTGTAGCCCGGCCCCTCCGCGCGGATGACCATGACCGCCTCCGGGTCCATGCCGGGAGCGGGCAGCGGGCCGTCGATGGTGGCGGTGCCCATGCCGGGCAGCTTGCCGCCGCGGGGGGCGCGCATGGGGGAGGCCTTGGCGCGGAAGGGGTCGTCGGGGGGCGGGGCTGCGGGCAGGGAGGAGCGGTTGGGACGTCAACAGACGCGACCTAGGTCAGGCGAGCAGGCCGGATGTCGTGTTCGTGGGCCAATGTGAGGCTAGCATGACTTGCACTGGTCAAGCACCTCACAGGCCCTCAGGAGCCTTCTCCCAGCCTCAACCCCAGACCCCCCACCGAGACACACCCATCCACACACACCTGGCGCCATGCTCTTCCTGGGCGCTGGCTTCCTGGGCGCCTCGTCGTCGCTGTCGGGCGTGTCTATGACGGGAATGCCGCGGATGTCCTGGCCGCTGGTCATGATGGCGCCCGCCCCGGGGTCGGCCTGCATGGCCTTGACCCAGTTGGGCACGCCGCCCGTCATGGAGGAGCGCGCCTTGATGGGCGAGCCGTCGCGGCGCGGGCCGGACAGCGGGTCGCGCAGCTTGTCGGGCGCCTGCGGGGGGGGGGGTGGCGGGGGGATGCTGTAGTGCAGCGGAGGAGCAGTGCGGAGGCCCGGTAGCGTACAAGTGGCGCTATTGACTGCCGTGTGGGCAAGACAGCATGGCACTAGACACCACCGTGGACCCACATGGTGGAGCATCTCGGTGGGTTACCCAACTGCAACCCTGCAATGCAGTCCCAAGCCACTTCCCTAGAGGACCCTTGCTGTGGCAGCCTTGGCGCCGGCGCCAAACATTTGCCCTCCTCCGTGTGCAGAAGCGCCCCATCGACTCCCAGCAGACTCGCTGCACTCCCCTTCCCCCACAGGGCGCCCCATGCCCCCTCCCCTCCCTCCGCTCCACCCACCCGCCCCCCCTCCACGTAGTCCTCGTACGCCGCCGCCGCCGCCATGTGCGCGCCCATGCCCTGCACCACCTCCGGCTTGGGCACCTCGCCCGCGTCCGGCTTGCGGAAGCCGTTGCGCAGCGGCGGCACCGTGGGCAGCTGCAGCCCCAGCCCCGCCACCAGCAGGAACACGTCGCCCGACAGCTCGGCGGCAAGCGCGCCAAGGACCTGGGGAGCGGGGGGGTCGACCGGGGAGGGGAGGTTGCCATGAGGAACCCAGGGTGTTGATGGCTGGCGGGGCGCACATGAAAGCAACGTACGAGAGCGGCCAGGAAGCGTACTAGCTGCAGCTTGGCGTTTGTGCTCTGCGGGCATCTTGACTTTGAGCACGACTGCGTTGGCCGGGATGGGGTGTGGGGCATCTGTGTCATATAACTGCATGTATGCGCTTCTTAACCCACTTCCCAGTCGTCTCTCCACTCCTCCCGGCCCCGGCCCCCATCCACCCCGCACCTTAAGGAACTGGTTGTACTGCAGGCGCGATGAGCCGAAGGTGGCCTTGCAGGACGCCCAGCTGATCTGCAGCGTGGACATGCTGGCGGGGCCTGCGGGGGGAGGAGAGCGGCGAGGGTCAATGTGCCTTATGCGGGTGGGTGAGACATGTTGCGCCGAGGTATGCTTGCCGTGCACCTCGTGCGTCCAGTAGCATAGTTGCCTCCTCTGTAGCGGGGAGGCTTGTGACAGTGTTGGCAGACCCGTCCCCTGTCCAACCCCCACCCCCTCCCCACCGTTTGGCTCCATCATGCCCGCGTCGTGGCACATCTTGGTGAACTGCTGGCTGTTCATGCGCTGGTCGCCGCCCACGAAGCCGCCCACGTTGAGCTTGACGTACAGCGAGAAGGCGGAACGCAGCGCCCCCGACATGTCGCCGTCTGGGGGCGGGCGGGCAGGGGCACAGGAGGCGGCGGGATGTAGGCGAGCTGTTCCGGTATCAGCCTACAGAGCCGCACAATCCACCCGCGTGCGACCCAGACCCCACATATGCCTTGCATGCCAACTTGCCGACGACCAACGGCCCGTCCTCCACCCCATCCCATCCGCCCCCCTCTCGCGCTCACTGGGTATGCGCTTGGTCTGCTGGCCGGCCAGCGCCCCGTGCAGCGCCACCATGGCCTCGCAGGCGGACATGAACTCGTCGTAGCCCAGGGACCGCCGGCCGACCTTCTGGGTCAGCTGCAGCTGATCGTCTGCGGGGCGAGCGGCAGGGGGGACACGCGCGTGAACGCTTGAGCAACATGCGCGAAATTACAAGACACCCTGAGCCGAGACCTTTTTGGCCCGCAGTGTGTACCCACGCTGCACCTCATGCCCAATGCCACGGCCCTCCCCAAGCCCAATATACCAGCCTGCTGCTTTTCAGCTCACGCCACTGATTTCATGCGGCTCGTGGCGGCCGGGTGCACTCGCCCATCCCGTAACCCGCCCCTCCTCCCAGACCCCATACCGGTAGTCCACCCCAGCCAGTCACAACCCCCGCTGCGCATCTTGCCGCGCGCCTCACCCAGCTGCTTCTGGTTGAGCCCCAGCATGGCGCCCACCAGCGCCAGGGCGTAGGGGCCCTGGCTGGGCTCCAGCTGCCCCGACACGCGGTGCTTGTGGCTGGAGAAGATGGCGGTGGCGCGCTCGCTCACGGCGGCAAGCACGTCCTCGGACACGGGGCCGCGCTGCGGGGGGGAGGAAAGGGGAATTGGGCGGTAGGACGACGGTAGGAAAGGGGGAGAGGATAAGCAAGTGGGGGGCCCAAAGGATTGGAGGGGGGTTCGTGCTCAGGTGTGTGATGCAGAGGGTGGGGAGGTGTGTGTGTCGTAGACGCGAGGCAGTAACGGTGGACGAGCTGCCAGGGAGGTATGTGGGGAACAGGTCTCAGCGTGGGAAGGAGTTGAAGTGGAGTACACCTACGGCAAGGGCTGCTGTTAGATCTTTATGGCGTGATAATTGTAACACTCAGGGCTGTTTGGACATATAGCGGCAGTTTGCCCGGCTGCGCCCATCACCAGCGTGTAGTGTTGGCTGACGGGCCCCCAGGGTGCAGCGCTCACCGGCACCAGGCTGCCGCCTGCGTCCGACCCCCGCTGTCGCGGAGGTCCTCTAGCTTCCATCATGGAGAATGCCCTCAAAAATGCTTCTCCGCGACCGTTAGCGCCTGCAAAGCGACCATTGCGGAACGTACCAGGTTGCTAACGAGCATGCACAGTATCATTGCTGCAGTATGGCATCTCCACATATGCAAGTTTGTCATGTAATTGAATGCTCGCCACCTCAGAGGTGTCCTTTACATGCGTGCCCCTTGCCTCCCGAACCCGTTCAGGGCAAGAAAGCAACACATCGCAGCATATGCCAAAGGCTGACCTGAAGGGTTTCAGAGGTGGTTAGCTTCTATGCCATGGGGGCTGTGGCGCCCTGACATGCGCCCAAGCTGCCCGCGATGGTGGGGCCCCAGCACGTTGGCCAGGGCCGCCGCTAAGCACCTTTCAGCCAATGCAAATAATTGTGATGCCAAGTCTCAGGAGGAGATAAGCTGTACGCTCGTTATGTCGGGTTGTCAGTCGCAGTTGGCTTGAAGCCGGTTCACGTAGCTCACCAACAAGCCATATGCTCTTTTGCTATGAACGATTATTGCCAAAACGACATAGTATTGTTGCCTGCGGCACACGTTCGCCGCAGGGCCAGTTAACTAAACTGTACGAGGTAAAGGAAGGGAGGGCAGGGGAGCCCTGAAGCAAGCCCTGGGGGAGGGAGCATATGGCCCATATTATGGGACCACGGCAGAACCGGGAACGACGGGAGAGCACCCCGATTCATGGGCATGTAGCAGATGTCCGTCACCAGTGTTACCTCTTGCCTGAACACGAACACTGCTTATAAGACACCCGTCATGGTGCGCGCCGACTACCAGTAAACGGGGTCTGTTACTGTAACTGGTAGTGTAAACAGCCCGGTAAGCAGGGTGTAAATAATGAAATGTGTCAGTCAGGGAGCTCGCCTCATGGAACATGGTTAAAGAGCCCGCGCGTAGGTTGGCCAAACGATATGCATACAGGCAAGCAGTTCCTGAGCTGGTGCCGTACCACACGTGGAGGGGCAGTGGGGTACCGGCAAATCAGAGCCCCTGAGGGTACGGTTGTACGGAGCACACTCGTGTTAAGATCTAGAAGAACAAGAGAACACTGCTAAATTGCTGTTACTGGTTCAGTGTCGTCATTCACCAGCAGGCCTCGGAGCTTAGGCTACGGTACCAGCACGCCGAACTTACAAATGTCACCAGTCCAGTGGGGTACCGGCAAGTCAGAGCCCTTGAGGGTACGGTCAGGTACGGTTGTACGGAGCACACTCGTTTTGAGATCTAGAAGAACAGGAGAAACCTGCTAGATTGCTGTTAGTGGTTCAGAGTCGTCATTCACCAGCAGGCCTCGAGGCTCAGGCTACGGTACCAGCACGCCGAACTTGCAAATGTCACCAGTCCTGTATGCATGTAACGTTTTACAGTTTTGGTCCATTTCCAGAGCCCAGCCCAGGGCTCCCCTGGCCCAGCCCCTCCCAGCCACTACGGTAGTCCCGGCCAGTAGGGACACGGCGTTCCCCCCCCGCTATACGGTAAAGAGCCATATCATAATAAGGCACCATGATGCAATGCAACACTTCCACCGCAGCCTGTGCAACCCGCCCGAGTACCCGACCTGACCCCGACTACACCAACTCCAAGCCTACTGTGCGCGGACTGGCGCGGTTGCGTCGTCCCTGCTTTGGGTCAGAACCGACACGCGCAACGCACCACGGTACTGGCCACACCATTTGTCTCACAGCAGCGTCATTGAACGAACTGCGGCGTAGAGAACACGTCACATCCATCCGTACTATACAACGCCTGCGGAGTACGCACATCCGTACAGAGTGCTCACAAGTGGTGCTGGCCTGCACCCAGGTCGCCAACCACACAATCTTTGTGGCACCGTGCCAAGCTCATGCCTTCTTGGCGGGCCTCCTGGTCAGGTCCAGCGCGTACCTGCGCACACCGCACCCCAGCCCGCACACCCCCGGCCCCTGCTGCTCCCCCGCCGGCGCCCAGCCCGCGGCCTCCAGCAGCCCGCATGCGGGGCCCTGCAGCGCGGCGTCCGCCCCCGCGCCCAGCTCCCTGAACCCCACGTCCCGCGCGTGGCCCACCGCCGCCTCCAGCAGGTGCGCCCCTATGCCCAGGCGGCGGTAGGCGGGGTGCACCACCAGGTGACGCACCTCCGCGACCTGGGGGCCGGGAGGAGAGGGGTTGCGGCGTGCATGAGTTGCCATGCGTTGTGAGGGTGTTCAGTACGGGACAACGGCGTTCCCGTGCCAGGGCTGGTTCCGGTAAGGGCGGGCAAGGCACTGTCACGCAGCACCCGCCGGCAGCCCCCGCCCACCTGCCACGTCCGCCGCTCCAGCGCCACGTGCCCCACCACCACACGCCGCACGCGGGGCGACGCGCCGCCAGCACCTGTACCTGCGCCACTCCCTGCAGCGTCCGCCGCACCCGCTGCACCCAGCCGCTGCTGCAGGGCCGCCGCCGCGGAGCTTCCCGCGGCCGCCGCCGCCGCCAGTGCCGCCCCCGCCGCCTCTGCCGCGTTCGTGACAGCCTCCGCCGCCGCCAGCACCGCCGCCGCCGACGCGCTGACGGCCGGCGCCAGCACCGCCGACATCGCCTCAGCAGCACCGTCCACACGAGGCCGCACTGCCGCCCACCCTGATCCCCCGCTCACCTCACCGTGTGCCTGGCCGGCGGCCCCCAGGCTTGCCTGCGTCCCCGGTACCGCTGGCTGCCCTGCAACAGCACCAACCGCGTCCGACGGTGCAGGTGCCTGCTGGTGCGCCTGCTGCTCGTCACCGCCCTGCTGCTCAGCCCGACCGCCTGCCTCGCCCTCCGCCTCCACCTCCGCCTCCCGCTCCACCAGCACCCCCTCTCCCCCCGCCGGCTGCCCCGCCCTCCGCTCGTCCAGGAACACCACCACCACGTCGTCCTCGCTGGCCTCGCCGACGCCAAAGGAGTTGCCCGACGGCTCTGGCTCCACAGCGACGCCGGCCTCGCGGTCCTGATCCTGCTGCTGCTGCTGCTGCTCCTGCCCCTGCTCTTGTCCTGTACCTGGGCCATCTTCCTGTACCGGCTCTTGCAACAGCCCCTGGTCGTGCCGCACATGCTCCAGCTGCGGCGCCTCCTCCTTTTCCTGCTTTTTCTGGTCCTCCTTCTGATCCTCCCCTTGCTCCTCCCCCTGCTCTTGCACCTGTCCCTGCTCCTGCGCCTCCCCCTGCTTGTGTCCCTGGTCCCGGTCTTGGCTGCCCTCCTCATCCCCGTGCTCCACCATCTGAGAGTTGTCAACGCCCTCAACCTCAGTGCTTTCAGCAGCGCCAGATGTTGCTGTCTCGACCAACACGCCCCCCATTGTCGCCCCCGACGGCTCCTCTGCCTCCCCCTCCTCCACCAACACGCCCCCCTTTGCCGCCCCCGACGGTTCCTCTGCCTCCCCCTCCTCCGAAGCAATAGGCTCGGCGTCGGGGGCTGAGGTTGCTGCTGGCCCTGCACCTACTGCCACCCCTGCTGGTCCCGCCAATCCCACCGGCTCTGTCATCGCCTGCGCTGTTGCTGCCGCTGCTCCTACTGCCGCCGCCGTTGCCGCAACCGCTGCCCCTGCGGACGCCGGTGCCACTGTGGTGCCGAAGGAGGCCGCCAGCTGTCGCACACGGCCGGACCCCAGCGGTGCGCCGGGGTCGGCCGGGGCAGCGGCCTGTGCTGCAGGGACGGAAGTCCCGGCCTCGGCGGCGGCCGCCGTGGGGGCGCCGAGAGTACCTGACACGCTAAGAGGCGGCACGGGGGGAGCTACCATAGTTGGTACTGGTGGTTCTGGCGACAGCAGCAGTGGTGCTGCTGTTGGTGCGGCTGGCCGGGCAGCCTGCTGGGCCTCCGCTGGCTGAGCAGCATGCGCAGCGGCGGCAGCCGCAGGGACGCCCTCAATGAGAGACTGATGCCCCGTGGGCCCAGACAGCGTGCCAGAACCGCTAGCATGCGGCGGCTGTGAGGGTGTTGCTGCCTTCTCCGCTGACGGCGTGCCAACCGTCGCCGGAGAAGCAGCTGCTCGCACGGGGCTGCGGGTCGCCTTGGGCTGTGAGCGCGGCGTGGCAGTCCCAGCCGCTGCTGCCAGCGAGGCCTGGCCTGCTGCAGCTGGAGCAGCGCTGCCGCCCCCTGCGTCCGGCACGTCCGGCAGCTCCACCTCCGCCACCCAGAACGCCGAGCCGTGGCCGGCGCCCTGCGTGGAGTAGTGGCGCCCCGCGTCCCGCAGGTCGGGCCCCGCCAGCTGCTGCCGCGCCGCGCGCCGCAGCGCCCTGTGCGCGTGCAGGTACACGGCGGCGGGCACCAGCGCGGCGGAGGCCAGGCCGCCCGCCAGCAGGGCGGCCAGGGAGGAGCGGCGCGCCGCCAGCAGCGCCACCGCGGTGCACGGCACGGCCAGCGTGGCCAGCTGCACGGGGGTGGAGGAGCGCACTGTGTGGTGCGCCAGGGCGTGCTCCAGGCTCATCAAGCCTGCAGCGGAAAGGATGGGGTGAAGGACTGCGTGTTCATGCATCGGCGTACGGAGTGCTGCTGCTTATGGATGACCTGCCCTGATGGAGGCACAGCTCGAAGGCAGGGTGGTTGCACACGCATCAAGGGTTTCGATTTGCCTGTGACAGGCCCACATTCCAATGATAACATACAAGCATGTCTTAATCTTCGTTTCTTGTTGCCTGGGCGTCCTTACATACGGTTGGTCCCCCGTGTAATCACAACCCGTAAGACCCCAACACGGTACGCCTACCCTCAACGAAGACCTTCTCAACATCGTGCTGGTCTCCCGGCTGATATCGGCGGCAGCGGACCACCAGCTTGCGAGGAATGGTTCCGCTTCCTTGCGACATACTGCTGTTCAGTTTGCGAGCTTTCAACGGTGTCCGTTGTCACTGCTTGTGGCATCTATCAAATCCAAACAAGCTACATATGGGGAATGAGTGGAAGGTGGTCAGCCGGCAGAGCGGGTTCTTGCACCAGATGGTTCGTTGCAGGTCGTTAGGGATGTTGTAAGGGTGCTCGGGTACACTGTCTCTGAAGCACCCATTTGGCCATTGCATTGTGTTTTAACCTTAACGTACTGACCATAAGCTTGACAGCGAAGAGGCGCCTTCAGTCGGGCGACCTGGGGCTTGAGTTGAGGTAGCAGCCGGTCTATCAAAGGCTGACAGCATGAAGGCATACTCCTCCAGAATATTAGATGTAGATGGCTGTCGCTTGCCTCGGGTTGCTTCTCCTCAGGTGAGCAATGATGTCGCGGGCAGTTTGCGGCTAGTCTGTGACCCACTCCTCGCAGACCTGCTGGCGTCGACAGCCTTACCCTTAGTTTTGTGTTATGCAAATATGGTGCAATTGTGCCGGCCACGTTCGCTGGCGGCGGCTGACCATGTGGCAGGGACAACGCCGGCCACGGCCACTGGACTCGTGCCGTTTCACGCCAGGCTGCAACGTGTGTTCCAACATTGCAAGCGTGGATATAGTGTACAATTGAGCTATGCCAAACCCCCTTTGACAAACCTGTGTTGCCCTTGCAGGTCGCTGGACGCGCGACGCTTCCGTCGGGGCCCCGTCGCGTGCTGAGCCATGCGGCCGCAGTCGCCCCGGAGCTACCAGCTGTCAGCCGATCAAATGGAAGGATTGCTCCTGTGTTCGCTGGCGCACTCACGGACGCAAGCGACGGCGTCTTGCCGGTGCACGAGCTGACGCAGGAGCAGGAGCGCGCCGACAGCAACCGGACCGCGACCACCAGCTCTAGCAGCAGCGAGCGTCAAGATGAGCGACAAGGCAGGCGCAGCAGGAAGAGTGCCGAGGAGCAGGGTACGCGGGGCAGCGGCAGGGCGTCCGGCGGTGCCACCAGAGGCGAGGGCACCAGCAGGGGCGCCAAGGCGGGGGGCGGCGGGCGCAGGTCGGGCGCCTTCAATGCTCGGGAATTCACAACAGAGCTAGCCAACGCGGCGACCATCTCGGAGCTGGAGCTGCTCTTCGAGTATGGGAAGTCAACGAAAGGTCTCAACGAGATTCATTTGGCAACGGTGAGTCCGTGGGTGCGTCGGTTTGGGTTAAAAAGTGTTCGGTGTGTCTCGTGCACCATAGGCATGAAGGGCATGTTGGAGAATGGCACGTAGGCAGACCCACGGCATAGGTGGATACCGGGCGTCTGCCTCAAGGGCGTCGCGAGGGTGCCGCATGTTCGTGGCATGGTAGCAGGGCGTCAAGTGTCCAAGAGTTGAGTGAGCCCCCGGGATGTCCTTTGACGCCAGCAGAGCGGTGAGGGCGCTGCGTTCCGCAGCCGCCTGCCCGTCCCCCTGCCGCCAGCCGCGCCCGCACCCGTCGCCCAACACCCGCAGACGGGTACTTCCCACAGTGCGAAACCCCGCTCTCTGCTGACCTATCCACCCCTCTCCCTCCCCCGCAGGCCTGGTCGCGCCTGGCCAAGCTGATGGCGGAGCAGGACAAGCGCCAAGCCGCCGCAGCGCCTGCAGCGCGCGCTCGATCCAAAGCCGCCGCCGCCCCCGGGCCCTCCTCCTCCTCCCCCGCCGCCCCCTCCTCCGAGTCCCCCTCTGCCGTGTCGGACCGCGTGCTGCTGGCGTTCGTGGAGGCGCTGGAGGGCGCCACGGGGGCGGAGCAGCTGGGCGCCATGGCGCCGCGCGGCCTGTCAAACGTGGTGTGGGCGGCGGCGCGGCTCAAGCCCGCGGCCGCGGAGCCGGCGGCCACCTCGACCTCGTCAGGGCATGGGGCAATTGGGAATGTGAGCCATGAGCTGCCTGCAGCACAGGCGCCGTTGACAGCTGGGCACGCGGAGGCCAGCGGCGGGTCAGCGGGTCAGGAGGCGCAGGGGCAAGGGGACGCGGCGGTCGGGGAAGGCGAGCGGCCGCGGCCGTTGCGCATCCGGGGAGGGAAAACAGCGTTGGCCAAGGCGGCAGCCGCGGCGGCGAAGGCGGAGGCTGCGGCCGCTGCTGCTGGCGGCGGCGGGCGGCTGTCGGGCAGCCTGGTGTCTGTGCGGCTGCTGGACGCGTGGGCGGCGGCGGCGGGGCGGCAGCTGGCGGGCTTCTCCATGCAGGACCTGTCCAACAGCGTGTGGGCGCTGGGGCGGCTGGGCTACATGCCGGAGGGCATGTTCATGACGCAGGTGGGCGTGGGAGACAGAGGGGATCAGGGAAGGGAAAGCGCCAGCACGGCTTGGGCGTTTGGGGGCATACCGTATTGTTAGGTGTTGACCATAGCAGATAGGACATTCATTTTAGCTTGCGCTACGTGGGCGTTGGGGTGCAAGGGCGGCTGCTCCATCACCACCACCTGGAGCGTTCGGAAGCACCCACGCTGTTGCCTGCAGCTCCTGCCTGCGCACTTCCCCTTTCCGCCCTGATACCCATAGCCTGCCGCTGTGCTCAACCCCTCAGTACCAACCCCTTTCCTCCCCCCGCAGATCACCGTTGCGCTGCTGAAGGAGCTGCCGCGCGCTGACCGGCCGCAGCAGCTGTCCAACGTGCTGCTGGGCTTCGCGCTGCTGCGCTGGTGCCCGCCCGTCAAGGACTTCTGGCCGGCGGTGTGGGTGGCCATGCAGCGGCTGGTGCTGGAGGAGCAGCGCACGCCGGACGTGCAGGTGGGGCGGGTGGTGGGGTGTGGGGGTAGGACATGCTGTCATGGGCCAGGGTGGCGGGAGGGTTGGTAGGGGATGAGAAAGAGTTGCCGTCGACCCAATCGGAGTAATAGAGCATGTGCATGGGTGGACCGCGGGGTGCATTTGCGCGTCGACGGCGGGGAAGGTTGGAAGACGAGCTGCGCTGGAGTTCGGGCGTTTCGCTGCCGGTTTTGCGCCGACATTACAGCGGCATACGTTGTTTGGGAAGCTGGGAAAGGGGTGCATAGCTTGCAAGTTATGAGGTGGACGTGGGTGCTGGTTGGCAGAATGCCAAGAACCCAACATTCGACAGCGGATGAGGGGTCCATATGGATTAAACATTAAAATCTGGCAGTGGGAGTGGCTAGAATGCTGGGTGTCGGCAGGGCGTTGGGGGAAGAAGTATCCTGCAGGGAGCTCTGGGCCGTGTGTGTGCCACGCGGTGTGCGCCCCACACCAGAGGGCGGATGCCCAAAAGAGTTGGTTCACCGACTTGGTTCAGTCCGCGTCATAGCTGACCGCTGCCATTTCACCACGCCCTGCCCTTCAACGCGTACCCCTATTCAGGCCATCTCCAACTCGCTGTGGGCGCTGTCCCAGCTGGTGGCCAGCTGCCCCGGGACCATGCCGCCCGTGCCCAGCAACGTGGTCAGCAGGGCCGTGTTCCGGTGAGCAGGGAGAGGAAAGTCAGGGGGAGAAGAAGCCGGGGTGTAGTGAAGGGGCGGGATCATGGACGGAGTGAGAGCGGGCGTAGGACCTAGAGGGGCAGCGGATCCCGAAAGATACAGGGGGTGGGGAGCTTGGCGTCCGGAGGAGGTGCCTGCCAAGGAGTCCAGCATACGCTAGCAGACGTGCAGCCTGGACGACGCGCGCCTGTAAGCTGTCTATTTACGCAGCCCGCGGACTGCACATATAGGGTACCACCCAACGGAGGACGTCTTCTCGTAGCGTAACATGCCGTCCGCACCGTCCCAACTATCGTAACCTGTTCCCCTCGCGTGCCCCTTCCCTCCCCGTCCCCCGCAGCGCCGTGCAGTGGGGCGACCGCGCCACCCCCACGCAGGTGCAGGACGTGCTCACCTCCCTTCCTCGACTGGGCTTCGAGCCCTCGGAGTACCAGGTGGGCAGCCGACGGCGGGGGAGGGTCCTCAAGGGGCCAGGGGTGGAGGCTGTTGCAGGGGCAGGGGCATGCCCTTCACGTTGGGGTGGAATGTGGGGCAGGGGTGGTGTGGGTCTGGCGAGGCTCTGCGGTACGTGGCTCTCTTGGCCGGGATGGGGAACAGGGGTAACGGCCACGTAGCAAGGCAGTCTAGTCGCTTTGACGCAGTGTGCCGGAGGTGGAGGGGTTCATGCACGCGGACAAGGCATGATACAAGCTAGCTTCCACAAGGCCACCGCTCGCTCACTACCACCGTCGCGCAAACACCTCAGTCCTTCCGAAGCTCTAACCCCTTACTAACCCCACCTGCTTGGCACCCCTTCCCCCCACCCCCAGGCCGCCAAGCTGCTGAGCCTGACCCGCCGCGTGCTGCCCTCCGCGGACGGCCAGGCGCTGTCCACGCTGCTCATGTCGCTGCTGCAGCTGCGCGTGCGGCCCACCGCCGGCTGGATGCGGCAGATGCTGGGCGGCTTCGCGCGGCAGCTGCCCACGCCCGCCTGCACGCCCGAGGCGGTGGCGCGGGTGCTGTACTGCGCGTCAAACCTGCGGTGGCGCCTGCCGCCCGCGCTGCTGCAGCAGGTGCGTGAGGCGGCTGGGAGGAGGGGGGTTGAGGGAGAGGCTGGGGCGGGGTAGGGTGTGACCATGGGGCGCCTGTGCTGTGCGATTCTGTGTTAAGCGCTGGGGCGTCCAACATCGGGAGGGTGCAACGAGGGGTTGATCGGGTGGATGGATGCGCGGGGCACGACTGCATCTTGTTCCAGAAGATTGATAGGTTAGGCAGGGCTTCCGGGCGTCGTGCATGCATACCAGCCTTAAGGGCGTGGCCCAGAGCAGGAATGTTAGTAATATATTTGGGGCCGAGACCTACTGCTTGGTGCTTGCGGATCCACATACTGAATCCGAGAGGCGGCAGAGCGGAGTTCCACCAGGGATGCCGCGGTGCATCGTAGCGAAGCCTGCACTGACGCCTGCCCTGCCCCTGCCCCTTCCCTACCCCTTCGCTTGCCCGGGTGCAGATGTGGTCCAAGCTGCGGTCAGAGGCGCACCGCTGTGCCGCCTCCGACGTGGCCTTCGCCGCGCTGGCCGTCAAGCGCCTGTTCCCCCAGCTGGGGCCGGGGGCGGCAGGGGAGCAGCTGCAACAGGCGGCCACCGCGCAGGAGCAGGAGCAGGTGGAGGTGGAGGTGGAGGTGGAGGTGGAGGATGGGGCAGGGGAGGCCGAGGAGGGCGAGCAGGGGGCGGCGGCGGAGGGCTCGCGAGCGCGTGCGCTGCCCCCTCCGCCTCCCCCTCCGCCGCGTGAGGTGCTGGTGGCGCTGCGGGACGCGTGGGAGGCGGCAGGGCCGGCGGGGCAGCTGGGGGTGGTGTTTGCCATCCGGGCCGAGGTGACGGAGTTCTTCGAGGCAGCGCTGGGCGGGGAGGGGGAGGAGCAGGGGGCGGAGGGGCAGGAGCAGGTGCAGGTGCAGCAGGCATAACCGTTGCGCGAACAGGTGATAAGGCGCTTCATGTTATCCTGCACTCGTGATGTGCATGGATTGTTGTGCACCTGTGCGGGGTGCCGGCTGGCTTGCGAAGTGGGGCCGACAGCAGTGGTTTGAAGGATGATTCTTAAGCATAAGGGTCAATTCCCGGATTACCTACCTTCATTTCCCTGGATTACTGGGTGTATTTGCATCACGTGGCAGAAGCGAGTTAGGGGTTTAGCGGTGGAGGGAGCTGTGAGATGCAGATTTAAACGGAAAGCCTGTACCGGTATGCTGTTCTGTCAATACGGTGTCAGGACTGGCCGGAGGCCCTATGCGCCACAATGGGCCCAGCTCTACCTCTAGCACAACAAGTGCGGGCGTGAGATACCGTACCTATGCCTGATCATCGCGCAGAGGGGTCCTCAGGAATTATTTTAGGG
>VFQN01003044.1_pt1 | contig 24749 bp, 23 predicted proteins | sample 3512371 | NCBI WGS metagenome assembly VFQN01 (sample SAMN10412370, study PRJNA504923) | tailings metagenome | isolation source: Replicate 2 from Balatoc abandoned mine | place: Philippines: Itogon, Benguet | collected 2017-08-28 | reverse complement strand
CGGTAGTGCTCCGGCTTGTAGGGGCCCTCGACCGGCACGCCGATGTAGGCGGCCTGCTCGGGCGCGAGCTGCGTGAGCTTGACGCCCAGCTTCTCGAGATGCAGGCGCGCCACCTTCTCGTCGAGGCGCTTGGGCAGCGTGTACACCTGCTTCTGGTATGCCGCGTTGTTGGCGTGCAGCTCGAGCTGCGCCATCACCTGGTTGGTGAACGACGCCGACATCACGAAGCTCGGGTGGCCCGTGGCGCACCCGAGGTTCAGCAGGCGGCCCTCAGCCAGGATCATCACGCTGTGGCCGTCGGCGAAGCGCCACTCGTCGTACTGCGGCTTGATGTTGATGCGCTCGATGCCCGGCACCTTCTTCAGGCCGGCCATGTCGATCTCGTTGTCGAAGTGGCCGATGTTGCCGACGATGGCCTTGTCCTTCATCTTCGCCATGTGGTCGGCGGTGATGATGTTCTTGTTGCCCGTCGCCGTGATGAAGATGTCGGCCGTCTCGAGCACGTCGTCGAGCGTCGTGACCTGGTAGCCCTCCATCGCCGCCTGCAGCGCGCAGATCGGGTCGATCTCGGTGACGATCACGCGGGCGCCCTGCCCGCGCAGCGACTGCGCGCAGCCCTTGCCCACGTCGCCGTAGCCGCAGACCACCGCGACCTTGCCCGAGAGCATCACGTCGCTGGCGCGCATGATGCCGTCGGTGAGCGAGTGGCGGCAGCCGTACAGGTTGTCGAACTTGCTCTTGGTGACCGCGTCGTTGACGTTGATGGCCGGGAACAGCAGCGTGCCGGCGTTCTGCATCTCGTAGAGCCGGTGGACGCCCGTCGTCGTCTCCTCGCTCACGCCCTTGATGCCGCGCGCGATTGCCTGCCACTGCGCGGGCGCCTTGGCGAGCTCCTCACGCAGGGTCTGGAGGATGATCCCCCACTCCTCGGGCTCGGCCTCGGCGTCGAAGGCCGGCACCTTGTCGGCCGTGCCGTACTCGAGCGCCTTGTGCACGAACAGCGTCGCGTCGCCGCCGTCGTCCACGATCTGCTCGGGCCCGGTGCCGTCGGGCCACACGAGGGCCTCCTTCGTGCACCACCAGTACTCCTCGAGCGTCTCACCCTTCCAGGCGAACACCGGGATGCCCTTCGGGTTCTGCACCGTGCCGCCCGTCTCGGGGCGACCGACCACGACCGCCGCGGCCGCGTGGTCCTGGGTCGAGAAGATGTTGCACGACACCCAGCGCACGTCGGCGCCGAGCGCGTCGAGCGTCTCGATGAGGACGGCCGTCTGCACGGTCATGTGGAGGCTGCCCATGATCTTCACGCCGGCGAGAGGCTTCGAGCCGGCGTACTCCTCACGGATGGCCATCAGGCCGGGCATCTCCTGCTCGGCCAGGCGGATCTCCTTGCGCCCGAAGTCGGCCTGTGCCAGGTCCCGCACCTTGAAAGCCGGACGCCCGGCCTGCTCGGCCTGGGCAAACGCGTGCAACGTCTCGGTTGCGACTGCAGGGGTCATTCGTTCTGCTCCTTCACCGCGCGGATCGCGCGCGACGTTACGGTCGGCTGGGACAGCCGACCCTACCTATTCCATGCTCACGGTCGGCTGGGACAGCCGACCCTACCAACCTCGGGCCACGAACAACGCCGGCCCCTTCACGGAGGGCGCCGGCGGCAGCGGCACCACCCGAGTCTTGCTGAAGCCGGCCGCTGCCAGGAGCCGGCCGATGTCCGACTCGGAGAACCCGAGCCAGACGTGCCCCATCTGCCCACGGTACTCCTCGCGGTCGTGCGGCTGCATGTCGAGCACGAGCAGCCGGCCACTCGGCGCAAGGATGCGCCGGGCCTCTCGCAGCACGGCCGCCGGATCGCCGACGTGGTGCAGGACCAGCACGAGCAACGCCAGGTCGACGCTGCCGTCTGCAACGGGCACCGCCTCGAGCGTGCCTTCACGCAGATCCACGTTCGGTACCGCGGCCAGTCGTTCGCCGGCGGCTCGCAGCATCTCCGCCGAGGCGTCCACCGCGACGACCTGCCGCACGAACGGCGCGAGGGCCGCCGCCGTCCGACCAGTGCCGCAGCCGAGGTCGGCCACGACCCACGTCGGATCGAGCGCCGCGAGTGCCCCTTCGAGATGGAACGTGCTCCCGTAGAGGTCGTCGCGCAGCGAGTCCCACTGCCCTGCCGATCGCGAGAAGAACTCCGCCGACTGCGTGCGCCGGTCCGCCAGCACGCGCGTGAGCCGCGCCCGGTCCTGCGTGACCGCCGGCATGGTCACCAGCTGGCCCTTCACTACCGGCCAGAGCGCGCCAGACGAGGGGTCCAGGTCGTCGGTCACCAGCGAATACAGGCGACTGGTTCCCTCGCGCCGCACCTGCACCCACCCGCCGTCGGCCAGGGTCTTGAGGTGGCGACTCACCGTGGACTGCGGCAACTGCAGGATGTCGCACAGCTCGCCCACCGACAGCGTCTGCCCCTCGAGCACGAGGAGCAGCCGCGACCGGACGGGGTCGCCAAGGACATTGAGGTGCGCGAGGACCGGCGAGGTGGGTTGATTCATCCCTCTATCCGGATTGAGAGTACACGGACGCGATTATTCCGTCAAGCCGGATACATGCAAACGGGCTCCGGGTAGCCGGAGCCCGTTTGCGAATGCCGCGATGCCGAATGCTGCGAATGCTGCGATGCCCGGACCGACTGGCGTCCCCGAGTTCGCGACCGGCATTACCGGCATTGCCGGCATCGCGGCATTCCCCTAGCACGCTCCCACGGGCACCGCGGCGTAGGCGAGATTGGGGGCGAGCCACTTCTCGGCTTCGTCTCGCGGCATGCCCTTCCGGCGAGCGTAGTCCTCGACCTGGTCCTCGCCGATTCGGCCGACCATGAAATAGGTCGCCTGCGGATGGGCGAAATACAGACCCGACACGCTGGCTGCCGGCCACATCGCGCAACTCTCGGTGAGCGACAACCCGATCGACTCGGCGTCGAGCAGGCCGAACAGCGTCCGCTTCTCGGTGTGATCCGGGCACGCCGGGTAGCCGAAGGCCGGACGTATGCCCCGGAACCGCCCGGCGACCAGGTCCTCCGGCGTGAGCCGCTCGTCGGCGCCGTAGCCCCACTCGCGCCGCACCTGCTGGTGCAGGTACTCGGCGGCCGCTTCGGCCAGCCGATCGGCCAAGAGCTTCACCATGATGGCGTTGTAGTCGTCGTGCGCCGCCTCGTAGGCGCGCGCGGCGGCTTCGGCGCCATGGACGGTCACGGCAAACGCCCCCACGTGATCGGCGCCCTGCCCGAGTGGCGCCACGAAGTCGGCCAGGGATCGATTCGGCTTGGCGTCGGGTTTCGGCTCCTGCTGGCGCAGCATCGGGAACCGTGCCGCGACCTGCCGCCGTTCCGCGTCGCCGTAGAGGACGATGTCGTCGCCGTCGGCGTTGGCCGGCCAGAAGCCGTACGTCGCGCGGCAGGTGAGGACACCGTTGGTCTGGATGCCATCGAGCATCGCCAGCGCGTGGTCGTACAGCGACCGCGCCTCGGCGCCGTACTGCGGGTGCTCGAAGATCGTCGGCACCTTGCCCTTCAACTCCCACGCGTTGAAGAAGAAGGTCCAGTCGATGTAGGGGCGCAGCGTCGCGACGGGAATCTCCAGGCTGCGGCAGCCCGTGAAGACGGGCGTCGGCAACTCCGTGGCGGCCCAGTCCACCTTCACGCGGTTCTCCCGCGCCTGCCGCAGCGACAGCAACGGCTTCTCCTGCCGCCGCACGTGCATCTCGCGCACCCGTGCCTGTTCGGCGCGCACCTGCGCGGCATAGGCCTCGCCCTGCGTCGGCGACAACACGCTCGACACCACCGCGACGGCACGCGACGCGTCGAGCACGTGCACGACCACGCCCGAGTACTCGGGGGCGATCTTCACGGCCGTGTGCTGCGGGCTGGTCGTCGCACCGCCGATGAGGAGCGGGATCGTCATCCCGCGTCGCTCCATCTCGCGCGCCACGCCGACCATCTCGTCGAGCGACGGCGTGATCAGCCCGCTCAACCCGACCACGTCGACGCCGTGCTCGACCGCCGCATCGAGGATCTTGTTGGTCGGCACCATCACGCCGAGGTCGATCACCTCGTAGTTGTTGCAGCCGAGCACCACCGACACGATGTTCTTGCCGATGTCGTGGACGTCGCCCTTGACCGTGGCGATCAGCATCTTCCCCTGCGCCCGGGCGCCGCCGGCCGCCTTCTCGGCCTCCATGTACGGCAGGAGCACCGCCACCGCGCGCTTCATCGCACGGGCGCTCTTGACGACCTGCGGCAGGAACATCTTGCCGGCCCCGAACAGGTCGCCCACGGTCTTCATGCCGTCCATCAGCGGCCCTTCGATGACCTCCAGCGGACGCGCGTACTGCTGGCGCGCCTCCTCGACGTCGGCCTCGACGAAATCCACCACGCCGTGCACGAGGGCGTATGCCAGCCGGGCCTGCACCGTCGCCTCGCGCCAGCTCAGGTCGGCCTCGCGCTTCGTCCCGGAGCCCTTGACCTGCTCGGCTCTCGCCACGAGCCGCTCGGTGGCATCGGGCCGGCGGTTGAACAGCACGTCCTCGACCAGTTCGAGCAGGTCGGCCGGGATGTCCTCGTACACGGCCAGCTGGCCCGCATTGACGATACCCATCGTCAGGCCGGCCTTGATGGCATGGAAGAGGAAGGCCGAGTGGATGGCCTCGCGCACCAGGTCGTTGCCGCGGAAACTGAACGACAGGTTGCTGATCCCACCACTGATGAGTGCGCCAGGGCAGGTCGCCCGAATCTGGCGCGTCGCCTCGATGAAGTTGATGGCGTACTCGTTGTGCTCCTCGAGCCCCGTGGCGATGGCCAGCACGTTGGGGTCGAAGATGATGTCCTCGGGCGGGAACCCGATGCGCTCGGTGAGCAGCGCATATGCCCGCTGACAGATCGCCACCTTGCGATCGATGGTGTCGGCCTGGCCCACCTCGTCGAACGCCATCACGATGACGGCCGCCCCGTAATCGCGAATCGTCCGGGCCTTCTGCAGGAAGTCGGCCTCGCCTTCCTTCAGGCTGATCGAGTTGACGACGGCCTTGCCCTGCACGCACTTCAGCCCGGCCTCGAGCACGGTCCACTTGGAGCTGTCGATCATGAAGGGCACGCGCGCCACTTCCGGCTCGGTCGCGAGCAGGTTCAGGAACGTGCGCATGCTCGCCTCGCCGTCGAGCATCCCCTCGTCCATGTTCACGTCGAGGATGTTGGCGCCGTTGCGCACCTGCTCGGTGGCCACGTCCACGGCGGCCGTGAAGTCGCCAGCCTTGACCAGGCGTGCGAACTTCGCCGATCCGGTGACGTTGGTCCGCTCCCCCACCATCTGGAAGTTGCTCTCCGGACGGATGACGAGGGGCTCGAGTCCGGAGAACCGGCTGAATCGCGGGATGTCGGTCGGCACCGCGCGCGGCTCGACGCCCTCGCAGGCCTGCACCATCGCGCGGATGTGGTCCGGCGTCGTGCCGCAGCAGCCCCCGACGAGGTTCAGCAGTCCCTCACGGGCGAATCCGGCCAGCACGCCGGCCATCTGCTCGGGCGTCTCGTCGTAGCCGCCGAACGCGTTGGGCAGTCCCGCGTTCGGATAGCACGAGACGAAGCAGTCGGCAATTGCCGACAGGTCCTTCAGGTAGGGCCGCATGTCGTCGGCCCCGAGGGCGCAGTTGAGCCCCACGCTGAACGGCCGCGCGTGCGCGATGGAGATCCAGAAGGCCTCCACGGTCTGGCCCGACAGGGTGCGTCCACTGCGATCGGTGATGGTGACCGAGATCATCACCGGCACCTCGACGCCGCGCCGCTCGAACACGCGCCGTGCCGCAAGGATGGCGGCCTTGGCGTTGAGCGTGTCGAAGATGGTCTCGATCAGCAGCAGATCCGCGCCGCCGTCGAGCAGCCCCTCGACCTGCGCCTCGTACGACTCGCGGCACTGATCGAAGGTGACCGCACGGAACGCGGGGTCGTTCACGTCGGGCGAGAGCGAGAGCGTCCGGTTGAGCGGTCCGACGGCGCCCGCCACGTAGCGCGGATGGTCGGGCGTCAGCGCGTTCCACTTGTCGACGGCTGCGCGCGCGACCCTCGCTCCCGCGACGTTCAGTTCGTACGCGAGTGCCTCGAGACCGTAGTCGGCCTGCGCGATCGCCGTGCTGGTGAAGGTGTTGGTCTCGACGATGTCGGCACCGGCTTCGAGGTAGAGCTCGTGGATGCCCTGGATGACATCGGGCCGGGTCAGGACCAGGAGGTCGCTGTTGCCGCGGAGGTCGTGTGGGTGGTCCCGGAAGCGCTCCCCCCGGTAGTCGGCCTCGGTGAGCTGGTGGCGCTGGATCATCGTCCCCATCGCGCCATCGATGAAGAGCAGCCGGCGTCGACACGCCTCCTTGAGCTTCAGGCCCGTCGCAGTGGTCATCGCGCACTCCCCTTTGCCGCGGCCGCGGCGCCCCCCCGTCCACGGCTCGCGACGGCCGGCTTGCGGCCGCTCGCGACGAGCACGGTGAATGGATCACCCTTCAAGCGCGCGCCCACCTCGACGCGCACGTCCTCGAGGCCCGCCCGGAACAACCAGTCCTCGAGCGACTCGTCACGAAAACCGAGCCAGCGGTCGCCCAGGCGTTCCCGCACCCAGTCCTGCCCGTGCGCCCGAAGCTCCAGCACCAGGACGGTTCCCCCCGGCTTGACCGCCCGCACGGCGTCGCACAGCGCGGCCTCGGGCTTGGGCACGTGATGCAGCGCCTGCGACAGCAAGACGACGTCGACCGAGCCGTCGTCGAGCGGCAGCGCCTCGATGCGGCCTTCCTTCCACACGATGTTGGTCACGCCTCGCTTGCGTGCAAGCTGTCGGGCGCGCTTCAGGACGTCGCGCGAGCTGTCGATGGCGATTACCTGCCTGGCCCAGCGCGCCGCCTCCAGCGACAGATAGCCCTCGCCGCACCCCGCGTCTGCCACGACCAGGGGCGGCAGCAGGTGGCCCAGGGCCCGGCTCCAGGCCGCCCAGCTGCGGCCCGGCACGAGTTGCCCTGCGCTGCTGCCATGAGCCTGGAAGTCCTCCTTGCGAAGGCGCAGCACTTCGAGCAGCCGGGCGTCATCGGCCTGCAGGTCGGAATCGTCGTCGGCCTTCGGCAGCGACGCCTCGAGTGCCTCCCACATCGGGAGGGCCTGGCCTGCGCCATCCGGCCTCAACGAGTAGTAGGCAAAGCCGCCCTCTCGACGCTCCTCGACGAGGCCGCTCTTGCGAAGCAGGCCGAGATGCCGGGAGACGCCAGACTGCGCGATGCCGAGAATGGCCGTCAGTTCCTTGACGTTGAGCTGCTCCTTGCCCAGCAGACGGATGAGGCGGAGGCGCACGTCGTCGCCGAGGAGCCGACAGAAGGCGGAGAGGTCCTTCACATACGTAAATCTACATGCATTGATATGAAGGTGGCAAGCCGAGGGTACCGGGTGCCGGGTACCGGGTACCGGGTACGGGGTGCGGTTACCGGGTGCGGGGTACGGGTAGCGGGAAGCGGGTAGCGGGCAGGGGGCGGGAGGCAGCGGAGCCGGTAGGGCCGGCTCGCCGAGCCGGCCGCCCCGCTCTACCCCAGCACCTCGTTCAGTCGCTGGTGCCCGCTTCGGCTGATGGGGAGGCGGGTCCCGTCGTGCAGCACGGCCACGCGGCGATCCTTCGCTTCGAGCTCCACCCGCGCGAGGCGGGCGAGGTTGATGATCCACGAGCGATGAATCCGCACGAACCGGTCTGGATCGAGCTGTGCTTCGAGGCTGCTGATCGGCTGTTCCTTGAGGAGGTTCCGCCCCTGTGTCCGCAGCAGGACGTAGTCGTCCTGGGCCTGGACGTACTCGAGCGTCTCGACCGGGACGATGAAGACCTTTCCGGCGTCTCGCACGAGGATGCGCTCGACGCGCACGCTGCGGAGCTCGGCACGGAGCCCGTCGATCGGTGTCGTGTCGCGCGTGGCCAGGCGCTGCCGGGCACGGACGAGCGCCTCGGCGAGACGGACCTGGCTGAACGGCTTCAGCAGGTAATCCACCGCGTGGACGTCGAACGCCTTGAGCGCGTACTCGTCGTGCGCCGTCGCGAAGACGACCGCGGGTCCCGGGCCGATGAGCTCGAGCACGTCGAAGCCGGAGAGCTTCGGCATCTGGACGTCGAGCAGCAGCACGTCGGGCATGGCGTCGCTCACGGCCTTCACGGCCTCGTACCCGTTGGCGCACGTCCCTGCCACCTCGACGCCGTCGCACGCCTCGAGGTACTCGACTGCCAGCTGCCGGGCCAGCGCCTCGTCGTCCACGACGAGGACGCGCAGGGGTCGGTCCTTCATGGCCCCTCCACAGGAATGGTCATGGTGACGGCGAACCGGTCGCCGTCTGTCCGGGTGTCGAGCGTGGCCGCACCGCCGTAGTGCACGTCGAGCCGCTCACGCACGTTGCGCAGCCCTGTCCCGGTCCCGATGCGGGGTCGGGCCTCGGGGTCGAAGGCGTTCTCGATGACGATCGCGCACCGCGCCCCCTCGACCCACGCCGACAACGAGACGCACCCGCCCTCGATGAGCCCAGCGACGCCGTGCTTGATTGCATTCTCCACCAGAGGCTGCAGCAGCAGGGGCGGCACCGCACACCGTCCGGCCTCGTCGGACACGCGCATCTGCACGGCGAGGCGTTCGCCGAACCGCACCCGCTCGATGGACAGATACTGCGCGACCAGTTCGGCCTCCTGCGAGAGGGGCACCGCGGCGAGGCCGCCGAGTCGCAGGCTCTGTCGCAGGAACTCTCCGAGGGCGATCGCCATGTCGCGCGCGGCAGCCGGCTGCGCAGCGGCGAGGGCGCCAATGGAGTGCAGGCTGTTGAAGAGGAAGTGCGGATTGACCTGCGCACGCAGGGCGCGCAACTCGGCCTCGCGCGCGAGCACGGCTGCCTCGAGCGCCTGCCGCCGGGCAGCGGCCTGGGCCTCGAGCGCCAGGTACACGTAGTGCAGGGCCGACGACAGCAGGAACACGAGCAGCGCGGCCGCCGACAGCAGCAGCGTGAGATCGCGCGACCACGTCGCGCCGTCGCCCACGAACCCGGCCCACCAGCGTGCGAGGGCGACCCACAAGGCACTGGTCAGCAGCGCAGCCGCGCCGTGCGCCAGCAGCACCCGGCCGACGCTGCCGGCCCCACCGAGCGGAAACGCCCGACAGACGTACCAGGCCGCCAGGCACACGACGCCGTACGCCAGGCAGAGCGGCAGGGCCGTGAGCAGCGCGGCCTCCGGCCTCCAGCCGCCCCGCAGCGCGAGCGCCAGGGCGGCGCCCACGCCAATCGCGAGCCACAGGCCGAGGTAGACGCTCAGCGCGGCGATGCGGCCGAAGATCGGGTGCACGGTGTCAGTTCTTGATCTCGACGCCGCCCATGAGCGCGACGCCACGCACGATGAGGCGCTTCTCGGTGGCCACGGCCGGGGCCCGAGTCTTGTCCACGAAGCCCGCGAGCAGCGGCATGCCCCTCATCTCGACCGTCCAGTCCTCGGGCACCCGGACCTCGATGCCGCCCCACATCGCGAAGACGTCGAGCGCCGCCGGGGCACGCATCGAGGCGTGGCGCAGGTCGATCTCGCATCCCCCCATGACGGCGGTGAGATCGCCTCCGCGGAAGTTCTGCGAGTTGTTGGAGCGCTCGAATCCCGCGAGCACCGCAAACCCGGAGATGGTGTCGCTCACATCGGGACCGACGTCGGGCGCCGGCCGTCCGAAGAGGCCTCGCACGATGAAGTAGCCGCCGACGGCCATCAGGACCAGGGCGACGATGTCGGCCGGCCCCGGCGACCAGTAACCCAGGACCTTCGCGAGTTGCGCCCCGCCGAACGCCGTGAGCACCACACCGAAGGCCCGGTCGCCACGGCTGTCGCCCGACACGAGCTTCAGGAGCCCGAGGGCCAGCGGCACGACCGGCCAGTAGCGCCAGTACCGCCGGGCGTCGATGACGTCGAGATTCTCGGCAAACAGCAGCGCGCCTGCCGTCAACAACAGCAGCCCCGCCAGTGCCTGTCCGGCCGATCCCCGCCGTTCCGTCACGACGGCCTCCGGCGAATCCAGGCGCCGTACAGGAGCCGGGCGCCTGCCACGAGGAAGATCACGGCGAGCGTGTTGCCGAGCCTGAGGTGGACGTACCCCAGGTTGGCCGCCAGCAGCGCACCCGCCGCCCCCAGCCAGGCGAGGCCGGCGAACACGTTGCGCTGGGGCGGAGGTGCCGTCAGGTTGTGCGCCGCCGGAAACAGGAAGCCGAGCGGCCACCACACCCAGGCGTGCTCGAGCCGGAAGTCGTACCATCCCCGCGCGCCGGCCCACAGGGCCAGCCCGCTGAGGACGAACATGGCGCCGGTGGTCACCGTGTGCAGGCGATTGCGGCTGCAGTCGTGAGAAGTCATCGCGACGGCCTCCCTGCGGGCCCCTGTCGCAGGGCCGCCACGAGCACCGACGTCCCGTCGCGCAGCACGGCCGCCACACCCCAGGCTCCGTCGCGTTCCAGCGTCGTGAGCGTCGATACCGGCGAGGCGAGCAGCGCCGCCGTCAACGCCGCCGTCGCCCACAGTGCGCCGACACCGGCCAGCAGGGCGGCGACCACACCGCCATGCACCAGCGAGCCCCGCCAGCGCCGCCAGCGCCGCCGGCCCCCGCCCAGTTCCCCCGCCCGCTCCCATGTCATCGTCGTCACCGCGTCAACTCCCACGGAGACGATACGGCGGTGCAGCCCTGACAGCCAGCAGCGCTCGGCGAACCACCCACGCCTGTCGGTGAGTGACGCCGGGGAACACCGCAGAGGTCGCGGGACGGCTGTCCCCCAGCCGTCCGCTGGGCTGTAGAGGTAGGCACGGCTGTCCCAGCCGTTCGCTGAGCTGCAAAGGTAGGGACGGCTGTCCCAGCCGTCCGCTGAGCTGCAGAGGTAGGGACGGCTGTCCCAGCCGTCCGCCTCGTGCCCCCCGCAACCAGCGGACGGCTCGGAGAGCCGTCCCTACCGCCGCCGTCAGGTGGTCGCGTAGCGGGCACGAATGGCCGGCAGCAGGTATTCGCTGAACGCGCGGTCGAAGTCGTAGGCAGGTGCGAAGCCCCAGTCGGCGCGGGCTGCGCCGTCGTCTACGTCTTCCGGCCAGCTGTCCACGATGCCCTGGCGCTTGGTGTCGACCTCGAAGCCGATCTGTGCCGTCGGAAAGGCCTCGAGGACCTTGGCGCGGAACTCTTCGGCCGACGGGTTGAAGGCCCCGACGTTGTAGGCCGTGCGCGTGAGCTCCCACCGCGGGGCGGCGGCCAGCTTCAGGAGCGCCTCCACCGCGTCGGGCATCGCCATGAACGGGATGCGCGTGTCGGGACGGACGAAGCAGTCGTACGCCTCGCCACGCGCCGCCGCGTGGATCATCTCCGGCGCGAAGTCGGACGTCCCGCCCGACGGCAGCGTGGCCGCCGAGATGAGGCCCGGGAAGCGCAGCGCACGGAAGTCCACCCGACTGGCGGCCGGGGCCGCCGACAACTGCTTGTAGTGGCGGGCATAGTAGGTGCCGAGCAGTTCGCAGTACAGCTTGTTGCAGCCGTACATGGTCGTCGGCGTGGTGTGCTGATCCTCGTGGACGCGTCCGGCCGCGCGGCGCGTCTCCGCGTCGGGCAGTCCGTAGGCGGCGATGCTCGACGGATACACGAAGACGACAGGCCGCCCGTGCGACTCGCCTTCCTTCTGGGCGAACTCCAGCAGCGACAGCGTGCCCTCGACGTTGACCTGGTGCGCCATCACCGGCGTGAACTCGGAGCGCGTCGAGAGCAGCGCAGCGAGGTGGAAGACCAGGTCGATCTCGAACTCGGCGAGGATGCGCTCGAGCAGCGCCGCATCGAGGATCGAGCCGGTGAACTCGCGCGTGACGAGACTGCCGATCGACGGCTCGAGCCGTGTCAGGTCGAGCGTGACGATGCGTTGGCGGCCGGAGGCGGCGAGGCGGGTGATCAGGCCGTGCCCGATCTCCCCGCCCGCGCCCGTGATCAGGACGACGGGCTTGCGCAGCATGGGAGGCCCTTCAGAGGAGCCCGCGGGCCCCGAGGGCCTCTTCGAGCTGGTCCACGAGCGTGTCGAGCAGCGTCCCGACCGCGCCCACGGTCTTGGGATCGGCGAGGTCGATGCCCGCCCGCTGGAGCAAGGTCATGGGATGGTCGCTGCCCCCTGCCGCCAACAGGTCGAGATAGCGCGCGATCGTCGCCTCGCGCGTGGCGGCGTCGGCATCGCGCAGGCCGACGAGGAGCTGCGCGCTCGACGCGTAACACGTCGCGTACTGGTAGACGTAGTACGGCGACCCGAAGAAGTGCGGGATGCGGGCCCACGTCACCCGCGCGAGCGGGTCGTAGTCGATCGCGTCGCCGTGATAGGCACGCAGCGTGGCGTCGTAGAGCGCGCTGAGCGCGTCGGCGGTCACCGGCTCGCCCGCCTCCACCATCCGGTGGGCCTGCAGTTCGTAGTCGGCGAACAACACCTGCGTGAAGAACGTCCCGGTGATGCCGTCGATGGCATGCTGCAGCAGCACGATCCGTTCGAGGGGATCGGTGGTGTGGGCCAGGCGGTAGTCGAGCAGCAGCGCCTCGCTCAGCGTGGACGGCACCTCGGCGACGAAGATCGTGTAGTCCGAGTACACGAAAGGCTGCCGCTCGTGCGACAGCACGGTGTGCATCGAGTGCCCCATCTCGTGCGCCAGCGTGAAGGCCGCGTCGAGCGTGTCGTTGTAGTTCATGAGCACGTACGGGTGCACGCCGTACACCGGCGCCGAGTAGGCACCCGACCGCTTGCCCTCGTTCTCGTAGATGTCCACCCAGCGCTGGTCGAACCCCGTCGCGAGCCGCTGCTGATAGGCCGGACCGAGCGGCGCCACCGACGCCACGATCCACTCCACGACCTGCTGGTACGGGTAGTGTTCCTTGAAGTCCACCAGGGGGATCGCCCCGTCGTAGAGGTGATAGGTGTCCAGCTTCAGCGCGCGACGTCGCAGGCGCTCGTAGCGCTGGAACGCGCCCACGTTGGCCCGCGCCGACGCGATCAGGTTCTCGACGACGGCGACCGGGATGTTGTCGCCGTGCAGCGCGGCCTCGAGCGTCGAGGCGTAGCCGCGCGCCCGGGCCTGGTACCAGTCGCGCTGCAGCACTCCGTTGTAGAGGGCCGCGTAGGTGTTGAGCGTCGCCTCGAACGCGCCGTGGTGGGCCTCGAACGCCTTCGCGCGATCGGCCTGCACGCGATTGGTGGCCAGCAGAGCCCGATACCTCGGGTACGTGACCTGCACGCGCTCACCGGTGCTGAGCTCGACGGTCGGGAAGCGCATGTCGGCGGTCGACAGCGCCTCGTAGGTCTCGTCGGGGACGCGCGTCAGCTGCGCGGCCAGCGAGAGCAGGTGCTCGCCCTTCTCGTCGAGCACGTGCTCCTGCAGCCGGAACAGGTTCTCGATCATGAACCGGTAGACGGCCAGCCCCTCGTCGGCGCCCATCCACGCGCGCAGGGTGTCGAGCGGCACCGCGAGCAGTTCGGGGTTGAACCACGCCGTCGCCTGCCGCCACTGCGCGAAGAGGAGCTGCACCTGCTGGCGCTTCGCCCCGACCTGGTTGTCGCGCTGATCCTCGTCGTGCGCCAGCGACGCGTAGTACCAGACCTTGTACGCGAGCTGCCCCATCGTGTCGCTCTCGCGCAGGGCCTCGAGCAGGGCCGACGGGCTGGAGCCCAGCGTGCCCTTGCGCGCTCCGTACGCCTGCACGCGGCGGTCCAGGTCGTCGTAGGACTCCCGCCAGGCCTCCCACGACGGAAAGATGTCGGACAGGTTCCAGCGCTCGGCCTCGGGGACGTCCGTGCGAGCCCGCGACCCGGTCGGGGCGGAGGCGAAGGTGGTGTCGAACAACACTCCCGGTACGTGCATCGTCACAGGCGCGATCCTACCGGAACGGGGCGGGCCGGGCTACACTGGGCCGGCCATCTTCCAGGCGAGGAGCGACGTGGATCGCAGCGACTACATCCTGTTCAGCGGGGGTGCCCCGGGCGCCGAGGCCGAGTTCGGTGCCCAGGCGGAGCGCTTCGGCATCGAAGAAGTCAATTTCGGGTTCGAGGGGCACGTCACGGTCCGCACGCGCGGCCTGCGCATCCTCAACCACGAGGAGCTCAAGGCGGGCGACGTGAGCCTGGCGTACGTGTCACAGCTCATGAACCGGCGCTACGCCGACACGCCGACGTTCCGCAAGGTGCTCCAGAGCATCTGGTACCAGATCAACGCCGGCCAGGAGATCTACGTCGTCGGCGCCATCCTCGCCGACGGCCATGTCAAGGGCGGCACCGGCTGGGGCGCCGAGTTCGCGAAGTTGTGCAACAAGCCGCTGCACGTGTACGACCAGGAGAAGGACGGCTGGTTCACCTGGGACGACCGGCAGTGGGTGGCCCGGGGTGCCGACGACCTGCCCACCATCGGGCACGCGCATTTCACGGGTACGGGCACGCGCACGCTCACCGCCGGCGGCACGCGGGCCATCGCCGATCTGTTCGAGCGATCGTTCCGGTAACGGCATGACCCGCGTCGCGCGCGTCCTGCTGCCCGCCCTCCTGCTCGTCGCGCCGACCGCTGAGGCGCAGGAACCGCTCACGCTCGCCGCGCTCGAGACCGCCCTGGCCGCAAGCCCCGCCGACGCCGACGCCGATCGGCTGGCCGCACGTGTGCGCGACTGGTTCGGCGGCCGCGACGCGTTGGTCACGGGGGCCGCCCCGAAGGTCGACGGGCTGCAGGTCGCATGGGCCGTGGAACTGGCCGACCCGCCGGCGGCCGACGCCCCGCCGCCCAGCGTCGACTCCGACGGGGTGCATTTCACGCGACGCCTCACGCGCATCGGCACGACGGGCCTGTACGCGGCCGTGGCGACCCTCTCGCACGGCGACGCGTTCGCGTGGCACTACACGCACGGCACCCGCCGGTTCGGCGGAGGCCAGCTCGAGGTCTACGAGACCCACCCCGACAGCCTCGAGCGTGAGGGCGTGCCCAGGGGCGTGGTCACCGCACGTGCTCCCTGGCGCAGCCGCATCTTCGAGGGCACCACGCGTGACTGGTGGGTGTACGTGCCGGCCCAGGCCCGTCCGGACGTCCCGGCGGCCGTGATGGTGTTCCAGGACGGCGCGGGCGTCCGCCCGTGGGTGCCGACCGTACTCGACAACCTGATTGCCGCCGGCGACATCCCGGTCACCGTCGCCATCTTCCTCAACCCGGGCACGTTCGCCGACGGCCGGTCGAACCGCAGCGTCGAGTACGACACGTTGTCGGATCGCTACGCGCGCTTCCTGCTCGAGGAGATCCTGCCCGAGGTGCAGCAGACGGTCGCGCTCCGGACCGATGCGGCGGGCCGCGCGATCGTGGGGGCCAGCAGCGGCGGCATCTGTGCGTTCACCGTGGCGTGGGAACGACCCGACCAGTTCTCGAAGGTCGTCTCGTGGATTGGCAGCTTCACCAACATCGCCAGCGGCGACTCACGGCGTGAGGGCGGCCATAACTACCAGGCGCTCGTGCGCAAGACGCCGAAGAAGCCGATCCGGGTCTTCCTGCAGGACGGCGCCAACGACCTCGACAACGTCCACGGCAACTGGCCGCTCGCCAACCTCACCCTGGCCAGTTCGCTGGCCTGGGCCGGCTACGACTACCGGTTCGAGTACGGCAAGGGCTTCCACAACAACCGCCACGGGCGCGCGATCTTCCCCGACACGCTGCGCTGGCTCTGGCGCGACTGGCGCACGTCGAGGTAGGGACGGCCGTTCCTACCAGTCCGCGTTGGTAGGGACGGCTCTCCGAGCCGTCCGTCACCGCCAGCCACGGCGGCGCGGTCGGAGACCGCGCCCTACCTGGTGGGTGGATCGAGGTGGCCGCGGCTGCTGTCGCCCATCTCGATGCGACGGTGCGGGAAGTACTCCTTCCAGCGCCGCGTGACCAGGGCGGCGGTGTCGGGGTCGCACTCCACTTCCTTCGGGAACCACGGCTTCATGCGCGCGTCGATGAGGATGGGCGGCGTGTAGCTCACGTGATGACGTACGACCCGCTGCGACGCGGCGTGGATGTCGGCCGCCGGCTCGAAGCGCGTGAACGTCGTCCAGAGGAAGTTCATGTCGCTGGCGGTCGCCCTGAGGGGCTCGTCGCTCAGCACCACGAGCGGCCAGTCGCGCAGTGCCGCGTGGCCGGCCAGGCGTGCGGGCGCCCCGGGCTCCTGCGCATACGAGGGCCCGTCAATCACGAGACACCCCGGGCAGAACACGCGTGCGGTCGTCACCCCCGCCGGGAGCTCGGTGGCCTCGAAGGCGCGCGGCAGCGCGCGCACCGGATCGCCAAGCCCCAGCAGCACACCCTTGGAACCCTCGTTGACGGTCGGCCCGGTGTAGTCCAGCGTGTCCATCGACAGGTTGCCGAACACGTACAGGTCGGTTTCCGGGCGTGTCCGCTCGAGCACGTGCGTGAGCGTGGCGCGGAAGTCGCGCAGGTCCACGTCGCGGTCGGTGAGCAGCAGGAACTTGGTCAGCGCCAGCTGTCCCTCACCGAGGATGCGGAAGGCGCTGGCCATGGCCTCGCGCCTGTAGCGCTCGTTGACCACGGCCGCCGCGAGCGAGTGGTAGCCCGTCTCGCCGTAGCTCCACAACTGCCGCACCGCGGGCATCACCAACGGGAACAGGGGCGACAGCAGGTCCTGCAGCAGGTCGCCGATGAAGAAGTCCTCCTGGCGCGGCTTGCCCACCACGGTGGCCGGGTAGATCGCGTCGTGCCGGTGGACCAGCCGCCGCACCTCGAAGACCGGGTAGTCGTGCTGCAGCGAGTAGTACCCGTAGTGATCGCCGAACGGCCCTTCCGGATGCCGGACGCGCGGCGCCACCTCGCCGACCAGTGCGAACTCGGCGTCGGCCACGAGCGGGTGCGGAGCCACGCCCTCCACCAGCGGCAGGCGGCGTCCGGCGATCAGCGACGCGAGGAGCAACTCCGGGACGTTCTCCGGCAGGGGGGCAATGGCCGAGAGGATGAGCGCGGGCGGTCCGCCGAGGAACACCGTCGCCGGCAACGCCTGGTTGCGGGCTTCCGCCACCTGGTAGTGGAACCCGCCGCCCTTGCCGATCTGCCAGTGCATGCCGGTGCGCGCGGGGCCGTGCACGTGCAGCCGGTACATGCCCAGGTTGTGCCCGTGGCCGTCGGGATGCTCCGTGTAGACGAGCGGCAGCGTCACGAAGGGCCCGCCGTCTTCCGGCCACAGCTGCAGCACGGGCAGGCGGTCCAGGCGCACGTCCGACGTGACCACCTCGCTGACTGGCCCACGCGCCACACGTCGCAGGCCCACATGCGCCGCCGCGGCCGCCAGGCCACGTGCCTGCCACAGCTTGCCGGGCGTCGGTGGCATGTCCTGCACCAGCCGCACCAGGCCGCGAATCACCTCGAACGGGGCGTCGCCGAAGGCCTGCGCCGCACGCGACGGCGTGCCGAACAGGTTCGTAACGAGGGGGAACGCCGCGCCGCGCACACGGGTGAACAGCAGGGCGGGGCCGCCCGCCGCGATCACGCGGCGATGGATCTCGGCCACCTCGAGCCGCGCGTCGACGGGCGTGTCGACGACCACGAGGTCGCCGTCGGCCCGAAGGCGCCGGAGGAAACTGCGAAGATCGCGATGCGGAGAGGACACGCTTACCGGGGGTCGGCAGGCGTCGAGGCCTTGCCCATTTCCTGTGCCAGCTTCACGAGCGCGCGCGCCACCGCCATGCGGGCGGCGTCGGGCGAGCTCTTGCCGAGCGCCTGTGCCACTTCGGCATAGGACAGCCCGAGTTCTACCCTTGCGACGATCGCCTGGCGGTCTTCGTCCCGGAGACGGGCCAACGCCCCCTCGTAGCGCTCGACGGCCTGGGTGCCGATCGCCGATTCGAGGGGCGACGCGGTGTTGTCGGTGTGCTGGTCCGCTTCGAGTTCCTCGGGCGCCGGGCGCCGCTGTGCTCGACGCACCTCGTCGCGGATGCGGTTGATGACGGCCTGGCGCAGGTAGGCGTGCAGCGCCCCGTCGTGGCGCATCTCGAACCCCTTGAGGCGCCGGAAGGCGTGGACGAGGGTCTCCTGCACCAGGTCTTCGGTCTCGAGGAGGTCGCGGGCGTACTGCGGCAGGCGCCCCCGGGCCCACCGCCGCAGGGGCGGCAGATAACGGCTGAACAGCAGGTTCACCGCCTCGGCATCGCCCTGCTGGGCACGCGTCAGGAGCTCGACCGTGGCATCGAGGGCCGGGTCGTTGTCGAAAGCCTCGTCGTCGGAGGGCGGGGTGCCGGGCACGTCAGTCATGGTGCGTTGGGGGGAGGGGCAGCGCCAGCCGCCAGGGCCCGAATGCCATCTCGATCTAGTCGGTAGGTCCGCCATTCGTCAAGCGGAAACGCCCCGAGCTGCTGGTAGAAGCGGATGGCCGGAGCGTTCCAGGTCAGCACGGCCCATTCCAGGCGACCGTACCCACGCGCCTCCGCGAGGGCCGCGAGGTGGACCAGGAGCGCCCGGCCGACACCGGCGCCGCGCGCGTCGGGCACCACGAACAGATCCTCGAGGTGCAAGCCCGGTCGGGCCAGAAACGTCGAGTAGGTCTCGAAGAACAGCGCGAAGCCCACGTCACGGCCCCCGAGCGCGGCAATCGCGACCTCGGCGGCCGGAGACGGTCCGAACAGCGTCTCGGCCAGCGCGTCGGCCGTCGCCCGCACCTCGTGACGCAGTCGTTCGTAGTCGGCCAGCTGCTCGATGAACGAGAGGATGACCGGCACGTCGTCGCGCGTCGCCGCGCGGATCTGGAGGGCGGAAGAGGACGGGTGCGCGAGGTCGGTCACGACGGTCTGCGTGTGCGGGCGCACGGGTTCGAAGCCCGGGCACTGCCAACGCGGCAGGACCGGGTACTTCGGATACGCGGGATCGACACGGGCGCGGCCGCACAGCACGAACGTCGTACCTCGCGCGGACCGCACGACACGGGCCTGCCGGCACACCCCGCACTCGCCCGGCGGCACCATACTACAATTCCCCCATGACACCGGCCGCTCTCCGCGCACTCGACCGATGAACGCCTCGTCGATCGCCACCACGCGCGGCATCCGCGTCACCGTCCAGGCCCGCTTCTCGCCCGAGCACTCCGCGCCGGACCGCCAGCACTGGTTCTTCCTCTACACGATCACGATCGAGAACACGAGCGATCTGACCGTGCAGTTGCGCAGCCGCCACTGGATCATCACCGATGGCGACGGCCGCGTCGAGGAAGTCCGGGGTCCCGGCGTGGTCGGCGAGCAACCGGTGCTGATGCCGGGCGAGTCGTTCGAGTACACCTCCGGCTGCCCCCTGACCACCCCGTTCGGCTCCATGGTCGGCACCTACGAGATGATCTCGCCGACGGGCGAGGCCTTCGACGTCGAGATCGCGAAATTCGACCTGCGCGGTCCCTACACCGTGCACTGACCCGGCCGCCCCGCGTCAGCCGCGCAGCGGCTGCACGGCAATCACGTACTCGGTGACGATACGGCCATCCATCAGGTGCTCGCGGATGATCCGATCGAGCACGGGCGGGTCGCAGGCGCCGTACCAGACGCCCTCGGGATACACCACCGCCACCGGGCCGCCGGCGCAGATGCGCAGGCAGTTGGCCTTGGTGCGCGCGATCCCGCCCTGATCGGCGAGGCCGAGTTCCACGAGCCGAGCCTTCAGGTGGTCCCACGCGACGATCGAACGCTCACGATCGCAGCATTTCGGTTTGGCCTGATCGCAGCACAGGAAGATGTGTCGCCGTGTCGCGGGGAGCCCGATGGCCTCCGCCTTGCGCCGCTGCGCCTCGCACACGTCCGGCGGCAGGCTGGAACCGGGAGCCCCGTCGGTCGTCAATACAGCACCGCTCCAGACACGCGCACCCAGTAGATCTTCTCGGTCGGTGTCGCAGGTGTGGGCTTGCCGCTGTTCTCGACCGACTGGGCGTGGTCGGCGTGCTGCTCGCGCACGGGCGACGTCGCGATCTCCTCGAACACGCCCTGGGCCGACACCTTGCGCCCGGGGGCGTCCTTCGGGAAGACGATCACGCCGTCCCTGGCCTTGAAGCGTACGCCGCGGCCGAGGGCCGGGTCGGCGATCTCGATCCAGCAGCCCATCGACTGGCACACCTTGCTCACCACGCCGTCCACGCGCACCTGCTTGCCCACGTGCGGCGCTGGCGTCTCGAGCAACGTGGCCACCGGCACGGCCCGGGTGAGCGTCACCCCGGCCCCGTACGTCTTGCCCTCTCCCTCACCCGCCGCCGCTGCCGCCGCCCCGAACACCAGCAGGGTGAGCAGGGCCATCCCCGTCCGTTGCATCTTCATGCGCGCCGACACTCCTCCCGGCGATTGTGCCTCAATTCGAGGCACGCGGAGGTCGAGGCTCCGGCGCGACCTGTCGGCGAGACGACAGCCCGCGCACGTCCACCCGCCCACGTGCCCGGCGCGCCCCGCGACTCCGTGCGCACGCGGAGACCGCAACGGGCCGTGTCGAGAGGTCGAAATGCCGCGTATTCGGAAGCAATCGGCCGTGGCGCGAGGAGCATGAGCGTGCACGCCTCCGGGCCCGTCATGCCGATGGCACCGCCCTTGCCTCCTTCAGGGCGGACACGGGAGCCTGCGCTCCCAGGAGGTACAGCGACACCATGAGCTCAGTGCAGGCCACGTCGGCCACCGCCGTCCAGGATCTCGCCAAGAACCTGATCAAGTCGTTCGACGCCAACAACGACGGACAACTCGGGCAGGAGGAGTTCGGCACGTTCCTGTCGCAGTTGATGAACGGCATCAAGACCGCAAGCGGCACCATCGCCGCATCCACGGCTTCCACCCCGGGCCCGCAGACGCTGACGCGCGGGGTCCAGAACCGTCACCTGTTCGAGGGATTCAACTTCGACCGCGAGCAGCTGGTCGACAAGTCGGCCAAGGACGCGTTTGCCAGCATGGCCGGCGCGACAGGCGCCGTCCCGGCCACGAAGGTGGAGGCGGAAGCCTGGTTCAACCAGAACATCCGCTCGGGCATGGAGGCCCTCGGCCACAAGATCAACTGGGTGCAGGGCGACAAGTTCCAGTTCACCAACTGGCAGGGCACGTGGACGGTGGACTTCGTCCGCGGCGCCGACGGCCCGAACCCGGCCTTCACGTGGCTGGCCGAACAGGGCGGCCCGTCGCTGACCTAGTCGGACGGGCGCCCTCCTCCGTCCTCCCTCCTCCGTCCTCAGTCCTCCCCTTTCCCCGTCAGCGCACGCCGCTGGCGGGGATCTTTTTCCTGCGGCGCGAGAGCGGACGGGGTACGGGAGCCTACTGCACCGTCGAGGCGCGGCGCTCGACCGCGCTGGCCGTGGTCGCCTCACGCCGCGTGAGCAGGCTCACGACGAACGGCTCCCCGTCGACGTCGAAGGTCACCCGGGTGACGGCCTCGCTGCCGGGGACGCGGATCGAGTAGTCGCGCCCCTCCACGACCGCCGGCAGCGACAACTGGCACTGCCCCTCGAGCAGGGCCTTCACGTTGCCGCCCGTCATGTTGGTGAGCTCCCCGACGGCGTCCTGCATGTCCTCGAGCGTCGCGTCGCCCTCGGCGAGCTCGAACATCACGGCCGCCGCGCGACGCGCCACGTGCTCGGGCACCTGCAGGACGAGCGCGCCGGCCCAGGCGCCGGTGATGTTGATCACGCCGTCGAGGGTGCGCCCTCCCGTCACCGCTGGCCCCGCCATGTCGTGCGGCACGACGTCGAGGTTGAGGGTCGCGCCCCAGATGTACTGCGTGAGAGCGATGATTTCCTGCTCGAGGTACTGCATGGGCGTCTCCGTCCGCTTCAGGCGAGGGCACGCAACGCGGGCCGTGCGTCGGGGCTGATGCGATAGCAACCGGTCTTGCTGTAAGGCAGGCGCTCGAACCGGTCGTCGAGGTTGCGTGTCGTCTCGGCGGCACCGAGGAACAGGTAACCGTCGGGACGCATCGCCGCCCGGATACGCGACAGGATCGCGCTCTTGTCCGCGGTGTCGAAGTAGATGAGCACGTTGCGCAGGAAGACGATGTCGGGCGCGGTCATCGGCGGCAGCGGGCGCATCAGGTTGAGGAACTCGAACCGCACCATCGAGCGGATCCTGTCGCTGATCTGCCACTCGAGGCCCTTCTTCTCGAAGTACTTCACGAGGTGGGCGGCCGGCAGGCCCCGGTTGACCTCGAGCTGCGAGTACAGCCCGCCGCGGGCCCGCGCGAGGACGTCGGTCGAGATGTCGGTGGCCAGGATGTCGACCGACCACGATGCGAGTTCGGGAACGTCGAGCAGCGTCATCGCGATCGAGTACGGCTCCTGTCCCGTGGAGGACGCACCGCACCAGATCTGCAGGCGGCGCGTGGCGCGGCGCGCATCCATCAAGGCCGGCAGCACCTCCTTGCGCAGCACCTCGAAGGGTTCGACGTCACGGAAGAAGATCGTCTCGTTGGTCGTCATGGCCTCGACGACCTTCGTGTGCAGGGGGCCCTTGAGCCGCCCGAGTGCGCCGATCAGTTCGGCGGCGCCCGGGTATCCCTCGCGCCGCGCCAGCGGCGTCAGCCGGGCCTCGACGAGATACTCCTTGCCCTGCTCGAGCACGATCCCCGCTTCCCCGCGTACCAGGGTGCGGACGATCTCGAACTCTGCCTGCGTGATGGCCATGCTCACACCACTTCCGTGCGACGGACGTCGCGGGAGGGAACCGCCGGGGCCACACCCCAGCCGGTCGGAAGACCAGAGACTCGCCGCGTGATCTCCGCGGCCATGTCCGAAAGGGGCACCACGCGATCGGCCAGGCCCGCGCGCACCACGAATCCCGGCATGCCCCACACCACGCTGCTCGCCTCGTCCTGCGCGAGAATCTGCCCGCCCGCGTCGCGGATGGACTGGCATCCGTGCAGCCCGTCCTGTCCCATCCCCGTCAGGATCACACCCAGGGTCCGCGGGCCGTACAGCGCCACCACCGACCGGAACAGCGGATCCACCGCTGGGCGGCAGGAGTTCTCGGGAGGGTCCTGCGTCAGCACGGCTCGCAGTTCGCCGTGCTGCCGCTCGAGCACCATGTGGTAGTCGCCCGGCGCGATCGTCACCGTCCCCGGCGTGATGGCCAGTCCCGCCGTCCCTTCACGCACGGCCAGCGGCGACTGGGCGTTCAGCCGGTCGGCCAGCAATCGCGTGAACATGGGCGGCATGTGCTGCACGATGACGACCGGCACGCGCAGGTCGCCCGGCAGTGCGGGAATCACGTCGGCCAGCGCGTTGGGCCCGCCCGTCGAGACGCCGATCGCGACGATGGCGGGCCGGGCCTCGCCGCCGACGGCGCCGACGACGGGACGCGGAGACGGGCCGGACGCGGAGGCCGCGACCGGGGGGCGCATGGGCGCCGGCGACAGGGCGACGCGTCCTGCCAGGCTCTTGATGCGCGGGATCAGGTCGTCGCGCACGCGCTGCTGCGCGAGCGCCACGCTCCCGACGTTGGCCGGCTTGGTCACGTAGTCCGACGCGCCGGCCTGCAGGGCGTCGAGCGTGGCAGCCGCCCCCCGCTCGGTGAGGGTGCTGAACATGATCACCGGCAGGCGCGGCCATGTCTGGCGGAGCGCGCGCACCGTGGCGATGCCGTCGAGTTCCGGCATCTCGACGTCCATCGTCACGACGTCGGGGTTGACCTGCGGGATCTTCTGGAGGGCGATGCGCCCGTTGGGCGCCGTGCCGACGACCTCGATCTCGTCGTCGGCCGCCAGTGCATCCGACACCAGTCGTCTCACGACGACCGCATCGTCCACGATGAGCACTCGGATGCGGGGCATGGCGTCGGTGGCGCTACTGGGTGAGCCCGAGCAGGCGGAGCTTGTCGGCAATCACGTCACGCGTGAACGGCTTCATCACGTACTCATTGGCGCCCGCGCCGAGCGCACGGGCCATCTGCGCCATCTCGGTCTCGGTCGTGACCATCATCATGCGGAGGTTCGTGAAGCGGGTGTCCTGGCGAACGGCCTCCACCAGTTCGAGTCCGTTCATCTCCGGCATGTTCCAGTCCACCAGGGCCAGGTCGGTGTCCTCGTGGGCCTGCAGGTGCGAGAGCGCCTCTCGACCGTGGCCGGCCTGCGCCACCTCGAAGCCGAGATCCTGCAGCATCCGGGACAGCATGAGCCGCATGGCCCGGGAATCATCTACGACGAGTGCTTTCATGATCATCCCTGCACGGTGACGTCACGCGAGACGGGAACGCCTGATGCCCCCGGGAATCCCTGCGGCCGCGGTCCGCAGGGCGACTCCATGTCGATGCCCGCACTGGCGACATCGGCCCGATGCCACCATTCCTGCAACGCAGCCAGCCCGGGCCTCCAGGGGCGGGTCGCGCGGACCGCCCCGCACACCGGATCAGTAGCGGAAGCGCGAAACCAACTGCTGGAGCTCGGAGGCCATGCGCGCGAGGCCGGATGCCGCGTTCTGCGAATCGGTCGCGCCGTCGCTGGTGCTGCGGGCCGCCTGCGCCACGCCGGTGATGTTCTGCGCGATCTCGGCGCTGCCGCGCGCGGCCTCGCTCACGTTGCGCGCAATCTCGTTGGTGGTCGCCGTCTGCTCCTCCACGGCGCTGGCGATGGTGTTCGAGATGTCGTTGATCTGGTCGATGATCACGCTGATCTCCCCAATCGCCTGTGTGGCCCCCCGCGTGTCGGCCTGAATCGCCTCGATCTTCTGGCTGATGTCCTCGG